>ERZ773212.298-NODE-298-length-25849-cov-26.730674_pt1 | contig 25849 bp, 23 predicted proteins | sample MGYA00581005_ERZ773212 | MGnify/ENA primary metagenome ERZ773212 (study PRJEB29015, sample SAMEA2738154) | human oral metagenome | biome: human oral; feature: human-associated habitat; material: saliva | place: China | collected 2196 ... | reverse complement strand
TGTGACGAAGCAAGTTTCTCTGCGTCAATCTTATCGGTTTTTCGGACTCGTAATCCATCAAGTTGCTTCTTAGCTTCCAAAGGATTAAGACGTGTATAGTCATAGCTGTTTTCTTCTAGAAAAGCATGGAGTCGGCGAGAGTAGACACCAGTAGCTTCGAAAATAATTACGAGGGTGCTCACGGTCTTTAGATCCTTCAGTAGACGAGAAAATCCGATAATGTCATTAGGCATAGTATAGACATGAACCCTTTCACCATTCACAAGAATAGCGACTTCTGAGATTGTTTTACTCACATCAATTCCAAATACTGCACACATGACATTACCTCTTTGTCTTGAATGATTCCTTATTTTAGTGATGTCATTTTCAATACTCGACGTCTAGCGTCAAAAGAAGCCACGACTTTACAAGACACCACTACTTTAACACAAATAAAAAGTAGTGAGTACTCTCTCCCGTCGGAGATTTCTTCACTACTAATCTTAGTATGTTTTCAAGTATACATTATCAGAGAAGTATATCAATCTGGCTCTTGGTTTTGAGTTCTAATTTGTGAGTGGGTGTCACTGGGTTAAAAAAGGTATATAAGGTTTAGTATAATGGTTCCAAAAAATTGAAGAGAAGGACTAGACAAATGACAAGAACACCAGGTAATAAAAAATGGTTACAAAATATTGCTAAGAAAATCAATCTCCCACTTTATCCGAAGAAAAAATTTAATGGGGAAGAAGTCACTCTCATGCCTGATGGGACAGTCCGATTATCTGAAACAGGAGATAAGCCTTCTGCTGAAGCACTGGAAGCCTATCAAGACTTCGTTAAAAAATTCAATGAAAGACTACGTCGATTTGGGGTAAGAACAATCGATGGTAAAGCAACATTGAATACTGTCTCTCGATTTTCGGACGACTATTATAAGAAGTACGCCTCGACACCATTACTGAAACAAGTTTATCCAAACAATGACTTTCCTTTCCATTTGCAACTTCAAGAGGATTACATCATTCAGATCAACTATAGTCAAGAAACAGATTACGAGTTAATAAGTAAGCAACTAAACCAGTTAGATATGGATATCCTACTATTTATAGCTACTTTCCGAAATGTTCAACTCCTTCAAATTTCAAGGGAGTTTGGTTTACCGATTCCTAAAATCAAACCGCATCTCAAACGACTCAGAGAGTTTTACTTGGTTCAAGAGTGGGAGTTTGAACGTGAAGACACTCCAGGGGCTCTTGCAACAAGTTACTCTATTTACAGTCATGGAACGATGTTGCTCTTACTAGCAAATAAGATCAGCAGAAACTTCACTTATAAATGGAAAGATATTCTTCGGGAAGAAGATAACTACTCTCCTATTCGATACTGGAAGGTCGTAGATGCCTATCAGAACTTCAAATTTAATCAAAACTATGCCTATTTTGTTCCTACGTCAAAACTGGAGAAGTTCACGTATACAGTGACAAAGACACAAGAAAAGAGTGAGAGTAAAAGTGCTCTTTCTGGTATGGAGAAACGCAAATCAGAATTACAAGCCAAAAAGGCGAAGAAGAAAGAGCATACGTATACAGTCCATGTTCCTAGGTATCTCTTTATCGGTCAGTTAGCACTTAATAAAAAGGTAGATGACGGTACAAAGAATCTTTTTGATGTGTATCCTTATATCACCAATGTAGGTGATACCAGCGATCTTGATAAATTGCTAAATGTCTTTAAACACTTTGGACGTTTCGAGGACGGTTTAGACGAAGAGGGAAACAAACGTTATCTACTGATTATCGTGGACAATTTTGATGATATTCAAGAAATTGAAGACAAATATATGCTTATTGAAAATGGTGGCTATAAGAACCTTAAGAACATTATTTTCCTTAACCTAGAACTTGCTGCAGAAGAAGGGATTGATAAGTCTCTAGTTGTTATCAGAAGTCAAAATGCAACAGATGGTGGTCGTGTGGCCAAATACATGCCCTTTAGAATGAATGAAGCGTTTAACGAGCGTCCATTAATTAAAGATGCCGAACTAGAAGAGTTAAATCAAGAAGAAGGTGATACTGATGCTTAATATCTATATTGATCCCTACGTCCTATCTCCTTTTGAAGCCTCTCCCTTTTTTCATAAGCTGACTAACTTTGCAAAATCTAAAGACCACAGAGTCGCTATTATGGGATTTAAGTCACATATTTCTTGGAATGCTCTATCGTATTTAGAAGATAAAGCTAAGATTACGATTACCCACAATCATGCAGATTTAGAGGGTGAGAAAAAACATGCCGTTCTGCTAGCGGGCTATTTAAAAAAGGATATTGAGTTAGTAACGTCTTCAACAAACCACATTACAGATATCTTCCTCTTTGATGAGCAGGCTCAGATGGATACGAATACTTTGTCTCAGCTACTCAGCAAGGTCCCTTACGTACATTACCTATCAACAGAGCATTTTTTCCATTCTCCTCACGTCAATAATTTCCCTAAGAACAGGCCATTTATTTTCAACACTCAACTTTTCCGAGACACGAGAAATATTTATTTTGCTAACAGTTTAGTAGAGGGCCACGATCCTTTATTTGAAAGTTTAGCTAAGAACGATATTACCCAACAATCATTTTTTGGTAGCAACAACTATATCTATATACCAGGCCATAATGGAAAAGAAGAAGCACGCGCTAAGGTCATTATGAACGTCACAAAAATTGAAGATTTGACGGTTGAAAGCATAAAACCTTTAGAGCCAGAATTAGCCACTGCAGAACCTCAACAAAGCATGAAAGAACTACGTTTAGATGAAATTGAAGAACGTCTAAAGCAGAAAATGAAAAGCTCGGATAAAATTAAAAACAATGAAAATTCAAGTGAGGTCTTGAAAATTACCTCTGAAACCCTTACAATGATAAGGAAGGTAATGGATTGTATTGGGAGGATTGAAAATAGTTTAAATGCTAAGATGGCTGAACAAGCTGACGACAACAATAAACTTGATTCAGATTTTGATCCATTATACGCCTTCAGGGCCCAACATGATAAATTGGGGGAAGATTAAACAATAATAAGGGTTGAAGGAGAGTAAAATGACTGATGAAGTAATGACTAAAAAAAACATTTACTTAGTGTCAGACGTTGACAAAGCTAGGGAACTTGAGGCATACATCGTAAGTACAAAAGATGGTATGGAAGTCTTTGGACTTATTGGTTGTGACGAACTTGAGGAATTAACAGATGCTCAACGAGAATTTGTGCAGAGCGATGAAGCGATGCAATTCAAAAGTAACTAAGCTCCATGATAGAATTAAAAAGCTGAGTAATCAGCTTTTTTGAGTTTAGTGACTTATAGTTATGATGTAGGTGTTACAATAAAAGTGTTTGATGACTTCACTTTTGAGTTACTATGGTTTTATAATCTTATGAATTGGTTTGGAGAGAAGCATGAATAACGAACAGAAAAAAGAGATACAAAAGTTTAAAGAAGAAATTGAGAAGTTCATTGATAATGTAAATTTATCTGGTTCCATTGATATTGATAAAGTAGACTTATTATATGATTTAAAAAAAATTAATGATAGTGTTGCCAAGGTTTATGAAATTTACCTAAAATTTCCAAATTCAGAAGACTTAGCTTGTCAGTACATGTCTATTTTGCAGAAGCTAGCTCAGATACAGGTAGGGTGGACATTCACTCCGGGTATTTTTATAAAACGGGAAGACTTAGTGGCATTGCAGGGTATCGTTTTAAAAGCGTATAGTATCAACCTAAAGCTTCCAAATTTAGAAGAAATAACAGATGAATATGATTTTTTTTTGAGGGAATTAGATACAAGTGTAAAAAAACTTCAGGCAATTCAGGATACTGTTTCTAAAGCTTCCCATATCTATAAGAAATTTCCAAATTCAAAAGACTTGGCTGTCCTATATATGTCCATTTTAGATTGTCTAGCCCACATGCAGACAAATTGGATAAGGACTACGAGTACACTTGAAAATCGGAATTATATTGTGGTATTGCAGGATATCACGGAGGGATTACAGGATACCTTTTCTAAAGCTTCCGATATCTACAAGAAATTTCCAAATTCAGAAGACTTAGCTATACTATATATGTCCATTTGGAGGGAGCTGGTTTTAAATCAGAGCAACCTTGAGGGATTGCAGGATATCATTTCTAAAGCTTCCGATATCTACAAGAAATTTCCAAATTCAGAAGATTTAGTTGTCTCATATATGTATATTTTGGATGAGTTAGCTTCTGACCAGAAAGGACCTGAGGTATCGCCGGCTATCATTTCTGAAGCTTCCGATATTTTCAAGAAATTTCCAAATTCTGAGGACTTATCATACCTATATATATCTATTTTGAATAGTTTAGTTTTGAAGCAGAAAGACTTTGAGCAATTACGGAATACTATTACGTTAATAAAGGACGCTTATAACCACGGTTATAGAGAAGATACATTTTTTAATTGGACATTTGCAATTTCAGTTTCTACGTATATAAATAACTCCCTTATATATCTATCTGAAGAAGAAAAAAATCAGTTTATAGTTAATTTAGAGATTGTATTTGATTGGTTATCTGATGAAAATGTAGAATTTATCGTGGGTATTATAGACAAAATGTTTCAATCTACTAATTCTTTGATAAAACTAACAGACCAAAATGCCGAAATAATAGGTAAATTACTCTGTGGTTTCAGTAAAATTGTGTCTCTCCAACAAACAAAATATGCTATATTGATAGATTATCTAAGAGAGTTAGAAGATAAAGGTTGTCAACTTGAGCCAATAATTATGATATATTGTTTGGTACAAACAATTAAGTTTCAATTATCTATGAAGGATCTTTCAAAATCAGACTTTGGACACTATACATCAGGAGAAGTTTTACAAATACTCTTAAAACAAAGTAGTGACCCTAAACCGAATAGTGATAATCAAAAAACTTATTCTATTGAAGGGCGGACACACTTAGGTAATGTTAAGTATATGAATGATCCTGAAGAGGGAAGTGTACTAGATAGATATTTAGAATTAGGGAAATCACATAATTTAGAAGACTCTTTAAAACCTAGCCCTTGGTTTTTGATGAGCCTGACAACTGCAATTGATGATTTAGCTATGTGGGCACAGTACGGTGCTAGAGCGGAAGGAGTCTGTTTGGTGTTTAAATCAGATAGTTTTGAAGTTGCTAAATCTATGACTGAAACAGAGTGGATTGTTAAAAAAATTTTTCCTACAATTTTGAAGGAAAAAATTGAAGATACAAATAATAATGAAAAAGATTTATCTTCAAAAAAAGACTTCCTTTATAGAATTTGTTACCTTGATGAAAAGTCGTTAGGTGAAAAGTCGGTAAAGGAAGAAAATCTGGGTATCGTTAAAAAGAAGTATAATAAAAAGTTAGATGAAATGGAAATAGACACTATAAATAATTGCTTGGATAAAATTAAATCTATTGTAAATAAGATAGATAATAATACAATACTGTATAGTTTTGTGGATGACTGCTTAGAGGAAATACGTTATCTTTTTAAAGTATCAGATTATAGCTATGAATCCGAACTACGTATTTTGCGTTATGCTGACTTAAACCCATATAATGATAATATAAAAATTGATAATAGTGGTCCTATTGCTAAGCTTTATTTAGAACGTGATTTTCCCATTCAATTAAAACAAGTGATTTTTGGGCCAAAATTTTCCAACCCAGAACATGTGACACCATTGCTCCACCTTCTTGATAAAAATATAGAGTTTAAACGTTCTGAAATAAAATTTAAATAGAAAGTTATGTAGGCTTAGATAACAATCTATTAATTTGCTAAAAAAAGGATAATGTCTTTGATATAAGATGTTATCTTTTTTTACGTGATAAAAAAGTATTACCAATAAAGACATCTATTCGGAAAACAGTTATTTGTTGAATACACATGTTAGCTATGATAAACTACTATTAACAAGAAAATTGTTAGATTTGAGGCTAATATGAAACAAGAAACACTAATGAAAAATATAAACGAGTTGCTTGAGATTATGCCTTGGTATGTTAAGGAATATTATCAAGCAAAGCTCGTTATTCCATATAGCTATAAGACACTGTATGAGTACTTAAAAGAATATAGACGATTTTTTGCATGGTTGATTAGCGATCATGAGAAATCGGGTGAAACCGTACGATACGCAGATTATGACACGATTGCCGATGTTCATATTGATGAGCTGGCCCATTTACCAAAGTCTGTTATCGAAGGCTACTTTGTTTATCTTCGTGAAAATACTGAGCGTCGTTCAATCTCTGAAGTCAGCATTGTTCGGACTAAGGATGCTCTCTCAAGTTTGTTTAAGTATCTTACTCAAGAAACTGAAAATGACGAGGGTGAGCCTTATTTTTACCGAAATGTCATGGTTAAGGTCAAAATCAAGAAACCTAAAGATACCTTGGCTAGTCGTGCTGATAACATGAAAGAAAAACTCTTTTTAAATGATACACAGTCTTTCTTGGACTATATTGATAATGAACATGAAAAGAAAATCTCAAAACGTGCCCAGGTATCCTTTGTCAAAAATAAAGAGCGTGATCTTGCTGTCATAGCACTTCTACTTTCTACTGGAGTCCGGTTATCTGAATTAGTGAACCTAGATATGCAAGATGTCAATCTAGCCACAAGAACAATTACAGTTATTCGAAAAGGTGGGAAAAAGGACGTTGTAAATATCGCTCCATTTGGCATACCTTATATCGAGCGTTATTTAGAAGTTAGGAAGGGACGCTACTCAGCTAGTGATTCAGATAAAGCATTCTTCTTAACGACTCAGAATAAAGTGCCTGCAAGACTTGGCACACGTTCTGTCGAGCTTTTGGTGAAGAAGTTATCTACCGCCTATGGTAAGCCTACTACTCCTCACAAACTGCGACACACACTTGCGACACGTCTATATGAGCAAACAAAAGACAGTCTCCTGGTCTCCCAACAATTGGGACACAAGGGGACTGCAATGGTAGAGGTTTATGCACACGTAGCTGCAGAGACGACTAAGGAAGCACTGAGTGACTTGTAGTTTATTGTCAATTCTCTTTTAGCTATACACGATACATAGTACAATATATATGTATCGGCTTAAGAGTGTTAGAAAGTAATTTGAGATTTAGGACATGAATTATAGGGAGACGTATGAGAAGAGTTTTAAATAATAAGCTATATTTGAAAGTTCTGGTGTCAGATTTAATATCAAATTTTGGAGATACATTAAAGAAACGTAGGAGATAGTCTATGCATCACAAATCTATCATCAAGCTATTCATTCTATTCATTGCCAGTTTGGGAATAATCATCATCCTTTTTTTAGGAGGGATGATTTACATCAATAATAACTTATCAACCTATTTTATTTATTATGTAAAGCATTTACCACACGCCAAAAATACTAATCCTGAAATGGTGATGATTTTGGATAATCTAGATTCAATAGATGACCCAAACATTAAAGGATTAAGATATGATACAGATGGTAATAATTCAATTATAAATGGAGAAGGGACCATTCTAACTCAGGCTCCTGATAGCAATTCTATTCAGTATGCACTTATTCCTAAAGGAACCCCTCAAGAAAATTATCGAACTTATTATTTTAGTGATAATGGTAAATTTTATACTTACTATTATCAAAGACCTGACGAGGGAAAAGATATTTACGATGATAGTGAAGAAAGACAGAGGGAAGCTCAACACTATATTGATGAAATAATTACTCCCATAGTGAATAAATTAGAGGATAAGCCTCGTGTTGATTTACAATGGTTTTTCAATAAAAAATATCAAGAACGTTTTTCGAGGGACTAATCTTTTATTACTCAACTGTCAACTTTAACCTTGTTAGCATTTTAGATGCTATATACCTTCCTCAGGGAGTAAATAACACTATCAATGTTAAAGAGAAATAATACATCTGCTTATAAGACACTGTTTAAATTAATTTCCCCAACACGATACATAGTACTATATATAGCTGAAAATCTATTGAATGAAGCAGATGAAGATGATGAAATTGTCGATGTTATCATTGATGAAGATGGTTCAATCATTACAGTTGATTTTAGTTAATCTAGTTAAAAAGCAACAACCACATAATATAGGTTGTTGCTTTTTTAGTGAATATGATTTTCCAAAAGCTGAATTTGAAGGATATTGTCGAGTTGGACTAATCTATACCCTTCACTAGTCTTTATTGATATTTCATTACGAGACAGTTCTCTCACTTCGCCAAATAAAGTAACTTTTTTATCACGATGTTTGATAGTGAACTGCCCTTTAAGTTGGTTGGCATAGAGTTGAGAAAGTAATAAGAGTTTCTGAGGCTTACTTAAGTCTGTTGAGAAGTCAACACGATTTTTAGCAGCATGTAATGATGAGGTATGCTCGGACAGAAAGAACCCCATCCACTTCTGCATCCCAGGGTCCTGATATTCTCTTGCTGCTTGAAATGGTAAATAAGAACGATCAATCATTTTAAACCATCCAATCCTCCAGCAGAATGTCCTCCGATGAGCCTACTTCTGGCAATACTCCTCGATGCACTATCCAGTGCATTAGCTTTTAGTAGAGAGGTAAAGCCAAATTGGTCTCTGATAGAATCTATTGCTGTCTGAAGCCTTTCTTCTTTTTCAATTTGTTCGACATCATCGAATAGTGAGATTAATCCAAAAGATTCATCTACAAACCCAGAATAATTAACCGCTACACTTCGGATTGCTCCTGAAGTGTATTTATTATGGAATAACTTCAACACATAGTTTGTCAGCATGTCGGTGTTATTCGTTGGTTCAATTTTCATTTGGGTATTGATAGAACGCTTGTTCTCATGCTTAGAGTAGCCAAGGTGTATTGAAACAACAGTCGCTTTCTTGCCTATCTTTCTCAGTCGGATAGCAACTTGCTCGGCCATCTCTCTAAGGACAATTTCAATATCTCGTTGTCTAAAATAGTCTCTAGGAAGAACCTGGGAGTTGCCTAGACCTTTTGATTTTGGTTTATAGGGTTTATGAACGTTACTTTCATCAATACCATTAGCATGAAACCATAAACGAAGGCCAGCTACTCCTAGTTCTTTCTTCAAGATATCTGGGTTAGCATTTGCCAAGTCTTTGATTGAATGGATACCTAACGTGTTGAAGCGTTTCTCCATTCTTTTACCGATACCCCAGAAATCCGTCATGTTTGGAATAGCCCATACTTTCTGCTCTACATCCTCATAGGACCAATTAGCCCTCATGGTTGGAGTTTTCTTTGCTTCATTATCAAGGGCAAGTTTAGCTAGTAAAGGGTTAGCGTTGGACATACCAACGGTTGAATAGATACCAGTTTGTCTCCAGATGTCTCTTTGGATCCTTGCTGAAATAAGGTCGAGTTTTTGCTTTCGAGACAACTGCTTATCTGGAACGAAGTAATTAAGAGAACTAGATAGGTCAATAAAACCTTCATCTATAGAATAAGGGTAAATATCATTTGGGCTACCATAGTTTTGAAAAATGCCTTGGATTTCCATATTAACTGCGATATACTCGTCCATTCTGGGAGGAACGATGAAAGTCACTTTTGCCCAGTCTTCAATGAATCGCACGTATTCTGGATCTGTTCTCAGTCCTTGTTTCTTGGCATTGTAGTACGAGAACTTTCTTGTTTGAACATCAAAAGGGAGGTCGTATGCTCTTCCTACGTTTGATTTCCCAAACACTTTCTTAAATATCGGTGAAGAAGCTAGGATAAGACCTGCAGAGTTATCAGCTCTACTCATAACACATAGAGAAGTCTTTAGAGGATGTAGCCCTCTCTCAACACATTCTACGCTAGCATAGAAAGACTTCATATCAATAAAGGCAATATCACTGCGAGGTTCCCTAGTGTAATCAAAATATCCCATGTGTCACCTCTTTTTGTTAGTATATAAACTAACAAAAGTATAGACTATTTTGGTGAGGTTTTCAAGTGTTACAACGTTGCCAATAGTCTTTGAGAGTAAAAAAACACCAATAACTATGTAATTGGCGTTTTCAGTGGTCTTCTGATTCTTTTTAAAAAGAGTATAGAGTTATAAGGAACCTATTCAGGACTTCCTGATGATGATGGCTCGGTAGTAGCATGATAGTTATTTGCCTGGTCAATCATATCTTGCACATAAACACCCAAGAGTGTGTTATAACCATTTTCATCAATATTACTATGAAATTCAGGATTTACCCTTGTTTCTTTTGATGATTCGGGAACTCCAGCATCTTGTTGTTGTGCAGGTGTTGTTGGGGTACTTCCAGCTACCGCATTGGTGTTACTCTGAGCTGATTCACTAACAGTTGTTTGAGTAGAGCTTGAACTAGACGATGATGATAGTTGCGTAGAGGATGAGGTTTCCGTTTTTGAGGAGTTTTTGCTTGTGCTATCATCCTTAATCTCAATTAACTTCTCATATATCTTTTGCGTCAAAGCATTTTGTTGAGAGGCCGTTAATGATGCTGCGACACGAATAACAACTGTTCCGTATACATAGTGTGAACCAGGATTGATGACAGTTGGAAGGCCATCGAAAGCACTTAAATAGTCATTTCGTTTTTTGGCATCTTCTGCCGTTTTATAGACTTCAACACATCCACCTGCATCTGTACCTTTTGCTACTAAATCAGCACCAGGAACTGGATTAGTCACTTCATTGTCAGCGAAATAAACTGCTGCCGTATAACTTCCTTGCTTGTTTAAACCTTGGTTTGGATCATTATCTTCTGTAGCTGATTAAACATCTGAAATCGTATCAATTTCCTTAAGACGACTTTCCACAAATGTATTGGAAGGATTGGTAATTTGTTTTAACTGCTTAACACTTGTTGAATACTTCTGGTTTTTATCTTTAAGATGTTTTATTTCTGTCGAGTAGTTAATTGGTTTTTTTAGTGATTTAACTTGTTTATTGATGTCGCTTGTTTTCTTTTTGAATTTTTGCTGTCACTTCATTAAATGACTGTACCGCTCTTTGATGTGGTGAGATTGCAAGTACATAGTACCCTATACCAAAAAATAATAGTACGATAAGAGAAATTATGGCACTTTTCTTTGTATCAATTTTTTTCATAAAATCAAATTTCATTTTCAATCTCTAAAAATCAAGTCTTCAGGATCCCAAATAGTTATCAGGGATTTACTACTAATTATTCTGTTTTATTATACTTAAATGTTCTAACATTTTAAAGTAGTCTTTTGATTATTATTTAAAGAAATTCACTGTTATCTGTTCATAGATAAAGTACCACTATGAAAATTACTGGAGTTTAGAAGTTAAGGATACTATTCATCAACGATACTAAATAAATATTTTCTCTTTATTTTGAGTTAAGAGTATAAGGTAATTCAATGTGTTAAGAAATAATTCATTCTTACTGAAGTAAAATTAGGATTCAATACGAATCAATACAAAAGAAAAACACTGACTTCAAGCGTTTTTCTTTTTGCTAAATTCAGTAAATTGCTATTTCAATTCAAACTCTACCTATTTTCGTAAGACCTGGCTTATGAAGCTCTAGTGGAGGAGTTGGAGTAGATGTTGCACTTATTCTTGCAATTTATCATATAAAAAAGTAGACGAATGTCTACTAGAAATGTTGAGGTTTGGCAAACGGCTGGTAATGATGATGCTATAGATTCCTTATCTCAAATACTGCCGTATGAATCCACTCGTTATTCATTTGAAAGTCATTTTCTATGATTTTACTAAAGGTAAAACCATTTTTTAAAAGCACTCTCTGAGAAGCCAGATTGTACGTTGCCGTCCCCGCGATAATCTTATGTAAACCATAAGTAGTAAAGGCCTTTTCTAAAACGAGTTTAACCGCTTCGCTGGCATATCCTAAATTAGTAACATTTTCTCCAATCCTATATCCAAGTTCTGCTGTTTTTCTATCCTTCCCTAAAACACTTAAATTGATTCTTCCAACCATAACACCTTGTGCATCTCTAATAAGATGCATGTAGACATCATGATTCTCTTGTTCCCTTAACAATTCCCTTGTAATTTCTTTAAAACTTTCTGAATCAAAATAGTGAGCTGGTCTAGGAGGTAAACTTCGCTCAAAATACTCTCTATTTTCTTTTTCAAAAGAATAAACATCTATGCTATTTTCTTCAGACATCAACTCTAAACTTATCATTGTAAACTATCTCCTATCATTCTCTAAACTCAAATTCACTCATGTTCACACAAAGTGACATTTACAAAATTTAAAGAGATATCTTAATTTTTTCATATCGTATCTACATTATAACATACTTATGAAGAAAAATAATATCCATCAAGGACCTCATAAATTCCAACATCTTGCTAAACAAGCAGTTTTTTCTCTTGAGGCCATTTCAGAAGCACTTACTCATAGTGACATCCAAATAACGAAGACTTATGTCAATACTACTGAAAAAGTAAATCAAACAGCAGGAGAAATAGCCTTTAGAAGTCTCAAAAAGCAATAGGGTGAACTTGGGGTGAATTTTGGGGTGAACTTTAGTTTTTTGAACAAAAAAAAGACATCCAAGAAAAAATTCTTGAATGTCTGTAAACGTTGATATAATCGTGTTGATTAACGTTTTGAGAATTGTGATGCTTTACGAGCTTTTTTCAAGCCTGGTTTTGGGTAACAAAAATCAAATATCTGTAAAAGCCTATTAAATTAAGCATTCAAACTTCATTTTCGTTGGGAATAAACACCTATAACCTAATCTTACAAACAATGGATTATCATTAGATTACCAAAAATTTGTTTTCGGAGCTTATGTTATTGAGAAACAACATTACTAGCAACCTCTACCTTCATAATTTATCAATAAATGTACACAATTCTCAACCTCAGTAATCAACTGCTCTTGGGTGTTGAAATCATCGAGAGAATTATAAATCTCTCTTATACGATCTGAAAAGTTTTTATTTTTTGCTCTTTCACGTATTTCAGAAATACTTAGCTCAACTCCTTTTTTATCGTATTCAAACCAAATGGGTAAGGTTAATCTTGACATTTTTAAGAAATGTTCTAGTTTTTCTTTTTTCGAATTGTGCACGATATTTAATAAGAAAACATTATAATTTATGTATGTAGTTAGGCTAGAAAAGAATGGGAAAATATTGAAAGAGTAGGAAGTCAGAAAAATATCCATAGCTTGACTGAAATAGCCATAGATAATAAATCGGAAAAGTTCTGTATCATTCATATCTTGTGGGACTATATCTGAGTACTCAATTCGATATTGTTTCAAACGGTCTTTTATCGCTTGTGTAGGATCGTCATAATCAAAGAGTAATATCTGCGATAAGTATTCATGTACGACCACAGCATCTATATTCTCGTACTTGTGTAAATTATTAAAATCAATTCCTTCTATAAAGAAGTTTTCAATAAACGGTCTAATATCAACTTTTTCTTTGTTGATAGTTGAACTAGAAAATCTTAGTGGTAATACGTAAAAATTTGGAATCTCTTTTTCTAATAAAACTATCAAATCATCTATTGACTCTACAATCTTTTCTTTTAATTTTTTGAAGTATCTTTCCCTTTGATGTACTGTATTTCCTTTTTCTATTACTTCTAAATAGGATAGTATTGGATCGTCAAATATTTGATAATTCCCTAATGCAAAGAGGATGTTCTTATCTGAGTTATCTACATTAAATTTAGAAACTGCTGTATAAAAATATGTGTTCGAACTATTAAAGAGATATTGGCTACACATCTCTAATAATTTTTGTTTTCTAAACCAAAAATTTCTAATTTTATCTAAATGATAAGCTACATTCTCTAAGTTCAAGTCCCCTCTAACTCTCTTCAGTAACTCTAAATATTCATTTTGTGATTGTCTTAGTTTATCTAGCATAAACTATCACCTTCAATTTGCTCACTTGGAATAGGAAACACTTCTTTAATGACTGATAGATGCTTTGTCAAAACCATCACCAGATCATGACTAACATCAGGTAATTTTTGAATATCGTCTACATCGGGAATACCGTGGAATTGGTGTCCAGCAGAGGTGCATTTTAAAATCGAGCTTTCTCTAATCGCTCCCCAAAGTCCATGTTCAAATTGAGAATCATAATCATAGTGATATTTATATAAATCATCTTCCTCAACTTGTTTAAACTTTTGTCTTATATTCCCATTTCCGAAATATCTAGTATCCATATCTATAAATTCTTTATTTTGAAATTCAGATACTAGTAAATTTAGATATTCAAAATTAATATGAGAGTTTGTTAATTCAGGCTGATTTTCTATATAGCGTTCTGAAATTAGTTTATATCCACCAATACCATAATATTGATATTCTTCCCAAATATTTTTGTGTTTTTCTTCTTCAGCAATTAAATATTTTGTCATCACATAGTTTTCAATGCACGATCTTACTATGGAACGACCTGAAATCGTATATTGCAAATCATGATTCATTAATTCTAGTAACCGCTTATAAGAATAGGTTAGGATACTAGTTAAAACATAGAGTTTCTCGTTAAAAGGTTCTATACTTTGAAGCATATCTCTGTAATATTTTAATGCCGAAGATACTGTATCTTTTATCTTATTCAAATCTATAGTATTACTTCTATCCATAACAATTGAATATACCTCACAATCAGTTAGTTGACTAATATTATTCCAAAATCTTTTACTATAAGGATAGTTCATATCTTCGGACATTGATAAAGCTACCTCCATTGAGCGAATCTGAGGACGAATAATTCTCATTTCTGGATCCGATATATCCAAGTAAGGGTATTTAGTTAATCCGTCTACCATGTGTGACTGCGATTTTACAAATTTAATTTTTCCCTGTAGCATCTTGTAATACAGTAAAAAATATCTTACATCCGTTGATAATTGACTAGATTGGTCAGATATTTCATTTAGTACTTTAACAAGTATATCTAGTCTTTGATTAAAAGAGTGACTCTTGCTGTAAAAATTTTTACTCAAAACCTCTTCGCTATCAGGCAAAACTATTGAAAGTGGAGAAAATATTGATAAGTCGAAAGCAGAACTTAATGATTCAACAAAAATTTTCTTCTCATCAATATCTAAATTAAGTATTAAACTCATTGCCGGTAAAGGCAAGATTTTTTCTAGATCTAATGCTTTTGATAAATTAGTCAGAGCTAACATCATTCTTTCCATTTGCTCTATTCGATTTCCATATTGTAGAGCTAATCCAATCCAAAGATATTCTGGACCTTTTGAATGAGCCCAGTCAGATTCTTTGTCTATTGGAGTTACTAATTGACTGAATTTAGTTCTAAAGACTCCTTTTTTAAAATCATGGTCACTTAATTTACTAAACATAAGACACCTCTCCGTACAATACTACTAGTACTCTCGCTATTGTGCTATACCTCAAACATAAAAGATATTCGTTTTTAATGTTATTCCATTTTTTCAAGTTATTAATTTTGGTTTATTTTTCGAACATATTTATATTGATTTAATTCTAATACATTTAAAAAAAATACGCAATTTTGATAGAATTTGCGTATCTTATAATTATATATTTGAGAGTTATTATAAATTAACTTTCCGAAAAACAACTATTTTTTGGAAAATAATAAATTGTGAAATACTTATAATCTAATTAAAATCAAAAAGACATTCAAGATAAAAAACTTGAATGTCTTAAAATATTTAAAAGCTTTCAGACTCTTTAAATTAAGTCTCAGCTCCTGTATATAATGTAAAAGTAAAGCAATACACTAGACCTAGAGGTAAAAGAGACTTTCTACGTCCAAAAGACTTTGTCTATGAAGAGCATTTTGACAGCTATCTTTGTCCAGAGAATCAGGTGTTAAATTATGTACAACGACACGTGAAGGCTATAGAGAATATAAAAGCGAACCCCAAATTTGTAAGACCTGTTCCTTGTTGGTGATTTGTACTGACAGTCGACAGCACCAAAAAATCGTTGTGCGTCATATTTGGAAAGATGTCCTAGAAGTCTGTAAAGATATCCGTCATCAAAGTCGTATGAAGGAACGGTATCAACACCGTAAAGAAACGATAGAACGTTTATTTGGAACTGCTAAAGAATATCATAACTTGCGTTATACCAGAGAAAAAGGAAAGTCCATAATGGAGGATAAGGTTGGGCTTACTTTGGCATGTCTAAATATCAAAAAATTGGTAAAAATGATGGTATGAAAGACCTGGTATTTTATCCCAATACCTCAATATTATTGGGTTATAGGAGAATTAAGTGTGAATATAAAAAAGACAAACATCAAAAACGATGTTTGTCTTCATTCTGAGAGGATAGCATCATTATATGCTATCCTTAGCTAGTCCTATGACTATTGTGCAGGTCTCAAGGTTGCTGCTACTGTTCTAATAGAACTTTGTGTAAGTTCATCTTTTCTTTCTTCATCTGTGATTACACGAGGTTTTGGAAAGTTCTCGATAGGCTTTTCATGTTCTTGGGCTTGCTTTTTAGCTTGTTCAAGTCGTTGGTGTTGAGCTTCTGGACCCCAGTCTTTTTCTGCAGCAATCTCAGAGACCATAAAGGCACTATATCGATATGCTTCTGGAACAATCGTCTGAATTTGTTCTTTAGTAAAGCGGTCTCCCTCACTATAATCAACGACATCCCAAATTAGTCCGCCATTGCCATCTTCTCGTGCTGCAAGGAAGTGTTCGCATCCAATAGGATTTGAGAGATTGATCATAAAGAGTTCTTCAGACCATTCTCCAGTCATTACAGCATCAATGAATGTTTTATATTCATCGTCCGAGGCAAAATTTAGATGCCCTTCTTTTTCAGCTTTTTGAGCTTCACATAATACCTCAAATCGTTCCTGGTATAGTGAGAAATTGTACTGCTTCAAAAAACTTGCTTGTTCCGTTGTTAAAATATTTTTCTTCATTGTGATTACCTCTTATTCTAAGTTAAATGTCAGTGTTACTTTAGTCAATGGGATGTGTTTAAGCCCCCAAAAGCCAGATTTCAGCAACACTTTGAACATACCAGCTACATTTCCTTCTGTATCTTGCCTAAACTTTTCATCTCTGATTTCCGTAAGACCTTTAAATTCATGAGAAATACTACTAGCAATAGATGAACGCATCGACTCTTTGATATTGTCTACGGTGTCAAATCGTCCTCTGATATTTGCATTGTGTCTATCGTCAAAAATGATTTTATTGATTTGACCTTTGCTGAAGTTTCTTAAGGCAATAGCTACAACATAAGGAAGTGCAATCGCTAGTGTAACTAGTGGGTGTGTCAGAATATCAAACACAATACCTTTTAGAGTGGTGATAAGTACGATATAAGCCAATGCTCCTATCAATTTAAAGTAATTAACTGACATCGTAAATTTATTTTTTCGATTAGCTAATAACAAACCAATACATACATAAACTACCAGTAATACCAGGGCGACAATATGAATCGTCTTTGTTGAAACATTGAGAATATTGTTTGCTAATAACAGGACTGAAGTGGCTGTTATAAATATGATTTCAAGGAAATAAATACTTTCAGCAAACCATTTCATCAGTAACATGAACATTAATTTATTATTTGTCAAAAAGACACCTTCTTTCTACTTATATGATCTTGATTTCATAAGTCCATAATTATATAAAGTATCAGTCCTCATATAAGCAACAACTTCCTTCCTAGTTCGTTTTAAAGTACTCCCTAATTATAGAAAAACAAATATCTATTTGTAACCCAGTGACACCTCCTAAAAAAACACAACTCTTATGAGCTGTGTTTTTAGGGAATTATGAATTTAGAATAGGGAAAAGGATTTTTAAGAAGTGGGTGCTATCTTAGTACCCTTTACTACGTTTAGAGAAACCAAGCATGCCAAGTGCAGTAGTCAAAATAACTGCACCTGCAGTAGCAATAGCTGAAGTTGATTTTTCACCAGTATTAGGAAGAACTTTAATAGCTTGTTGTTGGACAGGCACTTCTTCTACTGGAGTTACTGGGGTAGAAGTAGGTCCGCCAGACTCTCCTACTGGTGCTGCTGGTGGTGTATCGAATGAAACAAGATTTGATTGATAGGCATTACCAAAATCAATCTGATAGAAATCATTTTCTACAGTAGTACCTGCAGGGACTTGCAATGTAGCAGGGAGATTAACTGTTACATTATTGTTTTTTAGAATGTAGTCTTGGTAATAATCAACTGGATTTTTGGCTACCCAGAGATAGAATTCACCAGTTGGGTTAAGACCAGATTTTTCTAGGATCTTGTTGATGGCATCAGTACGTCCTTCATCCGAAAGTACGTGATACATATCAAAGAGGTCTTTGACATCTTTGTTTTGACTATCGACAATAGTAATAGCATCTTCATCTACAGTGAAAGCACCATCTTGGACATCATCAAGGAGTGCAAATTCAAGTGCTTTTTTAGATGCAGCCATATCTTTGTATGGGCTATAGTCAGTTGTCAAATGGAAGTTGACTTTATCATCGTCAGTAGTTTTTCCGTCGATGTCATTTCCTTTTGAGTCCGTAACAGACTTATGTGGTTTTGGAGCCGTTGGTGTCTTGTTAGTGACAGTATCAGAGAAGGTTTCGTAACCATTACGACCAGCTTTATAAGTATTATCGTAGAAACCGTTATCGTCCGTTGCTACGAACTTGATTGTAGGTGCTTCAAGAGCTTTACCATCATATTTGGCAGTAAATGTGTAGGTCTTAGAAGCCTCATCATAATCAACGTTCCAACCTTTAGCCTCATTTTCAGTCTTGTTGGCTTCGATATTTGGAACTTCACCGAATTCAAGTGGATCACGTGTTGTCACGGTATCGCCAACTTTTGCATTGGCAAAGATGTTTCCATTATTCAACACATACGTATGTTCATCATTTTTTGGAATCATCTTACCATTAACATTTTCACCGTCGCTGTTGAGGACAGTTTTAGTTACAGTTGGTTGATAATTCATACTGTAGTCATGGTAGCTTACAGATGGAATTTCTGGTTTAACAGGCTTATTAACCTTTTTAACTGTAGCTGATGGAACCACGTTTGGATTAGTGAAATCGAGACTCAACTGACCATGAGTATTAATAATCCAGTTATCATCAATGTTAAGGATTGGAATAATACCAGTAGTTTCTCCTGGCTTCAATACATAGGACTTGTTAAGAGCAATGCTACGATTGATGTCTTGCGTAAAGCTTGAGTTACCGTCGTGGTTTACTGAGTAAATCTCTTCCCCGTCTGTATAAACATGATAGTTCAGATTTTGGTTAACACCAGTATTTGGACGGTTACTTGTATAAGCATAGTTCCACAAATCGAGACTATTAAGTGTTACGGTCGTAGAACCGTCTCCGTTAGCTGCAGACGTGAAATTAACCTTACCATTAAGAGTACCAGTACCTAAAATTCCCAAGGTGTCATTAGCTGAGTCGTTCGCATCGTGAGTAAATGAGAACGTTCCATCTGAATTGACACTACCATTTTGAACAGAGTTACCATAAGTCAATTTATCAACATTTTGTGTTGTCACACGCCCATCAACATTAACGTTAGCATTATCCTTCATAGCAGCATAATCTTTGTTAAATTTGTCGATGGTTTCTTTGTTTGACGCAATCTGCTTATTAACCTGCTCAGTATAGGTGTTGTAATCACCTACATTATTACCATCTCCACTTGAGATTTCAGTAGCTTCAGCTTTAATAAGTCCATTACTGTCTTTAACGGCTTTATCTACTTGAGTTTCAAGTGTGTCGTGAGCTTTGTCAGCTGCATCATAGGCTGATTGGCGTCCAGATGCGTCCTGAGTAGCTTGTTTGATTGTAGCTACTTGTTCATTTTGGTCGGCCTTGATTTCAGCTTGCTTTGTTGCAAGATCTTCACTTGTGGTTGGTGTCCCTTTGTCTTGCGTAGCATCTTGTGTCACTTTAACCCCACTGTCTTTGGCAGTAGCAACTGCATCTGTGACAGCTGTGTTGTCGATAGTTACCTTTTCAGCTTCAGTAGATGTATTAGCCTTTTCAGCGTAAGCATTATTATCATTAGTACTTTCTGGCTGTGTAGTAGCTACTTCTGCTACTGTTTCAGTAGGTTGTGAATCAGTAGTGTTTGTTGCAGTTGCTGTGGTTGTTGGAGTAGAGACATCTGAAGTCGCAACAGCTGTAGCTTGTGACATAAGACTGTCTGCGTTTGCTTGAGAGGTCGCCACTGGTTCTGAATTTACAGGAGCTTCAGTTACTTCATCTGCGGATGCTTGAGAAGTTCCTCCAACGATTGCTGCAGCACCGAGTGCAAGTACACCTACTGCTCCATAGACTTTATTTTTTCGAATAGAGCCATGTCCTTTCGTGTTATTTGAGTCTTTAAACATTTTCAATAATCACCTTTCTTAGTTTGAGTACCATTTATCTTGTTTCACAGCTGTACGTTGAAGACCAAGTGCTGCCAAAATCAAGAATCCAAAGGTAACAAGTTTTGTTCCAGCTTCCCCTGTTTCAGGAAGCGTTACCATTTCTCCAGCCTCGGTCTTAACAGAGACAGTTCCATCCTCATTCACTGCTCCTCCTGCCTGTGAAGCTGGAACTGAGGCTACAGAACCATCGAAGTTTTGTACGACAAGATCACTATTGTTTGTTGAGACAACTTTATAACCAGTATTTGTAACGACTGGTTGACTAGGAGTCACATTAAGTACAACTTGTTTTGTTGAAGGAGAAACGTCCCCTGGTTTAGGTGCTTCTTGAACATTCGCGTCGCTAACTTTAGGAGTTTCTTCAGTTTTAGGAGACTCAACCACCTTGTTTGAAGTTGTTGCTGAAGTTGAAGCTACTTCCGTACGATTGTCAGATTTATGTTCAGATGGCGTAGAGACACCAGTTCCATTGGTTCCGTCAAGAATATGAGGAGTGTTTGTAGCAGTTTCAGACAGTTCTGGAGAAGTTGATGATTTCTCAGAAGATGTTGTTCCTTCGCTACTTGGCAAACTTACACCTGTTCCAGAAGTTCCATCAGATACTTTTGGTGTTTCTGAACTTGTTGAAGAAGATTCAGCTGAAGTTGATGAGCCACTAGGTGCTTCAGAACTTGAAGCGTTATTCCCTTCAGTTGGTGCTGGAGTTGGTGTGGCAACAGTTGACCCTTTATCATTAACAGTATTTGTTGAACTTTCACTGCTACTGCTAGTGTTATTTTCACTATTATGGTTAGTATTAGCAGTATCCGTAGCGTTAGGCTTAGTAGGAGTTTCAGTTACTGTGTGTTCTGAAGGAGTAGGAGTTTCTGATGCAGTTGAAGTTGTATCAGAAGTAGAGTTTCCTTCACTTCCTTCAGAGGTAGCTGTTGACGTTTCAGCAGTTGTACTTGCATTTTCAGAAGTCGTAGGTGTAGCCACAAAAGTTTCTGATGTCTTCCCTTCGTCTTGACTTGGCGTAGTAACACTTGGTGTTGTAGGTGTAGCTACACCTGTACCAGTAGAACCGTCAGTTACTTTAGGTGTCTCAGTTGTTACACCTTCATTTTTAGGAGTGTCAACTTTAGGTGCTTCAGCAGTTGGGACATCTGTGGTATTGGTACCGGGTGTCGCTGGTGTTGATGAAGCGGGAGGAAGAAGTGTATCGGAGTGTCCAGTCGCAACAGTAGCATTATCTGTTGGTCCAGTTGGTGCGGCAGTTTCGTCTGCTGATACCCCATTATTAACCAAACCTGTTGCTACAAGGGCTGTTAAAAAAGCTCCAGATTTTAGGATCATTGAACGTTTGTTTTTATCCATAAATAAGCAATTTCCTTTCTAAAAAAATTACAATCAGATAATAGCAAAAGTCATCCCTGACTCAAACCCAGTGACACCCTATGAAAACACAAAAAAAGAGCAGTATGCTCTTTTGTAATCTATTTATGGACTGTATTCGATGTCTAACTAATTAAAGGCCCGTCTACGGATTGAGATCCCAACATCTTGCCAAGCTACCTCCATATCATCAGAGGGCGTATTTCCTAATAGAAAAACAGGTTTATTATGGAATAGAGGATCAAATTCAATGTCTTCATAAAAGAGTTCTTCGTCATCGTATTGAAAGCCAGAATCAATATCGAATTCATTGTTAAATATAGCACGGCAAATAAAGTATGCACCTAGACCATAGTAAGTAATAGCTTCATTGGAACCTTTAGGTGTAGCTTCAAATCGATAGTACTTCTCTACTTCAATGGAGTTTTGAGCATTGACTTCAATAGGCTTAAGATAACAGTACCCACGACTAGCGATAGCTTCATCTAATTGCTGACGTAGAGGGCTTTTTTTATGAGCGATGAGACCAGGAATGGCATCCGCCTTACTGTCGAGAAAGTCATATGCATTCAGAAGAATCAAACCTTTTTTAAAAAAGTCTGGGCTAGTCTGACTGTCCAACCACTCACCTAAAAATCGGTTAATACGAGGTGTATTCATAATTTTCTCCTTTCATAGATTTTTGAATCGTCTTTTCTTAAACTAAGATTAGTGTAGCACAGAGGAAATTACAAGAGCAAGCGCAGAGAGCCCTAAATTTTCAAAAGTAATTTAAAATGAACTATTTTTTTAGACGTTGCTTTATCAACTTCAAGGTTTACTTGATGAATTCCTTTTTCTTGTCTTTAATAAAGCCCACAGGGATCCAGAAGTTAAAGTTACAGGGCGGTGTTGTACCTGCTCCTCTAGTTGCTGCAGTACACAGCTTCTTTGATTTGTTTCACGATAGTGATAAGCTAGATTTCATCCAGACCCCTGACCAGCAGTTCTCGTCACTTGAAGTTAGGCACTATTCTTGGGGCGAGGTGTTTATTTATATATTATTCTGCTGGCACTAAGTGCGAAGTGACAGTGCTTTTAGTTTGCAAATTAATAAGCTTCCTCGCCTCATTCTCTTCTAACACTCCATCAAGTACGCTCGCACTATCCTTTATTATAAATTGCCAATTACGGGGTAAGGTCTCGTCCTGTCGTTGTAAACCTTCCATCTCCTACTTAAGTAATATTTGTAGTCTGTTCCTACTGGTATTCAGAAACAAACATAGTTATTGTTCTTCTGTTAACTGCTTTATGGAAATTTAATCCCCCAAAATAGCGATCTAGTTTAAAAACACCAAAAAAGCCAAAGCTTAAGCTTCAGCTTTTATAATCTCAAATCATCAGTCAATACGACATTGATAGGTTCTTCAGTATTTTTACGATACCTCTTCAAACATACTAGTGAAACAACTACCGAAAGTAATATCAATAAAACACCACATACAACTATTGCAAAGACCTGTTCAGGACGAGTGCCATAGTTCTCAGTATAGTTCAATAGTGATGTACTAGTTTCCATTTTTTGGATAACGTTGGGAACAAAGTTCCAAGATACAATTGTAAAGACTGCTAAAAAGAGTAGCATTCCGAACGCCCAACTTAGAACGTAACGTTGCTGACGTGTCATAAAGTCACGCTGATTGTATTCTTCAACACATAGTCCCTTATATTGTCCATCTTTAGTAAAGAAACGTGGCTCTTCACCATTTTTAATTCGTTGAATATCACTTAAAATTTCAGCACTTAAGTGTCTAGCAGGCAACTCTTGAGCTAATTTATTTTGTTCTTCAATATTTAGCTCAGAAACCTCATCAGTATATTTTAAAAGATATTCCTTAGTCTGTCCGTCAAATAATCTGACCAACTTCCTTAAAAGACGCTTTGTTTCTTTTTCCATGACTCCTCATCTCCAATCGTTCTTTAATCCTATTCTCTTATTATCACCAATTCTTTAATCCCTATGCTATGGCACTATTATATCAAGGATTAAGAAGATATGCACTTACACAAGGACAAAAATTCCTATTAGAGTTAAATGTATAATGAAAAGCTCCATCTCATGATGAAGCTAAACTAGATATGTAAGACGCATTGACTACTTCTAGTCATGTCCATGTTCAGCATGATCAGCTTCAGCTACTCCATGAACTGATGTTACTTCTATTTGAGTTGTTCCCATAACGTAATTCCCACAGAAATAGAGTTTCGCACCATCTGGATTAGCAACCTCAAGGACAAACTGACGAACATTATCTGCTTTGGCTTTAAATACTTGAGTTGTAGCATCAGAATACTTATATCCTAGCATGAATTTCGCAACAAGCTCATACTGCATCTTGGTCCTAGTAAGCGTTAAGTGATTTTGATAATCTGGCTTAACATCGGTTACGTTCTGAACAGTCTCAACATAAGAACACATTTCTTTCAGGGCATTCTTTACAGTTTGCGTATCAGCATCACCTGCAGGTGTTTGTGTTTCTAAGGTCGCAAGGGCCTCTTTACGCCATCGCTCATACTTATCTTCCTTTGGAATGTCTTCCGAGGATGAATCTTCAATCACCTGTTCGGTGCTAGGGGTTGTTGCTTTTTTCTTCGGTTCATTCTTCTTCATTAACGCAGAGACCAAAAACATGACTCCGAGAGCGAGGAAAATGACCACTAAAATAATAATGTACTTAGAATCTTTTTTCATGAGCCCAGTATAGCATCATTTATATAAGTGAAAAAGGGAGTGACACCCCCTTTTTATGTTTCTCAGTCACTATCTAAAAAATGATTTATCTAAATTGTAGACCTTTTTCATCTAACAATACTTTGATTTCTTTGAAATCATGATCAGGATCATGAACTGTCAAATTTAATTGTTTAGTTGTCCCTTCTCTCCACTCAGTGATGGCTGCATCTATCTTTCTAAAAATAACCTTACCATTCTTATTATAAGCTACAATAGTCATAGGTACATAACTTAGATAATAATCGGTAGTATTCTCAAATGTACCGGAACAATTCAATTCGTCACTATTTTCGCTACTTTTACTGATTGTAAAGTTATTCCCTTTAAAAATTTTTTTAAGTGCTTGGATTATTTCATTTTTTTGCTTCACTTTTATTCCTATGTCTAGTATATCACGTAAGTTCCTAGTATCCTGGACAGGTATCTTCTTTCTTGAATGAATATCAAGTATCAATTCATATCTCTTTCTTCTGTACTCAACCCAACTATCAGAAGAGAAATGATCATTTTCCTTCGATGTTAATTCTTTTGAATCCTCAAGAACATTTATATATTCAATAGCTAATTTCTTGAGTTTGTTATCCTTAAAAGTTCTTTCCTTATATCTTCCAACTTCCGATAACTCAAATTGTGTGGCCTTTTCATAGTACGCCGTAGTGTCCTCGTAATTCGAATGGGCATCCTCCCACCGTTTGTCTAACCCTTTATCTAACGAAATAATGAAGTCGTTATCATAGGTGATTGCCTTATTAACAGCCGAACTGCATAAGAACAATGAAATAACTATCAGAACTGCAAAAAGTATCTTCTTAGGCATAGCAATTCCCTCCTAATTCATTCCCATTACTATTATACCATTTAACAATTTCAACCCGAAAGAAACCTAGTGTATAATAATCATTCTTTATATCACCTATGATACCTCTCAAAAATCATAACCACCCGTCTAACGGGTGGTTTGATCAAGGGCTATAAGCCCATAATACCAGCCAGCGCCTAAAGACGCTGGCTTTCACTTTGTTCAAGCCTTATTGCTTTTGACTCGTCACAAGCCTCTCAAAGAGGCATTCGCATTACTTACCATTATCCCTAAAGGGATTTTCATATTCTTTAACGCTTAATTTGTCTAAAGCGATATCATGCTTCTCTTGTTCCTGAATATATTTCTTAATTGTGGCTTCATTAAGTCCTACCGTACTTACATAATAACCTTCTGCCCAAAAATGTCTGTTCCCAAATTTATATTTTAAATTGGCGTGTTTATCAAACATCATTAAGGCACTTTTAC
>ERZ773212.296-NODE-296-length-25894-cov-10.822013_pt1 | contig 25894 bp, 15 predicted proteins | sample MGYA00581005_ERZ773212 | MGnify/ENA primary metagenome ERZ773212 (study PRJEB29015, sample SAMEA2738154) | human oral metagenome | biome: human oral; feature: human-associated habitat; material: saliva | place: China | collected 2196 ... | reverse complement strand
TCGGGAACGTTAATCTGTACGGGCGAGTCTGAGCCCAAAATGTTTTCAGCCATAACGGCTATTTTCTCATATTCACGGCATTCTCTCAGCTCCAGGGGAATTCTGCGCTGTACCGCGCTGTTCGTACTGGTCGATGGCGGCTTCTAGACGTGCCAGGAGGGGCCGGTACCTGCGCGTGAACTGTGCCCGACGTGCCGCTGCGCGGACCCCGGTGGCGTGGGCGAGTTCCTGCCAGCTGGCGGGGTCGAGGTAGCTCTGCCCGAGCAGCAGGTGAACTTCGGAACTATAGGGGGTTCCGGTAGTGGCGCGGATGCTGCGCGCACGCTGCTGGAGGGAGCGCCTCTGCTCCTGGAGGGTAATGATGCGGTAGTTTTTGGTGTTCATGGGGTGACTTGGATGGGCTGCAACTGGGGTGTTGCGTGCTCGTTCTGGAAGGGGAGAGGTGTATTTCTGCCGGGCTGGTCGTCAGCTTCGGTGCCGCCTGAGCGGCAAGGATAACCAGGCAACCTGCGCCGGGTGAGTATTTGAAGTGTAGGCGCGAAGAACACTCCACCTCAACACACCGCCTCAACAGCCCGCGAATCCTTCTCAGGGACGCTGGGGCGGCGTAGACTGAAAGTACACGACCTTTGAGGAGCAGCCAATGAGTTCTCTTAGTATCTTCGGTTTGGGCACGACGGAAACCGTGATTCTGATTCTTCACGTGATGCTGGTTGCGTTGTGCATCTGGCATTTGACGGTGCGTAGCGGTTACGGCGAGGCGCGTATGCGTTTCGTGCTACCGGTGATTGCGTTCATGCCCGGTGCGGCGATTCTGTACATGATGTCGGCTCGTGAGGGCACGGTCCCCCCGGACACGACGAAGACCGGCAGTAGCTCGCCGGTGTATTTTGAGCACCGCCTCGGCTACCGCGATGGTGGTAGGAGCCGTTGGGGTCTGCCGCGCCGCCGCAGGTAGTAGCCTGACGGGGGTGCCGGGTGGTTGTGGCGCCGGCGCCTATCTCACTATCGAAAATTTCAAAATATATGCCCGCGAGTCTGCTCGAACAGAGCACCCGCGGGCATCACTCTACTAGGATTAAAGTATGACTGAGAACACCCACATTCCTGCATCTCCTTTCCTGCCTCATACCGGCGTCGGCAAGGTTGCCGTGGTGACCGGCGCATCCAGCGGTATTGGTCGCGCTACCGTGCAGCAGCTCGTGGCGAGCGGCTGGACCGTCTACGCCCTGGCGCGCCGTACCGACCGCCTCTACACCCTCTACGCGGAGACCGGTGCTCACCCGGTGACCTGCGACGTGACCGACGAGCACTCCGTCCGCTTTGTTGCCGAGCAGATTCTGGAAGAGCAAGGCACCATTGACGCCCTGGTCAATATTGCCGGCGGCGCTATCGGCGTGGATAAGGTCGCAGACGGTAAGACCGTCGACTACCTGAAGATGTACCAGATGAACGTGCTCGGTATTCTGCACATGGTGCGCGCCTTCGCGGAGGCTCTGCGCCTGAACGGTCACGGCACGATCCTGAACCTGACCTCCACCGCTGCCGAGCACGGCTACGAAGGCGGCGCCGGATACAATGCGGCGAAGTTCGGCGCTCGCGGCCTGACCGAGGCGCTCCGTCTGGAAGAGGCAGAGAATAATATTCGCGTGATTGAGGTTTGCCCGGGCATGGTGCACACCGAGGAGTTCTCTCTGAACCGCCTGGGTTCCAAGGAAGCCGCCGAGCGCGTCTACGCGGGCGTTGAAAAGCCGCTGACTGCTGAGGATGTGGCGCAGACGGTGACTTTTGCGCTGAATGTTCCGCACCACGTGAACCTGGACCGCATCACGATTCGCCCGGTGGCTCAGCCGAGCCAGTTCAAGGTGATCCGCAAGGAGAGCTAAACTCGCGGCACGCCGTGACGCTTGATCCTCAGTGAGGCTTTGGTAGCCCCGCCTGCATCCGCGTGAGTTGGATGCGGGCGGGGCTTTTCTCTGTGTTCCCAGAATGTATATAGAGGGCATATATGAAGGTGCTTGAGGGGTGTTGAGAGGTGGGGGAGAGGCATAAAGGGGAACTTGAGGGAAATATAAAGTGGTACGTGAGACTTTAAGGTTCACTAAGATGAAAATGGTGGGTTAAAAATACCCATGGAACACCCTATATTTTCTTCAAATGTAATCAAAAGATAGGGTTATATGTCCTCGTGTGTCAGTAGATGGGCGCAAAATCCCCGAATTGGTCTGCATTAAACCTCAACTTAAGGGGTGGTTTTATAACGATTTCATTACAGTTATGCAAAGGTGACGGTAAGCGGGTTAAACATCCAGGGGCAAATGCTAGCCTTTTAGCAGTCACACCCATGTATGGGCCTACTGCACCTTCAAAGACGGGGGCGCACCACGGTAGGTTCAACACCGATAATCAGAGATCGAGGAAAAATGTCGAAGACTACCCGTCGCGTTTACAAGATCGCAGCAGCGGCAGCCTTTACTGCTGGTTCTGTGGCAGCAATCCCGGCAACTTTCGCGGCAGAAGCACCCGCTGATCAGCAGCAGCAGGTTGTCGACCAGAAGGCAACCGCTCAGACTTCTTCCCTGCCTGGCGGCAACGCAACCGAGACCCCCAAGGCTGAAGCTCCTAAGACCGAGGCTCCTAAGGCTGAGGCTCCTAAGGCAGAGACCCCCAAGGCTGAAGCACCTAAGACCGAGGCTCCGAAGGCTGAGGCTACCGAGGCTCCTAAGGCGGAAGCACCTAAGGCTGAGGCTACCGAGGCACCTAAGACTGAGGCTACCGAGGCACCTAAGACCGAGGCTCCCAAGGCTGAAACCCCCAAGGCTGAAGCTCCTAAGGCTGAGGCAACTGAAGCACCTAAGGCTGAAGCTCCTAAGGCTGAAGCTCCTAAGGCTGAAACCCCCAAGGCTGAGACTCCTAAGGCTGAGGCCCCTGCTCCTGCAACCCCCGAGCCCACTACCCCCTCCACCCCGGCTCCCGAGGCGAAGCAGGCTAACCCCTTCGTCTCCATCGAGAACGCACGCTTCTCCGGTGATGCGCAGTTTAACACCGTGAGCGTTGTTGGTACCGGCTTCTACGGCGAGAAGGTCGGCCCCGGCGTTCAGGTCAGCATCTACGCGCTGGATGAGAACCAGCAGATTACCGGCGACGTCATTACCACCGTGTCCGTGTCTGCGGACCAGATTCAGGATGGCTCCTTCAAGACTTCCTTCACTGTCGAGGCAAGCAAGCTGCCCGCCGGCGCTTCTTACGCCCTGGTTGCTGTAAGCAACCCGCAGGCTGCTCAGGCTGACCAGAAGCTCGTGGCTCTCTCCTCCTTCAAGGTCACCGAGACCACCTCTACTGAGGCTCCGAAGACCGAGGAGACCCCCGCTCCTGAGGCTCCCAAGACCGAGACCCCGGCACCCGTAACCCCGGCACCGGAAACCCCGAAGGCTGATGAGACCCCGGCACCCGAGGCTCCCAAGACTGAGGCTCCCAAGGAAGAAACTCCTGCTCCGGAAGCCCCCAAGGCTGAGACTCCGGCCCCCGAGGCACCTAAGGCTGACGAGACTCCCGCTCCCGCAGCACCCGAGAACGCAACCCTCACCACCGAGGACGCTTCCCTGGATCCGAACGACCAGTACAACGTTCTGACCTTCAACGGCTCCGGCTTCACCCACGAGTCTGTTGCTAACGGCGTGCAGATTGCAATCTTCCGCCTGGATGCAAACGGCAACATCACCGGTGACGCTCTGGCAACCCACGATATTCCTGCTTCTGAAATCGTGAACGGCACCTTCCGCGTCAAGGTCAGCGTTCTTGCAGAACTGCTGCAGCCCGGTTACGCCTACGCAATGGTGGCAACCAGCGACCCGAACGGCCTGGTACACCAGGTTGCAGTCACCACCGCTACCGTGAGCGATGCGAACAACCCCGCACCGACCCTGCCGGCAGCTACCGAGGACGATAACACCACCGTTCGCGATAACGGCGACGGCACCACCAGCGTCTTCACCGCTGAAATGCGCGAAGATGGTTCGGTTGTTGTAACCGAGACCCGCATGCCCACTTCTCAGGCACCCAAGGCTAAGGTTGGCAACGCATCCGCTGCTACCTCTTCGAAGGGCCACGGTCTGAGCACCTCCGGTACCAAGGGTTCGACCTCGACCTCTTCGTCGGCTTCTTCTTCCTCTTCGAAGCAGCAGCTGGCGCACACTGGCGCTGAGGGTGTTGCGGGTATCGCAGGCGTTGGCGCCGCAGCTCTGATTGCTGGTGCCGCACTGATGCTCCTGCGCCGCCGCAGCCTCTAATAGCTCAGGCTCTATAGCCAGGCTCTGAAAATCTGATGCTCACCGCACGGTGAGTGCGGCAAGTGCCGTCAATACTCTGAAAAGGGTATTGGCGGCACTTTTGCGTGTCGGCAGTTTTGTGTTGAGCTGTTTTGAAATGGAGGGGGTGTGGCAAAGCGTGTGCGGCAAGCTGGGGGAGAGGCGCGGGTGTTCTCTTCCGTGGTGGAGGTGCGGGGTGGAAGCGCGGGGCGGTGTAACGGAATGATTTTGCTGGGTTATTTGGCGCGCAATTATTGGTACGCATGCTTGTAATCAATGCGCATGTAAAAGCGGTGTGACCTGCTATTTTTTCACTTAAAAGAAATAAATTAAATGCATGAATGTGCAGAATATTTTTATCTCAAATCCATTAAAACTGCATATGCATGCAATAAAACCTTGAGCTTCAAGGGAGAGTTGAAAAATTTTACCTAGTCCATGCAGTTTGAGTGCTCTTGATGCTGTTCTGGAGGGTAAAAAATATGCTGTGTGGGTTATTGCACAGGAAAATAGTTGGGACCTAAAGCGTCTTTACAGCAATAACAAGAAAAGTATTGTTAGTGTGGAATTACCGATAAATAGAGCGATTCCCTTCGCGGTAACTTCCACCATTACATGAATGTTATGACTAGTCCGTACGTTATAGCGTTCAATCCCGAAGAGACACCCGTCCAACTTCGATCCGTGGCGCCCTCCGGAGGGTATCGTTCACACTCACAGAAAAGGTGTGTTCCATGCCCGAACCCGCTCACTCAAAAACCCGAGCAACAGCCGCTATTGCTGCTTCCGTCCTGTCCGTCACCGGTGTTGGTGCTGCGCACGCAGATGTGCAGGTGCAGAATACCGGCGGAATGGCTTCACCGACTGCGGTGGAATCCGACAATCCTCCCTCCGCGGCAAACGCAACCCCCATCGAAAACGTTGCTACCCAGAACTCCCCGCAGGTGTACGTAGAGCAGGGTGTTGTCATTAACCCGGCGCGTTCCCAGAGCATCACCGTGACCGGTGAAGGCTTCACCGGCGGACCTGTCGAACGTTACGGCGTGGCAGTGTACGTGAGCGAATACCGCCAGTACCCCCTCTACGCGCTGGGTCGCGGTTCCGCAGTGACGATGACCCTCGTGCCCGAACTTGATGTGGACGGCGGCCGCTTCAGCACCCAGCTGACCCTGCCCGCAGGCACCCTCGACCCCAACCAGCAGTACGTCGTCGCAACTGCCGTGGTCGACCCCGGTAAGGGCTACGCAACCGAGGACCCCTCCTACAATTCCTCCGCACCCCTGGAAGTGCTGCCCGCAGACACCCAGGATGAGCCGCTCAACGTTCAGATTCTCTCCGGTCAACTGGAAATCCCGCAGGAGAAGAACCTGGTCGTCTACAAGGTCACCGGCCTGGGCGAGGCGCAGGCTTTCGAAGTCATGACCTACGCCTACGCCCTGGATAGCCAGGGTAATCGCATCCTGCTCGCTGCCTCTCCCGCGCATGCCGACGTTGTGAACGGCACCCTCCTGGACGGCATTGAGGTGCCCGGATCCAGGTTGGAAGAAGTGCAGGCTGTTCACGAAGACCTGCGCTATGTGCTGAGCGTTGAGGTTGCACCCTCTGCCGCTAATGGTTACACCGCCCAGGAAGTTGAGGTTCCTTTCATGAATGGTTGGAATGTACAGCACGGCTCCGCTCCGGTTGCCACCGCCGAGCGCGCGATGGCGGAGCAGGCGCAGTTCGAGAAGAAGCAGTTCGAAGAGGAGGCGCAGCCCGAGCAGGTCGCCCAGGCTACCCCGAGTGAGCAGTCTGAGCAGGCTGCCTCGAGCACGCAGTCCGCTCAGACAGTTGCCGCGAGCCCCGTCGAGCAGTTCGACCACGTACTGCCCGAGGACGACCCGCGCCGCCACTACAGCCTGCCGCGCAACACCGTCTTTGACCGCGTCCACGACACCACCGAAGAACAGACCAACAACACCGCTAACCCCGTGATGACCGCCCGCCTGCACGTAGAAGAAACCGTAGTTCCCGAAAACGACTCCGAGAAGACTCTGACCGTGCGTGGTGAGGGCTTCGCCGGCGTCGGCTCGGTGCACCTGATGGTCAGCGCTGTTGACGAATATGGTGTGGCAACCGGCGGCATGATTGCCTCGGCTGATGTCTCTGAGATTGACGCATCCGGCGCATTTAGTGCTCAGGTACAGATTCCCGGCTCGGCACTCAAGCCCGGTACCACCTACCGCGTGAGTGCTGTGGCGGAGGATGAGCAGGGCACCGTGCGCATGGTCAACGGCGGCTTCACTGTTGAGCGCGATAGCGTGGATAACGCGCCCGCAACCCCTGAGCAGGATGCACCTGCGGCTGAGGCACCTGCAGCTGATGCCTCGGCACCTTCTGAGTCTGCTGTTTCTGAGCCTGCTCCCGTGGCTGATCAGGCTTCCGCTGCCGAGCAGAAGGCAGGGGAGGGCAGCGCTGAGCAGAAGAATGAGGCTCCGGTCGCTACCCAGAACGCCTCCCAGAACGCCCCTGTTCAGAACACTTCCGCCCAGAAGAGCGAGGCGCAGAAGGGTGATGCTCAGAAGGTTGAGGCACAGGCGTCTGGCTCCCAGAAGGTTGGCGCTGCTACCCAGCCGAAGCGCGAGCAGCTGGCGGCTACCGGCGCCTCCAATATGCTGGTCATTAGCGCAGCTGGATCGCTGTCGCTGCTTGCCGGTATGCGTTTGAGCCGCCGTCGCCGTAGTGAGATGCGGCTCAGTTCTCGCCGCTAAAACGGGGCAATTATTGCCCCACTAGGCAAAACGTGCACATAGATGTAGGGACGTCCGAAATGCAAGATTCGGGCGTCCCTGCATCTTTAACTTTTTCTAAGGTTATACCTATAATTTAGAGTGCTGTTATAGACGGTACTATCACTCTTTATCACCTCGTTCACCCGGGGTGAGGAGTCGCTGTGAAGCGCCTCCGGTCACCGATATGAGAGAACCGTTATTCTGCGCCTACTTCCGACCTTTGGGCGCAGGAGTCACACGACGATTCATCACACTCACTCACGAAAATAGGTGACCATGTTTTCCACGCAGCGAACTGCTCGCGGCGCGGCGCTAGTAGCGTCTGCCGCCCTCGGTTTGGGCGGCTCTGTCGCGCCTGCAACTCTGGCCCCCGCGACCTTTGCCTCTGCCGCTCACGCGCAGACTCAGCAGACCCCGAAGCCTGAACTTCCCATCGCCGTTGCCGCCGATATGGTTAGCCACGACATTACCCTGGACCTGGTTGCTCAGAGCAATGACTACACCCTGCTGTCGTTGACCGGTGTAACCTCTTTGGAGAATCTGAGGGTTCGCCTGTCCGCCATCTCCGTTGAAGATGGCGTTGTGGCGACCATGACCGTACCCGCAGCCCAGATGACTGCCTCAAAGAATGAAGAAGGCAATATTGAGCTGAGCATCCACCAGCGCCTCAACGTTGAGCAGCCGTACATGGTGGAAATTGAGAATCTGAGCAACGGCGAGACTGTCTCCGTTGAGTTTATGCCCGAGTACGGTGTAACAGTCGACGAGATTATGGCTAGCAGCCAGAACATTTTCTTCCCGGACACCCCCGGTGTTCCCCGTGCTAACCGCGTGGAGGCGAATCCTGCCCCCGAGGTGTCCCTGAGCCCCAGCGCATCCCCGAGTGCCGCGAAGGATAGCCCGCGCCCGACGGTCGCCCCGGTACCTTCTGAAGCGCCGTCTGCATCGCAGAAAGTTTCGGCTCGTCCTTCTGCGAGTGCATCTGCTAGCGCCTCGGTGAGTGCGTCTGCCAGTGCTTCTGCTTCGGTGAGTTCTTCTACCAATGATGCGGCACCCGCTGAGGTGACCGAGGATCGTCTGTTGGTGCACTCCCGCTCCGATCGGGCTCCTGCGGAGACCCGTGAGGCGACCCTGGAAATTTCTACCGCAGAGCTGCGCGGATCGGATGAGCTGCAGCCGATTAGCGTGCGCGCTAGGAACGTTGCGGAGAGCGGCCTGGGCTATGACGTGATGGTCTTTGAAATGCCTGCTGACGGCGGTGCCGTGGGTTCACCGCTGGCGACCACGCATGTGAGCCCTCAGCAGGTGACTGATGCTTCTTTCTCTGCTGATTTGAAGGTTCCCGGTACCTCTTTGAATGCGGGTAAGCGCTACCGTGTGGTTGTGGTGGGTGGTAACTCCACTGAGGAGCTGCAGCTCATGGCGACCAGTGCTTTTGGTGTGAGCGTGATTCAGCGTGCGGTTCCTGTTGATCCGGCTCCGAAGCCTACGAATACTGTTGTTCACCCGCAGGTCCCGATGATTTCTGATGCGAATCAGCGTGTGAGCCCTTCGGCCCCTTCGGGTCGCGTGAGCACTGTGGATTCTTCAGGGGCCTCTGCGGATGCTCAAGATTTGGTGACTGATTCTGTTGCCAAGATTCCCTCGGTGGATAGCGCCCTGGGCTATATTGTGCAGGCGCAGCAGTCGGCGCGTGCGATTACCGCGCAGGCTCGTAGTTCTGTGGCTGAGACTGCGGTGGTTCCTTCGACGATGATTATGTCTGGTTATGCGACGCTACTGCCTGGTCGTACTGTGGTGAACCTGCTGGGTTATCAGTCTTCGGAGTCTGAAACGGTGACTGTTGCTTCGCCTCAGGAGAATGTGGGTGCTGCAGGTTCGGGTAGTTTCTATACGCGTAGCTCGAAGTCGCGCGGTGATTCTGCCGGTTCGAAGCTGGAGGCGAGCGCTCAGGATAATGGCCCGCTACCGGAGGGTACTTTGCCGCTGAGTATTGCCCTGCTGGGTTCGGTTGCCTTTGTGGGTACTGCTGTTGCGGTTAATGTGTATCGTCGCCGCCTTGAGGGCACTGAGGAGCTGGGTGCTGAGTAGTTCAGCTATTTGTTGCTTAGCGCTGTGAGGCATGGCTCTCTGTAGGGGAGTTTGTTGAGTGGGAGGCGCTCTGTCGGGTGCGTGCTGAGTGGGTGCGTGTTTGGTGTGGCGCCTTCTGTGTGCCCGGATGTTTGACTCTATTGCGCGGTGGTCTGGTGCGCTTTGGGGTGGTGTAAAAATCTCTTTTTGGTGCACTCTGGGGAATATATTTTGACATTCGAATTTTGCGTTATTTATATCTCAGTAAAGTATTTAATTCCCTTTTATTTCGGCAATTATTGCGACATAAAGTTTTAGCACGTGAATGCAACGCAACATTAAGTGCAATATCCGTGTTAGGCTAGGGTGTAACCGACGTACTGGTGCGCAAATACTTGGATAGAAACACCGGCTTGTGGTGAGCCTTCCCTAGTCCACGCTTTGCGCCTACATCGATCGAAATGGCGCACATGACTATCACTCGACTTCCGAAACGCATTCATGCTCTTTCGCTTGCAACCGCTTTAGGTGCAAGCGCTTTTGTGCTTCCTGGCGCCTCCGCAGTAGAGGCTGAAGCAATTAACGTGAATGATTGCCTGGCGGCTCTGGTTAATAGCGAATTTAATTCAAGCTGCCCCTACGAAGACCTCGAAATTGAGGTCGATACCATTGAGATTCAGATTCAGTCCATCAAGGACGGTCAGGCAACCATTAAGCTCGCGCCCCTCTATGAGGGCGGCTACGTGGGCGATGCCTCTAGGGTGTACCTGGTAATGCAGTACTACGACGCCACTGGCACGTTGCTTGGGTCTGACACCTACGAGCCCTCCGCAATGCAGGTTGAGCGTGCGGACGACGGCTCGATGCTTGTCACCTTTGAGATGCCGCAGATGCCCCAGGAGGGCTACTACTCCATGAGCGTCATGGACCTGACGACCTCTGACGAGGGCTATGGCGAATTCATGATCTCTGAGGGCTCCCTTGTGCCGCACACTATCCCGGTAGAGGAGGACTCTGACGAGGTGATGGTGGACAAGAAGGAAGCTGCCCACCAGGTGCCCACCATTGACGAACTGAAGACGCTGGATAAGCTCCGTGAAGAGGAGCAGAAGAACCAGCAGGCTGCAGACCAGAAGGGCAGTAAGGACAAGGTTAAGACCGAGGTTCCCTCTGAGTCCGCTGAAAACCCCAACCTTGAAACCCACACGCAGAAGCTGGAGCAGGTCCCCGGCGGCTCCACCTCTTCGCGTGATACCCAGACTCTGAGTGCTACGGAACTGAAGGTTGCGTATGCTGAGGTTCGCTCCGATAAGGAAACCAAGCCGGTCACTATCAGTGCTGCGCGCGTGCCCGCGAACGCGGCTGGCTACGACCTGATTGTGGTTGAAACCGATATGAGCGGCAACCACAAGGGTGATGCGCTGTCCATTACTCGCATCAGCTCTGACCGTATCGTGAATGGTTCCTTCAAGGAAGAGATCGGCATGCCCGGCTCTCTGCTGAAGACCGGCTCCGTGTACACCGCCTACCTGGTGCGTGCGGACGATACTGAGTATGCGGAAGAAGTTGTCTCGGTGCGATTCAAGGTCAGTGGCGAGGCGACCGGCAACTCAACCTCCTTGACGAAGGATGAGTCGCCCCGCCAGGATGCAAGCGCATCGCTCACGCCCAGCGCCAATGCGGCCGAGGCGACCGGTGCCACTCAGGGTAGCCCCTCCGCTGCTACTAGCGCCGTCTCGACTCGTTCTGATGATACCCAGTCGGGCTCGGGTCAGTCTGCCGCGAGCGCACCCCGCTCCACTCTGGATGCGGTGAGCGCCATGTCCAAGGCAAAGGAAGCGAAGGCTGAGCGTCAGCGTCAGGCTCTGCAGGCTTTGGCTCAGGCACGTACGATGAGTCCGCGTTCGGCTTTTGAGCCGACTCGCACCAATCAGATTTCGGCGTACAGTTCGGGTTCTGATCCGGCATCTATCGCTGCTACCGCGAAGCTGGATGCTTTGACGGATGAAGAAAAGGCAGCGTCGGCAGCTTCTGGTAACGGAAATAAGGGTTTCACCCCCGTGGTTCATTCGGAGTCTAATAATCGTTCCGCTACGGTGAACTCGAATACCACTCAGGTGCACTCCACCGCGAATGCTGATCGTCAGGATGGCGTGAAAGCTGTAGCTTCGGCGGCGTCTCCCGCTAGTGAAGAGGTCGCGCAGCACGGTGTAGCTTTCTGGGCTCTTGGAGGCACCGGTTTGGCGCTGGTGGTTGGTGCCGCGTGGATGGCTCACCGCAGGGGAGTCCTCGGCGGCTAACGCCCCTAATCCGTGCTTTTTGACGGCATCGCGCATAGTATGTTCGTTGTTTCATGAGGAATGCTCACCCCCGCTATCTGTTGGCGCAGATCGCGGGGGTGAGTCGTGCGTTCAGGGTGTTCAAAAAAACTCTACCCTCGCGTGAATAAACCTTAAGGTTCGTGATAGGGTTGAAATAACCGATAAATAGATGCGAGCTATTGTCAGGTCTTCTTCACCTGAAATATGAAGCGGAGTATGGTACGACGAATCCGGGTGTATGGCGCACTCGGGGGTCCGCGCGGCACATGAGGAACGGGCAGTAGCAAGCACATTTCCACCATGAAAAGACGCATTGCATGAGTATTTATTCAGCGAAGCACCGTATTGTCACCGCAACCGTTTTGGTTGCGGGGCTTCAGTGCGGGCTTGTTGTACCCTCTGTCGCAACGGAAGCACCCGTCACGACGCACTCTGCCGTGCAAAAAACCGCGACCTTGAACGCGAACCAGGCTGAAGACAATCAGGAGGCACAGGGCGCCGCCTCCACCATCACCATGAAGGCGCAGCTCAAGGATGGCGGCTATCTTCTACGTTGGACGGGCTTCCCTAAAGATCTGGAGGCCTCCAGCGTTCTGGTTGACGTGAACTTCTACACCCCTTCCGGTGAGTACGGCGGCTCCGTCCTGGAAAGCCCCGCCCTAACTGAGGGGACCAAGGAGGGGGAGTTTCGCCTCCTGATGAGCCCGGCGACGGACTCTAATGTCGTGTACGTAATCGTTCTGGAGGATACCGCGCACGGTGTCTCCTACGAATTTTTTGTGACCGAGCGGGGGAACCGCCTGGTAGAGGCTGCTGACCCGCGCAACGGCAAAGCAAAGCCCACCGAACCTCCGGTCGATATTGAGCGTGAAGAAGCAGAAACCGCTGACGCAACTGTTACCCCAAGTCCCGAGGCGGTAAACCTGCCTTCGCCGACCGCTACGTCATCCACCGATGCGAACGGTGACGCGGTTCGCCGTACCGTAGACAACCCGCAGAACAAAGATTCTGGCCAGTACGTTATCTCCGAAGACAATAGCGTGTACGACCCGATGAACCAGCGCAAGGGCAAGGCGCACCTGTCCATTCAGGACTCGCAGGGTGACTCTCAGGATGATACGAAGCCGGTCACAGTCCGTGCCACGAACTTCCCCCAGAATGACAAGGGTTACGACCTGATCGTCATGGAAATCGACTCCAATGGCAACACCGTGGGTGACGCGCTCGCCATTGTGCACGTTGGCCCGGAATCTATTTCTGCGGGCGCTTTCGAGGCGGTGATTGGTGTGCCCGGTGCGTCCCTACAGATTGGTAGGACGTACCTGGTGGCGGCTTTTGATGCTGCCGGTGACGGTAACCTTCAGCTCAATACGGTGCGTTTTACGGTGACTCAGGCGTCTTCTGAGGGCGGTGGATCATCGTCCGGTTCTTCGTCTGTGAACGAGGAGAAACCGGTTGCTGTACCTTCCGCATCTACCTCTGAGACTGCGGACGCATCCGGCGCGAATGCACCCGCTACGGGTTCCACGTCTAAGACCCGCGGTATTCAGGCTGATACCGCCATGGCTCCGGGTACTAATGACGCCACGATTTCTATTCCGCGCGCTACCGGTAGCTCTGCCACCGCGTCTTCCTCGGCGCTGGGGTACCGCACCGGGGAGGCGCAGCCTGTTGAGGTCGCGACCCCCGAATCTAACCTACCTTCGGGTACTGATTCGGCGGCGCAGTCTCGCCGTGCCGCGATTCTGAACGGTTCTTCCTCTCAGGTTCGTACTGAGCCTGGATCGCCGAACGGTGTGAAGGCAACGGAGGCGCAGATTACCCGCAACATGGATAAGAGCTCGCCTCTTCTGCCGATTTTGGTGACCCTGGGTGGTGGCCTGATTCTGGGTGCTTTGGGCATGTCACGCATGCATACCTCGAAGAAGGATTAGTCGCGTAGGAGTTGGGGGTGGTGGCGGCCCCTGTTGCATGTTGAGGGGGTATTGCCCTGTCGGTGTGCTGTGAGATGTTTTGTCATAAAATGGCTCATTTGGTGTGTATCTTGAGAAATACTCACACTGTCGATATAGTAAGCCTGTCCTAACAGTGTCGATAGTATGGATACACACCAATGAAGATTTTCACATCTGGCACCCGCCTCTCCAAGGGAGCCTGCGCCCTCGCCGTTGCTGGCGCTGTTGCCCTGCCCCTGGCACCCGTTCTCGCCGAGAACATTAATATCGCTGCCCAGAACGTTGCCGCACAGAATGTCGCTGCAGGCGACCAGGCAACTGCTGGCGCATCCTTCGGCTGGGGCGTGCGCGCCTCCTTCCTGTCCTACAACGGTATGCCCCGCGAAATGACCGACGGCGCATCCTGGGACGCAACCGCAAAGCAGTTCACCTTCACCCCGACCTCCACCACCGTCTCTGAAGACGGCAAGCAGGTCACCCTGCAGGCTGCCGGCCGCCTCTGGTTCACCGGCCACTGCGCCGAAGGTCAGGACCCCGAAACTGGTTGCGCCCTGAACCTCACCTTCTCCAACCCCCGCGTGGAACTGAACCTCGCTGACGGCACCGGCTCCCTCTACATGACCGTGCGCACCAAGAACTACGCCTCCGGCAAGTTCGAGGGCCCCATGGAAGTCAAGATGGCGACCCTGAGCACCGGCACCGCTAAGCAGAGCGAGAAGGACGGCGTGGTCAGCATCAGCGGCATCTCCGCGAACCTGACCGCCGACGGTAACCACGCCTTCTCCGACTTCTACAACGAAGGCGCCAGCCTCGACCCGCTGAGCATCTCCTACAACGGTAGCGCAGCTAACACCCCCAAGAGCGCCTACAGCGTCGCCGAGTCCTACAACACCGGCGCGGGCGTGAGCCTGCCCCAGAACACCGCACGTCTGGGTCAGAACCACATCGTGCACGTGGCACCCCCGAGCTTCGGTGGTGACACTACCTACACCGTGCTGACCAGCTCCAACCTGAAGATGACCGACACCGGCGTCCTGAAGGCAATCAAGGGCGTTTTCGCGGTGGATGCTGACGGCAACCGCATGCTCGTCATCGGCAGCGAGACCAACAAGCCCGAGCTGTACACCGTGACTGCTGAGGGTAAGCTCGTCTCCTCCGGCACCTACTCCGACGTAGACCTCGGCGCCAACACCGTCAAGGCAATCGGCTACAACCCCGCCAACAACACCTGGGGCATCGTCAGCATTGACGGCCAGGGCGGCGGCAAGCTCACCATCATTGACGCATCCGGCAAGGCAACCTCGCAGGCTCTGCCGAAGCCCGCCTCTATCGACCCGCAGGTTGTGAACGCATACTCGCTCGACGAGTACTACGGCGACTCGTTCTCCAATAACACCGTGACCCTCGCGCCGCTGCCCGACGGCAGCTTCGTGTACGCGCCGTCGACTTCCATCTACGATGCGGCCGGCGAAAAGGTGGTTCAGAAGGGTCACCTGCTGCACATGAGCAGCAACGGCGTGTCCCTGGTGCCGAACTCTTCACCCGCAGGCTACGACACCGCCCTGCCCTCGACCCTGGTCAGCCCCAAGGGCTACATTTACCGTTGGAACAACTGGTACGGCGGTAAGGTGCAGATTCTCAAGTACGAGAACGGCACTTTCAGCGTGGTCCGCGAGTCCGCAACTCTTGAGGGCTTCGAGAAGACCGAGGTTGCCACCATGTTCCTGACCCGCGCGGGTAACGTGGTCGTGGTGGACGCATCCGGCTCCCGCCTGGTGTTCATGGATGACAACCTGAACAAGGTGAACGAGGTGGTGCTCTCCTCGATGCGCAAGACCGACAAGAGCGGCGGCTACAACGCTCTCGAGCTGCCCAACGGCGATATTATCTACCCGACCAGCTTCGAGAACCCGAACACCTATGAGGATCAGCTGTGGCTGAACCGCCTGGCAGCGAACTCGGCACCGACCCCGGCACCCGAGCCGACCAAGGCACCTGAACCGACTAAGGCACCTGAGCCGACTAAGTCTGCTGAGCCTACCGTGGCACCGACTGCTGAGCCGACCGTCGCGCCTTCTGCTGAGCCTTCTGCTGAGCCTACCGTGACTGCGGAGCCGACTGTTGCTCCGACCGAGGCGCCGACCGCAGAGCCCACTAAGTCCGCTGAGCCGACTGTTGCGCCCACCGAGGCACCCTCTGCTGAGCCGACCGTTGCTCCCACCGCTGAGCCGACTGCGGAGCCTTCTGCTACTGCAGAACCTTCTGTCACCGCAGAACCGACTGCTGAGCCGACCGTGGAACCCTCTGCAACCGCTGAGCCCAGCGTGACCGCAGAACCCACCGCAGCACCTTCGGAAGAGCCCACCTCGCCGTCTCTGCCGACCGCATCCGTGGCTCCTTCTGTAGCCCCGAGTGCTTCTGCAACTCCGAGCGCATCGGTGAGCGCTTCCCCGACCGCGGTTCCGAGCGTTCCCGCTGTGACCCCCTCGGTGAGCGCGTCTGCATCCGCTAGCGCGTCTGCTTCTTCGAGCGCTTCTGCGAGCGCATCGAGCTCCGCAAGCAGCTCCAGCAGCGCATCGGTGACCGCATCGGCTAGCGAGTCTGCATCTGCGAGTGCATCCGCGTCCGCGAGCGCTTCCGCAAGTGAGTCTGCATCCGCGAGCGCTTCTGCTTCTGAGAGCAGCACCGCTGACCAGAACGCAGCCGGCCACAAGGGTGGCTCCAACGGCGGTTCTGACGCAGGTTCCGGCGCCTCCGACAACTTGGGTGTGAGCGGCTCCAACGGCGGTTCCTCTAACGGTGGTTCTTCCGCAGGTGGTTCCTCGACCTCCGGTAGCTCCTCCTCGAAGCTGGCACAGACCGGCGCATCCGGCGCTATGTTCGCAGCAGCAGCTGGTGCTATCACCCTGGCTGCAGGTACCGCACTGGTCGTGGCACGCCGCCGCAAGAGCTAAAATTTAGCCTTCGTGCAACACCCCGTTTCGTCACTCGTGTTCATGAGTGGGGAAGCGGGGTGTTCCTTTCATACAATGGAAATATGACTATTCTGAATGTAATCGCAACCTCGCACGGCACCGACTCGGTCGCCGGTCGCGAGGCTATTACGCTGATTCGTGAGCAGATCAAGTTCCTGCTCGCGCAGCGTAACGACGGCGTGGAGTACCGTATCCACGCCGCATATGTGGATGTGGAATCTCCCAGCGTTGATGATGCCGCAGCCTCTCTGCCCAATGATGAGCCCTGCGTGATCGTGCCGATTCTGCTGTCGACCGGTTTCCACACTCAGGTGGATTTGCGCCGTGCCGCACGCAATAGCGGTATTGAGCGTATTAGTATTGGCGAGTCTCTGGGCCCGGATGCGCGCCTTGCCGCACTGACCCGCGCCCGCTTGGAAGAGGCTGGTTGGACTCCCGGCGACGGCCCTGTTGTGCAGGGTGCTGCGGGTTCTTCTCGTGCTGATGGTCGCGCGGACATGAGCCGTGCCGCTGAGCTGCTGGCTGAGGAACTGAACACCCCGGTGCATCACGGCTTCGTTGCCGCTATCGATCCGAAGTTCCACGAGGTGGTTGCTGAGCATCAGCCTAAGTTTGCTGCAACCTACCTTCTAGCGGAGGGTTTCTTCGCCGGTAAGATGCGCCGTGATGCTGAGTCGACCGGTGTGCCGGTGAAGGTTGCCTCGCCGCTGGTGAACGCGCAGGGTGGTGCTTCTGCTGCCGTGGTGGCGGAGTGCTTTATTGACCGCATGGATGCCGCTATTGCCCAGCTGGATGCCGCCTAGATGACTTAAAATCAGGCTAGTGCGCTCGCTGTTCACTCACCTGATTCGGGGCTTCTGAAAATCCATACAAAAAACCTCGGGACTGTTACGTCCCGAGGTTTTTGTGTTGCTGTCTTTGAGAGAGAAGTGTTGAGCGTTTAGGCGGTCTTGAGGTAGACGTCGCCGTCGCGGACCTCTACGGGGTAGACCTTGATGGAGTAGGAGGGGTCAGAGACGCACTCGCCGGTGGTCAGGTCGTAGACCTCCTTATAGAGGGGGGAGGTGATGGTGGGGTTGCCGTTCTTCTCGCCGACGATGCCGCGTGCGAGGACCAGTGCCTGGCTGTGCGGGTCGAGGTGGTCGCTGGCGAAGATGCCGTGCTTGGTCTTGTAGATCGCGTACTGGTAGCCGTCGACCAGGGCGACTTCACCCCAGTTTTCTTCGAGGTCAGATTCGGCGCAGATGCGTACCCAGTTCTCAGCCATGGGGGTTTCCTTTCGAAGCGGTGGTCTGCGCCGCGCGGGTGCAGGACACAATAACGGTTCGTGTGTTCTTTGTTTGGAGTTTACCTTATGAAACCCACATTTGGAAATGGGGCACGCGGAGGGTGCTAAAGGTTATTTTTACCCTAAAAAGACAATCTCAAATTTCATAGATTAGCCTTACCTAAATTAAGTTTAGGTAAGGTAAGAATACCCTATTTCAGCCCGGTATTCCGCGGATTTTTTGGAAAATTTTCCCAAAAAATACGGATTTTCGATGCTTCGACCCCGCGCTAGAGTGTACGATAAAAGTCGTAGTTTAAAACGCCTTTTGACTGCCTGAAGAAAACAACATAATCCCACACAAAAATGTTTCGTAATTTTCAGATGCATTCTAAAGAAGCGGGCGCTCCAACTACTCGGTACGCATCAGGTACGAGCCCAACGGTACGGAAACTAGGAGTTCCAATACCGGGCACGATCCAGCCGCACACTGAGGGTAGATAAGTGCCATGAACTACCTGCATTACAACTAGGAAGGAAAATCCATGTCGCACACCCCCCGCAACATTCTCGTTGTCGGCGCAGGCCCCGCTGCGTGGCGTTTTGTACGCGCGTACCACGAAGGCGCTGAAGCTGCCGGTCGCGCAGCGGACACCATCACCGTCCTCAACGATGAGCCCTACATCCCCTACGACCGCGTTGCTATCGAGAAGATTTTCAAGGACACCGAGAAGGACCTGACCCTCGGTGACCCCGAACTGTGGAATGCAGAGAACATCAACCTGGTCAACAACTGCCACGCAGAGAAGCTTGACCGCACCCGCCGCGTCGTCACCGACACCGAGGGCAACGAGTACCCCTACGACGTGCTGGTCTTCGCAACCGGTTCCCGCGCGGTTCGTATCCCCATTCTTAACTCGGACGCCGCACACGTGTTCCGCACCATTGACGACGTGAAGAACATGGTCTCCGAGGTCAACCGTCTGCAGTCCACCCTGGGCCGCGCACCCCGCGGTATCGTCGTCGGTGGCGGTCTGCTCGGCCTCGAAGCAGCTGAGGGTCTGAAGGACCTGGGCGCAGAGCCCACCATTCTGGACGTGGCACCCTGGCTGCTCTCCGTTGAGGTTGACCAGGGTGGCGGTTACGCCGTGAACGCCCAGATTAAGGCAACTGGCATTGAGATTGAGACCGGCGTGTACATCTCCGGCATCAACAAGGATGCTGACGGCAACGTCGTCTCCGTCTCCATCGCAGATTCTCCCTCTGAGGATGCAGAAATCCGCACCCTGCCCGCCGACATGGTGGTCTTCGGTGCCGGTATTCGCCCCAACGACGAGCTGGCACGCGACGCCGACCTGGCACTGGGTGAGCGCGGCGGTATTCTCGTCAACGACGCATGCCACTCCTCCGACGAGCACATTTGGGCTATCGGTGAGGTCGCCTGCGTGCTGGGCCGCACCTGGGGTCTGGTCGCACCGGCTAACGCTATGGCTGACGCTGTGGCAGCTAACCTGCTCAACGATAACGAAGAAGCTCAGGTTGAAGAGTTCGACATCGCAACCAAGCTGAAGTTCTCCGGCGTTCAGGTGGCTGGCTTCGGTGACCGCCGCGGCACCACCGAGGGTTGCCTCGAGGTTCTGTTCGCAGACCCCGCACGCGGCATGTACCAGAAGATCGTGACCAGCGGCGACGCAAAGACCCTGCTGGGTGGCGTGTTCGTTGGTGACACCGCTCCCTTCGACTCTCTGAAGCCCCTGCTCGGTCGCGAACTGCCCGCTGAGCCGAACGTTTACCTGACCGCAGCTGGCGGCGGCGACGGCATCCCCGATACCGAACTGCCCGACGACGCAATCCTGTGTTCCTGCAACAACATCAGCTTCGGTGCTGTCCGCGAGGCTATCGTTGACGGCAACCACGATGTTGCATCCCTGAAGTCCTGCACCACCGCGGGTACCCAGTGTGGTTCCTGTGTTCCGATGCTGCAGAAGACTCTGGAACAGCAGATGAAGAAGATGGGTCTGACCGTCTCCAAGGCACTGTGTGAGCACTTCGATTTCTCCCGTGCAGAGCTGGCTGAGGCTGTACGCCTGACCAGCCTGGATGACTTCGACTCCGTGCTGGCACGCTTCGGCCGCGGTGGCGACGGCTGTGCTATTTGTAAGCCGACCGTTGCATCGATTCTCTCCTCCTTCCGCAACTCCTACGTCCTGGACGCAGGCCGCGGTGGTATTCAGGAGACCAACGACCGTGCGCTGGCGAACATGCAGAAGAACGGTACCTACTCCGTCGTTCCGCGTATTCCTGCAGGTGAGATTCCCGCTAAGAAGCTGGGCGTCATCGCAGAGGTCGCTGAAGAGTTCGGTCTGTACGTGAAGATTACCGGTGCGCAGCGTATCGGTATGTTCGGTGCTCGCCTGGAGCAGCTGCCCTACATTTGGGAACGCCTGGTGGATGCCGGCTTCGAATCCGGTCAGGCATACGGTAAGTCCCTGCGTAACGTGAAGTCCTGCATGGGTTCGACCTGGTGCCGCTTCGGTGTTCAGGACTCTACCGGCATGGCAATCCAGCTGGAGAACCGTTACCGCGGTCTGCGTTCCCCGCACAAGTTCAAGTTCGGCGTTTCCGGTTGTAACCGTGAATGTGCTGAGGCACAGGGCAAGGACGTTGGTCTGATTGCAACCACCAACGGCTGGAACCTGTACCTGGGCGGTAACGGTGGTGCAAACCCCGCTCACGGTCGCCTCTTCGTCAAGGACGCCTCCAGCGAGGACATCATCCGCTACATTGACCGCTACCTGATGTACTACATCCGTACCGCAGACAAGCTGCAGCGTACCGCTCGCTGGCTCGAGGATCTGGATGAGGAGCACGGCGACGGTCTGGCACACCTGCAGTCCGTCCTCATTGAGGACTCCCTGGGCGTGTGCGAGGACCTGGAGCGCGACATGCAGCGTCACGTTGACTCCTACGAGGACGAGTGGGCAGCAACCCTGCGCGACGAGCGCCGTCTGCGCCGCTTCCGCGCCTTCATCAACGAGCCCAACGGCAGCGACGAGGGTTCGCACCTGTATGTGCTGGAGCGCGAGCAGATTCGCCCCGCAACCCCCGAGGAAATTGCGGCGGCAGAAGCTGGCGAGTCCAACACCGTCCTGCTGACCGGTGCCAAGATTCCCGTGGGCAAGCCCAGTGACCTCAACCCGGTCCCGGCAGCGTAGTATGTGCCCGAAGATTCCTCCGTTCCCGCCCCGCGAGTTCGCCACTATTGACGAAATCCTCGCGGGCGGGGCGCCCGGGCACACCCTGGACGATAGCGTGACGGAACGCGGCATTCTTCTGCCCGGCGAGCCTGCTGAGAACCCCGGCAAGGTCTACATTGTGGGTGGCGGCCCCGGTGCCGCTGACCTGCTGACCCTGCGTGCGGCACGTGCCCTGAGTGAGGCGGACGTGGTCCTTCTGGATCACCTCGCCCCGCAGGAGTACGGCGAGTACGCGCCGAACGCCCTCATTGTTGATGTGGGCAAGGTTCCCGGTAAGCACGCTGTTCCGCAGTCCCGCATTCAGCAGCTCATGATTGATTACGCGCTTTCGGGCAAGACCGTGGTGCGTTTGAAGGGTGGCGATCCGTACGTGTACGGTCGCGGTGCTGAAGAGCTGGATGCGTGCATCGCCGCAGGCCTGGAGGCTGAGGTTATCCCCGGCATTACCAGCGCCATCGCGGTTCCTGCGCGTGCGGCGATTCCGGTGACCCTGCGTAAGGTGTCCTCGATTTTCACCGTCATTTCTGGTCACTCCGGCCTGTCGGAGACCGAAGTGTCGGCGGTTGAGGCGACCCTGCGTGCCCAGGGCACCGTGGTGCTGCTGATGGGCGTTCGTACCCTGCCCGATACGGTGGCGTCTCTGCTCTCTCGTGGGATTGAGGCTGACACGCCGCTGGCAACCATTGAGAACGGTTTCTCTGAGAAGGAACGCGTGACTGTCACGACCCTTGAGAACGCTCAGGCGGATTGCGCATCGGTTAGGGCGCCGGCTATTACCGTCATCGGTGAGGTCGTGCATTATGCTCGCGATAATCAGAACCGCTTTGTGAGCGAGGTTCACGAGCGTCTGCGTGAGCGTTCCACCTCCTAGAAGGCGGCGCGCCAGGTAGCTATGCGCTAGATAGTCCAGCTACGCGCCAGATAGTATTGCACAGCCCCGCATCCTTGGTTTTCCTAGTTGCCAAGGAGCGGGGCTGTTGCTGTGCCTGCTGGTATTGCTGTGCTGTAGTTGCCACCTGCCGGGCGCTGAGGCGCTCGCTGGCGCAGTAGCGGGGGAGCGCTGCGGTACAGAAGCACAGGAACATACGAAAGCGGGGCGGGTATCAGTTGATACCCGCCCCGCCTCATGCTCAGGGTCGTTTATTCTTATGACCTCTAGGTTAAGCGACTAGATCTTGAAGTCGCTGCTGCTACCGGAGCTAGAGCCACCGGAGCTGCCACCGCTGGACTTGCTTGCCGAAGCTGACGAGGAGGGACCCTCAAAGACCTTGCGGAATTGGTCGCTGTACTCCGACACGAAGTACTCGCGGCTGGTCACACGCCACTTGCCCTCGGCGTACACCACGTAGATCACGACTTCCAGGGTGCTTGCCTTCTGAGGCTCACCCGTGCCCTTCTGGTAGATGGTGTATTCCTTGACGACATCCCGGCAGGGGAACGCCACAACAGCCAAATCGGAAGAGGCAAGAGCCTTCGCATCCTTGTCATCACGGATGCTCAGCTTGCTCTCGTAGTCCTTAGTCCAACCGCCCGCAGCGTAGAGCTTAGCAATAGCCTTCAGGTTGTTGACCAGGCCGCTGTCAGCGCCGTGGACCAGACCCTTGAGGTACTGCAGATCGCCGCTGTACATCGCGGCAATGTACGCGCTCTGGTAAGCAGCCAGGGTCTTGTAGGCGCCTTCGAGGCTGACGGTACGCTGAGCCACCGTATCAATGACCGGGATCGGAACGTTCTTCGCGGGGGAGGTGTCGGTCGGCTCAACATAGTGCGCAATGGCGGGCTTGTACTCGTACTTGACGTCGCCAATGTACTTCTTATAGTCCTTCAAGAACTCGTCGGACGGAATAATCTTCGCGCTACTACGGCTTGACGAGGACGAAGACGAAGCGGAGGCCGAAGCCGAGGCAGACTCAGAAGGCGAAGCCGACACAGACGCCGAGGGGGAGGCGGAGGCGCTCGGGGAGCCGGAGAAAGTGTCGCCGCTACCGGTGGGGCGAATATCCTTGTTGAAGGCGCATCCTGCTAGAGCCAAAGCACCGGCGGTCAGACCGCCAAAAAGAACGGTGCGGCGGGTCAATCCGTTTCGGTCGTTAGCAGAGAAGCTGGTGTGTGCACTCGGCCGGAAGGACATGGTATCTCCTGAAAGTGGTTGATCGAGGTAGCTCGCTTCACAACGCTGTGATGCGTACGAAAGGATCCGCCTCATCGTTTTTGTATTGTGTGCGGTACAGGGGGGGTACCGGGATACGGGTGTGCCGGAGCGTGAACTGCGGCGGTATGAAGTATCCACTTCTTACTATAGAAGATTGGTTTTAAAACTTCGTCAAAAAACCCTGGACATTGTCTTTAAGACGCAATAACCCAAAGTCGGTGAGGTGCAGGGGGACCGTGCCTCAACGACTTTGGGCTAGTGCGTATGAAATTGATGAAACGGGGCTAGTTTAGACCGCGCCGGACTATGCGCATGCAGATTTAGACCTTAGTGGAGCCTCGGCCCGAGGACGAAGAACCGCTAGAACCTGCGGAACTGGAACCAGCGGAACCAGCGGAACTAGAAGAGTCGGAAGAGCCCTTGCCGCCATTCAGACGCTCGTTCAGATAATCGTTGCCGATTCGCCACCACTTACCCTCGGTGTAGAGCATCACGTGCGGAATGGCTACCTGAGTAATCGCCGGTATCTTGCGTTCGGTGCCGTCCGGCTGATGGATGGCGGTGGCAGAATACTTGGCGTCCATCATGATTTCTACGTAGCCGTCACCGTTCTTCAGGGCGGTTCGAGGCTCCGTATTCCGCATGGAAATGCTGCACGTGAAGTCCATGTACCAGCCGTTCTGCTCATACAGTTCCTTGACTGCTTTAACCTCGTCGATGGCGCTCTTGTCTGCCGGGTAGGTCAGCTCAATCGCCTGATCTGCATAGTGGCCATCCTTGAGCGCGGTGATCTGAGCACTGTAGTAGGCACGCAACGTCTCGTAGGCGCCCTGGAAGGTCGGTTCTTCACGGTGCGGAACGGTCTTGAGGGGCTTAGGTACGTTCTTCGCAGGGGAAGAATCCGTTGCGGGCTGGTACTCGCCCATGTATTCGCCGGTCAGCTTCAGAGGGCCGGGGTACTTTTCCCAACCCTCAACGAGTGCGTCCTCAGATACGGGTACGCGTGCCGCGCTGGACGAGCTGCTCTTAGCGCTTGCTGATGCGGTCGCCGAGGAAGTAGCGGTAGCAGACGGTGAACTAGACGCAGAAGCGGTCGCGCTCGCGGAAGGGGTGGGGGAACCGATCTTAGCTTTTGCTTCTTCGCTCAACGGGCGAATGTCGGAGGCGCAACCGGCCATGAGGGAAACCGCGCCACCGAGCAGCAGGGTACGGCGGCTCATAAGGCGGGAAACGGCGGAACGGGTGCTCGAAGAGGGTGAGAGCATCGGTGAACTCCTTGATTATTCCCGAGGCGGGCTCGGGGCACCCGGCGGCGGGCGCGTGGTTGTATGGCGTGTTGGGTGAGGCTGCATAGAGGGGTGAAACCTTGCGTTGTCTGCCGTGGTTTCAGGCCCTATCAGGTTTATTTCCTGTCCGGAAGGAGCCTCGGGTGCGTACATGCTGCTGGTGGAGCGAACGGATACGCGGTGAACTCATCTTTGAGACTGCTGTGGTCGCGCCCCGGTGAGAGGGTAGATGTTATCGAATCATCATTGATGTGTTACACGATTCATTTTAGACTATTTTGAGCTCAAAATGCACGAAAAAGCACCTTAGTAATCCCTGAGAGCCTATGGGGCATTCAAGATATCAATCACTGTAAAGTATTACGACTGCCCCCTGCTGGTGAGGAGTTATGTGATGGAGGCGACTACTTGGCGAGGGGGTTGCGCGCATGTCGAGCTAAGTGATTTCGGTCATATTTATGACTTGAAAAATAAAAGAGCTGCGCCTCAGTATTTCCAAAAGGCGGGGGAGAGGAGGGTGTTTAGTTTAATCTTCTGACCGTAAGGAGGTCTTCAATAGTCCAGAAGAAATACCCGATTCAACAAGGGGAAACCCGCTCAACAATTCCCAAATATGCACTCTATTCACCCGCTATGCATTGCTGAATCATTCAGAAAAACCGGTTCCCACACGGGGTGTTGAAGAGATGAAAACGTGCAGGGGTGAATATCTAGTGGAATTACATCGGTGTTCACCCCATATCTTGTGGTTGCACTGACTGCAATCCCATGGGCTCCCACGAAAAAATCGAAACCCACTTAAAGCAACACCGGGGGAATGCAAAAACATACATCCTTAAACACGCCCGAGCGCGGGGTGAGGCGGGACCCCTTAAGCCCCCTACTCGCTCTAGATATCGCCGAACGAAGAACCATTCTGTTTTGCGCACCCGCGCATCCGCTGCCCGCCCAAAACTGTTCAAACCCACACCCCGCGGGGTTGCATACAGGCACAAAAGCCACATAAACTATTAGTGTTTGCAACGACCCGGCCATCACCGGCGAGCAATTCGGAAGAACGGACCGCACCTGCGGGCACCCGCCAATCGCTGCGGCGAGGGTGTCTTAGCGGAAGAGATGTAGTCCCAGTAGAACCGGACGGTTAAGCCCGATATAGCTGTAATAAGCGACTGATACCCGCCCAACGCGCCGCTCTTCCGGTGGCTAGGCATCGCGGACACGCGACGCCACGCAGCCCCGGAAGGGTTCGGTGCGTTGAGCTGGTTAACTCAGTAAGCAAGGTGGTACCGCGCCGCATCCTAAGCCCCGGCACAGCCCGGCAGTCTAGTGATGCCCAGGCGTCCTTGCACCCGTCATGTCAACCCTCACCGGCTGAGAGGCGACGAGTGCACGCACCCGCGTACCGCGCCCGTTGCCTCAACGATGAGAACAACAAGATAAGGGCGCACCCAATGTCTAACGTATATCCCAAGGCGAGTGCCTTCGAAGCCGCAGGAAGCGGCGTCACCGCATCGCCCAAGTTCCCCGCACTCG
>ERZ773212.293-NODE-293-length-26054-cov-12.311320_pt1 | contig 26054 bp, 33 predicted proteins | sample MGYA00581005_ERZ773212 | MGnify/ENA primary metagenome ERZ773212 (study PRJEB29015, sample SAMEA2738154) | human oral metagenome | biome: human oral; feature: human-associated habitat; material: saliva | place: China | collected 2196 ... | reverse complement strand
AAATCTAACCCCCGCGACACGCCGAGCCAGACACACATTTTGACCCTTAACCCCCTTAACCCTGCATCCACTCACTCCTCCCGATCACCAAAAAGCCCCGAGTTCACGAGAACTCGGGGCATCCGCTCCTGCGACTGGATTCGAACCAGTAACCGTCCGGTTATCGGCCTACTCCCAATGTTACCTATTTGTTTCCATCATGCCCTAGCTGGGACAACACCGACGCCCTTCCTTCCATCGCCTAGATTACGGCATCTTTCCGGTGGACACGCTCGCACCGTCGCGAGACAGTGAACCCTCCACCAACACTTACCCCACAAAGGTCGCAACAGGGGGCCTGCTCATTCCCCCTTCCGCGAGCGCGGGGTGCTGCGAGAGAATCAGGATGCCACATGACACACTTCTTGGACTGGGACACGGCCGTCGCAGACTGGACGACCGCCATGCAAGCTGCTGGCCGATCGACGAGGACTATCCGGCTCTACATCTGCCATCTACAGAAGGTCATCCGCGAATGCCCCGATGGCCCCGCCTCCGTGACCTCGACTGACCTGCGGTATGTGCTCTCCGCTGGGTCGTGGAAGCCTGAGACGCGCAAGAGCGTGCGCGGGTCTATCGCGGCCTTTTTCCGCTGGGCTCACGGATCAGGCTTCATCCCTGCCGATCCCGCTCAGGGGCTGGCAGCCGTGCGCGTGCCCGCCGGGGTTGCCCGGCCCGTCCCTGACGATGTGCTCCATGACGCGCTCGCTCGGGCTGATGAGCGCGACCGCACGATGATTTTGCTCGGCGCGTACGCGGGCCTGCGCTGCATGGAGATCGCGCGCGTCCACTCGCGCGACTGGGACGGGTCCGGCCTCTACGTCACCGGAAAAGGTGGCAAAACTCGCTACGTTCCAATCGTTCGCATGGACCTACGCCGCGCCCTGACCTCCTGCGACGGCTACCTATTCCCCGGACAAGACGGCGGACACCTCTCTGCTGGCTACGTCTCAAAAAGGCTCGCGCGCGCACTCCCCGCCGGCTGGACCGGCCACACCCTCCGGCACCGCTGCGGCACCGCTATGTACGCCGGCACGCGAGACCTACTCGCCGTGGGCGCAGTACTCGGACACGCTCGCCCCGAGACGACGCGCCGGTATGTGCGTCTGCCGGACGACGCCCTCATTAGCGCCGTGCGAGCTGCCGCCTAGCTACTCACTGTTTTGTAGATCACATTCATTCCAGGTTGCACTATACGTCGTACACAATGTATAGTTAAGTCATCGGGAGGGAAAGCCCCCCGACCCCCAACGAAGGAGAGAAGTCATGAGCCACTACGAATGGCACGAGCCCTACACCTACTGCGGCGACGGATATGAGTCCGGTCCCCTCCTGGAGGCCGACGTTGCAGCCGGCGTACGCGCGCACCTGTACGCCAAATACCAGGACGGCGTACAGGTGACGCTGACGGTCAGCGGCGAAGGCGTGCGCGGCGTGATGGGTAACCACGCGTCCACGGACAGGTCGCAAGACTGGCCCGAGGTCGAGCGGTACATTCCCCGCGAAGAATGGCCGGAGGAAATCTACGCCGGGCTGCGTGGCCCGGTTGAGCGGACTCCCGATCCGGCGGTCGCCGCCGCGATCGCCGAGTTCGCCGCCGAGTACGAGGATGCCCTCGACGAGGCCGAGCAGGCCGACTGACCCCACGGGCGGCCCGAGGCGACACAAGCACCCCCGGGCCGCCCACCCAAGAAATGCCCTCGTTTCATGAAAGGAGAGGACATGACTAAAGCACCCTTGACCCCCGCCGGCTTGCGCTGCCGACGGAAGGCTCTCGGTCTCTCGCGGGCTGAGCTCGGCAACCTTCTCGGCGTCAACGCTGGCGTCGTCCGGTCCTGGGAGATCGGTAAGAGCGAGCCCCGGGACCCAATGAGCGTCCACATGCTGCTCGGCGAGCTCGAGGTCGCGGCGCTCGACTGCGTCGATGAGCTTACCGTGAGCGCCGACGACGAGAGTGAGGCTGTGCGCAGCCTCCCCACCGCGCTCTTCGCGTACGCGAGGCGAGAGGATTACGATCGGCACTCCGGCTGGGCGCAGGCGCTGCCGCTGTCGGCGTATCAGGCGTGCGTGGGGCACGCATACCAGCTCCTGGCTGACGACGGGATCCCCGTCGAGATCGTCAGCCCCTACGACTGAGGAGGTTTCCATGCCTGTCGAGTACCTGGGCGCTCAGGCTTTCGCCGCGCGTGTGGGCCTGAGCGTCAACACGATCAGGTCCTACCTCGCCAAGGGCCTGCTGCCTGAGCCAGACGCGGCGATCGTCACCGCGAGCGGCGAGCTGCGCGGCTGGCTGCCCGAGACGATCGACCAGTGGGCGCGGAGCCGCCCGGGGCAGGGCGCCCGCACCGACCTCACCAAGTAACCAGTATCACATTCTCTCCCGCTTGCACCTTACGCCGCCGACGGTGTATAGTGGAGGCATCGGGAGGGAACAAGCCCCCCGAACCTCAAAAGGAGACAGAAACATGGACATGCACGCCGCCACCCAAGCGTTCAACGCAGCCGCCACCAAGGCATGGACCACCTGCGACATCGTCGATATCCCCGGCTGCCCCGGCTGGGCGTTCGTCGGCCCGGCACGCCCCACAGAGGGGTTCTTCGTGGCTATCGCCTACAACGGGCGCGAAATCGCCCGCGTTGACGGCGAAGGCCTCGACCCGATGACGGTTCACTTCTACCCGACCCCGCGTGAGGTTGTCGAGCTCGACGACTTCAAGTGGGTCGTCAGGATGATTCGGCAGGGCTTCCTTCTCGCCCTCGACTCCGAGTTCAACTACTGGCTCGCGAACTGCGACGGCTCTAGCTACCACTGGGACTTCGACCCCGGAATCGGAGTGGTATCTCCCGCCGAGGCCTGACAAACAAGGAAGGCCCCCACCACCCGGGCTCGGGTAGTGGGGGCCTTCACCGCACAAGGAGACACGCTATGAAGCAATTCGTCGACGACACGATGAGCGCCGACGAAGCCCGCGAGCGCGGCTACCTGCCCACCGTCGAGGTGCCCGCCCTCATCGGCATCAAGCGCGATCCACGAGAGCTCGGCAAGACAATGCGCCGCGAGGGCCTACGCCCCATCCGCGTCGGACACGCCTACTGGTGGAGCATCGCCGCCGTCGAGGAATGGGCAGCGCAGCGCCGCTGGATACGCCCCCAAGGATCAACCGCCGACCCGTGCTCGGCCCCCGGCTGCGACCGCGACGCGATCTCCCACGGCCTGTGCCTGCGCCACTACAAGGCAGCGCGCAGCAAGCACGCGGGCGAGCCTGCGCCGCGCATCGGCCAGCCAGTCGGCGCAGGCGTATACGGACGCGTCGACGAGGATGCCGAGGGTCGGCTCATCTGCCATGAGTGCGGCGGAGCCTACCTCAGCCTCGCCGCGCACGTATTCCTGGCACACGGCATGACCGCCGCCGAATACCGCGAGACCTACGAGCTTCCACGCACGACGAAGCTCGCCGCCGCCAGAGTGCGTGAGCTCATCGGGCGCAGCTCTGCCCGCCCTGAGAATCTGGCGCGGCTTGCTAGGGCGCGCGACCCCCAAGCCGCGGCTGATGCCCGCACCTCCGACACATTCCGCGCCGTCAGCCGCACACACCGGGCGCGAGGTGCCGACGGATGAGCAAAGCGCCCCCACCGGCCCGTTTCCGGGTGGTGGGGGCGCGGGGGTGGGTTACTTGTCGGCGCGGGCTTCTAGCGCCTCGATCCGCTCATAGATTGAGCGGTGGGTGTCGTGGGCGTGCGCGTCGATCAGGTGCGTCGCCGCTTCGCGGGCGGTGCGCTCGTCGTGAATCTCAGCGGCCATCCTGCCGCCGCGTTCATCGATGCGGTCGATGCGTGCTTTCATGTCCGACAGGCTTTCACCGTGGCTGTCGAGCGTGGCGGCGACCTTATCGACTGTGGCGGACAGGCCCTCGAAGCGGTCAGGGAGGACGGCAAGCGCGCCGACCGTCTCACTGACTGCCTTCACGCTGTCACGGACGGCGTCGAGGTCGTCGCGTATGTTCGTCGCGTGATCATTGCTGACCTGAGCGTCGGCGGACTGGGCGGCGACCTTCGCCTCCTCAGCGGCGCGGGTCGCCCGCTGCATGTGCGACTCCATGCTCGCTTTCAGGCGAGCGAAGCCCACGGCGGCGGCACCGCCCAGGCCGGCGATCAGGACAGCCACCAGGCCGTTAAGGGCCTCGACGACCTTCGGGTCCAAGAAGATGCCGGTCACTGGGCACGGTCACCGCCCGCGTCACCACCGGACAGAGGGAGAGCAGCGTTCAGGCGCACGTCGTCAACGCTTTCGCCGCCGGGTGTCAGGGCGCCCGCCCAGTCAATGAGACTCACGCCGTGGATGCGGATCGACGAGAGCACCTGGAAAACACTCCACGCAACGCCGAGGAAAAGCGACGCCTGCGCAATGAGCAGCCGCCACGTCGCCGGATAGGTGCCGGACACCCAGACAGCGAGCGAGATGACGACCGCGACGACGGCCAGCAGCACCTTACGGCGCGCCGGCGTCCAGTACGGGCGATCAAGCGCCGCCTGGACCATCGGCCAGATAAGGCCGACGACGACCGTCGTCATGAACGGGTCCTTGTGGAGCCCGAGCAGAAGATCATTCATCGTCATTCCCCCTTCTCCGCGCCCGCGAGCGCGGCGTTGATCGCCTCATTGGTGATGGGGCCGTAGATTTCGTCGTCGTCCACGCCGACGGCGCGCTGCATAGCGCCGACGACGCGGTCGTGCGCCTCGTCGGATGCGTCACCCCAGATGCCGTCCACCTCCGTGCCGACCACGGACTGGACGTACTCGATGCCGAAGGGGAACTGGCGGCCGCCCCAGGAGCTGGCGGCGACGACCGCGTACACGCGCCGCGTGGTGTCGGGGCCGAGGACGTTATCTGTGTCCGCGCCAACCGCGCGCTGGATTCCCGTGATGTCCGTGTAGCCGCTGGATGAGCCAGTGGCTGCGTCGGAGTAGTAGGGGCGGATGACTGCGCATACGGAGTCCCAGTCGCGGGAGCGGCGGTAGACTCCGCCGCCGTTGGACTGGGAGCCTGCAGCTCCCGAGCTGGTGTTGCCCTCGATGGTCTGTACCCACGACCCGTAGTTCGCTTCGACCAGGCCGACGTGGTCGGCCTCGCCGTCCCCGTCCCAGTCGAAGCAGATCAGGTCTCCCGGGGCTGCGTTCGACGGGTCGACGAGCATGCCGGCCGCCCGCGCGGCGTTGATGCCGTAGGGCACGTAGGCGAAGTCGCCGCCGGGGATGACGGACGCGCCGTCGTCGTCGGTGAGGCACCATGAGGCGAACATGGCGCAGAAGGGGACGCCGGACGTGCCGTAGTAGGCCCCGTGCTTATTGGCGTACCAGCGGCCATACAGGGAGCCTTCCTCGGGGTCGTCCCATCGGGTGTAGCCGATCTGACTCGCGGCCCACGCGAGGGCCTTGCTTGCAGTCATGGTCATCGGGAGACCTCCTCGTAGGGGATGTAGATCGGAGCGACAACGTCGGGCGGCGTGTCCGTCGCGGGCGTCATCGACGCCATGAGCTGTTCGATGTTCTGTTCCATTGTTTTCTCCTCTTTGGGTATGGGAAAGCCCCCGGACGGGCTTGTCCGAGGGCGCGAAGAATTGGTGGGGTTAGTAGCCGATCGCTGTCCACGAGTAGGCATGACGGCCCGTGGTCGTGACCCCCGGGAGCATTGCACGGAATCCGTTGCGGTTCATCGAGTCGAGGCAGAATTGCTGGGCGTTCTTGAAGACCCAGCCGCCTACCCCCGTCCCATACAGCGGCGTCAATGTGACAGAGATGCAGTCTGTCGGGAAAGGCGTCTGGAATGTGATGTAGTCGAAGTAAAGATTCCCGAATTGCACTTCGGTCGCGGAGGTCGCGACTTTTCCTGCCTTGATGAGTCCATTCCGCACGCCGACGCTCAGGCTATTGCCGACGGGGATGTCGCCGCGGGTGCCTAGCTCCATCTGCAGATTCGACTCCCCCGACCACCTGCGCCCATCCCACACACGCACAGCATTGAGGTCCGTCCTCCACACGTACACCGGCTGCTGCGGGGACGCCGTGAGGCCCACGCCCGCGAGCGCTGCGACGTACTGGGAGGCCGCGGTCTCGGACGCGCATGCCTTGTAGGAGGGGATGGAGAGCGAGAGGTCGAGGAGGTCTTGTCGGCGGGCCGGGTCGGTGGGGGAAGGCACTTTGTGTCCGCGCTGGTCCTGATAGCTCATTGGGCGCGCCTTTCTGCGGGCTTGGTGGGGAGTGTTTCGGTGTAGTCGATGGTGAGGGCTGCGCTTGCGCCGCCCTTGGTGATGCCGCCGTAGGCCGTGCCGACGAGCGCGAGCCCAGCTCCCGCCGTGAGCGTTTTCGCGAGGGCGGTGACATCGACCTGTGCCTGCGCGGCGTTGACGTTGATCGTCTGTGTAGCACCGGTGGGCTGCGGCCCAGACTCCGCGTATGTGGCAGGCTGGATCACGAGCGCCCATGGCGGGACGTGCGTTGCGGGCTGTACGGTGAGTAGGGCACGGGTGATTGTGATGGTGCCGAGGGCTTCTAGCTGGCGACCGTAGGTGATGAGGCCTCGGAGGCGCTGGCCTGCGGGGCTGGTGCCCTGCCAGGCCCCGCCGTCTCCGTAGCGCGACCACCCGGCGTTTGTCCAGGTGCCCATCCACTGCGGCGTGAGGACCGCGTGCCGGGCGACGGGCTTAGGCTCGGGTGTTTTCGGGACCGCAGGGAGCGGCCCTTCGGGGGACGGCGCAGGCCCCAGCGCGTGGACGGGACGCCCGGTGTCCGGGTCGAGGAGGACGTGCGCGGTTTTCACGCCTTGCCAGTTGACGGCGGTCGCGGGAATCTGCACCCCGGTACCACCGTACAGGGAGACAATGAGCTGGCGACCGCCTTCGACAAGGTCGATGATCCGCGCGATCGCCGTCGTTGACCTGTCCGAGCCGTACCGGGGAGGCAGATCATCCGGGGTCGAGGAGATTAGATCCATGACTCGGACGGTCATAGGGTCACCTCCACGTCGGTTTTCTGCGTCCCCTTATAGGTCAGCGGGACTTCGTAGGCGGTCACGAGACCCCAGAGCGTTTTCGGCTCAGCCGCGTCGACCGGGCGGGTCACGATCTCGATAGGCTGATCGAGCGCGACGCGCGGATCCGGCGCATGCTCCACAGGGACTTTCACCTTCCGCCTGATTGACTCGGCGAGCATCGCCTCAGCGGTCTTGCGGGCCTGCTCCTGCGAGGTGATGAGCGGCGATGAGAAGAATCGCGGGACGACACCGTAGGGGCCGTCGGTACGCATCGGGCCGGTCGTCTGATCCGCGACCGCCTGGAACGTCGGAGCCCCCTCGTCGTGCCCATCCTGACCGCGCGCGACCACCCGGTTATAGACCTTGTCTCTGGACACCTGGGAGGAGACGCCGACGACGGTTCCTCCGAGGCCGTCCGTGAGCCGCAGCTGCGGCGGCGAGACAGGCGGCGAGACAGGCGGTGTCACGTACAAGATCCCGTCGCCGCCCTCACGGAGCGACGCCGGCCACGCCTTCGCGATCTCGTACACCGCGTCGATCCTGGACTCGCCCCAGGTCATCGACGGGCACCAGCGGTCCACGAGGCCGGTGTCGATGACGACGCCCATGTGCCCGCCGACCAGTCTGCGGATTTCGGATGCGAGCGTGCCGTTCGACATGGGGGAGAGCGGCGTCGTGAGGCGGTCCTCTTCGAGGCGGTGCATCAGCGACTTGCCGGTCACCCTCACGGTTGAGGGGCCGGGATCAACCGAGGTGATGAGGAAGCGGCCCAGCTGCACGTCCCACCAGCCGCCGCCGGGAATCACCGACGCTATCGTCAGTGAGACATGCAGCGTCTGCCCGAACGTCGCGAGCGGATGCGACGGGTCCGTCGGATCCCAGTCCCGCCAGTCCTCATCCTCACTCGCCGACCCGACGCGCGGAACCGTGAGGGAGAGCGAGCCCTGCACCTGCTGCGTCGCGTCCCAGGAGACCGAGCCGTCCTCGACGGGCACCTCACCGAGATACTCATCCCCGAGCCACGACTCGACCGTCGCCTGCAGCGTGTAGGCAGACGACAGTAGATCGTCAGGGATGCGCGCGTCCGGGCCTGTCAGGCTCATCGATCCTCCTGCCAGATCGTACGGTCGAAGCCCTCCCACGTGAGGCGGCGCGCGTCGAGCGCCTGCCAGGTGAGGGCGCGACCGTCGAAGTCAGTCCACGTCGAGAGAGCAAGCAGCGTCGAGGCCTGCGGCAGGGACGTGATCGTGCCCTTGATCGTCCACGTGCGCTCCGCAACGTCGATGCGCGCGGCGCGCTCCATCGAGACAGACGTAGGAGCCATGATCGTCACCAAGTCCACGTCACACACACCAGCCCGGCACTGCACGCAGTGCTCCGGGTTGTGGAAAAGAGCGACGGGCGTCGGAGTGCCCAGCAGGAGCTTGAGAGCCGGCGTGTCCCGGCGGTTCGTGCGAGCCGTCAGCGAGACGGTGCCCGCGCCCATCGTCGGCGCATACACCATGACAGGAGTCCTACGGCCCGGCACTTCGTGCTCGGTCAGCCGCATCTTCATCTCGCGCTGATCGGTCCCCTGCCAGAGGAAATTGACCGGCATCTTGCCCGCAGTATCCGTCATCAACGAAAGCCCCCGCCAGCGGCGCACGACCGGCGAGGACTCCACCTCGACGCCACGCGACGTCGTCAGACGGTACCTGATCTCCGTGTTGATCGGCGCGAGCGAATCACCGATCACACGCTGCTCGCCCGTGCCAGTCCACACGCCCGCGCGGGGGGTCCACTTGAAGCCCGTCGCGGCGATCCCCTCGACGTAGCAGGCCGCGCCCGCAGGCGCGAGAGCCGCCGGGATCACCAGCTGCACGCGCGGGGCCTGGCCGTCCTCGACGACCGCGAACGGCACGTGCGTCGTATCCAGCGCGCCATCAACCGCACGCGACGACATCATCTGCTCCTTCCTGCGAGCTGCTTCCTACGAGCGAGAACGCCCGCGCTGATGCCCTCGACGTGCGCACGGAACTGCATGCCGTCATCGAGAATCAGATTCACTTGAGCACCCTCGAGTGAGATGCCAGCGCCCGCGCCGCTGGCCGCGAGCGCGCTTACGTCGGCCCACTGCCGGGCGGTGAGGATCGCTTCGCGCTGGCCGGTTTGATTGACTGCGGCTGTGACTCCCGTGGGGAGCCACCCGCCGCGGTCGTATTTGCGAGCTCCCCCGTAGCGGCCGACGGTTGGCGAGCCCCAGATGCCGGTGTACCTGGCATTGAGGCCGGGCTTTGGCTCCTCGATCATCTGGCCGCCGCCTGCGTAGATCGCGACGTGGTGGGCGGGCGCGCCCCAGAAGAGCAGGTCGCCGGGGGCGGCCTGCGTCCAGGGGATCGGAGTCGCGCCGGACTGGTATCCGGCCGCCGTGAGGCGCGGCCACCCCAGACCGAGCTGCTGCGCAGCCCAATAGACCAGGCCTGAGCAGTCTAGGCCTGGCGGGATGGCTGAGCCGCCCCACACGTATGGGACTTGCATCTGTACGGCTCGCATTGCGGCGCCCACGAGTCCGGCCGATGAGGATTCCTCAGCCTTCTTCTTGAAGAACGATCCGACTCCTGCGAGGAGGGATTCGACGCCGCCTGCGCCGAGCTCGCCGATGACTCCGGGGGCGATGCCCTTCATGAGTCCTCGGACGGGCTCGGTGATGAGCTGCGCGATGGAGCCGAGCGGATCACGGAAAAACTCCGCGACGCCAAGTGCTGCGTCGGCGAACCATCCGGCGATGCCGCCTCCTGCGAAGTGGGCGATGCCTCCTCCGGAGAAGCCAGCTGGGGCCTTGCCGGGGGTGCCGCCTGGGCGGCGCTTCGAGGCGGCGTAGTTCGCCGCGATGATTCGGTTCGGGCCGATCTGGCGCACCAGCTCGGGGACGAGGATAGCTTCACCCGGGGAGAGCATCGCCGGAATCGTGTCGTGCCCGGGGCTGTAGCCGGGGACGATGCCGCCGCCGGCGTATTCGGCGATCCTGGGGACCGTCGGCAGGGTGAGTGAGAGTCCGATCTTCGAGGCTACCGTTTCCACCATGGATTTCAGGCCGTTGGTGTAGACGGTGTCGATGATGAAGTTCACCGGCTTTGCCGCGACCGACTTGACCTTGTTCCACACGGACTCGATGGCTGAGCGCATGCCCTCGAAGGTGGATGAGACGCCGCTCGACATGGACGAGAACACCCCTGTGACGCTGTCGTAGACCCACTGGACGGCTGCGCTCGCCGTGGACTTGATGGACTCCCAGACGCCCGAGACGGTGGAGGATATGCCGTTCCAGATCGAGGAGACGACGCCTGCGACCGTCGTAAACACGGTGGAGACGATGTTCCACACGGTGTTGATGTACCAGGTGACGCCCGCGACGATGAGATTCCACGCGGCCGTCACTCCTGCGGAGATCGATGTCCACACTCCCTCGAGGAATGAGACGATGCCCCCGAACACCTCGGTTGCGATCCCCGCGATCCACTGCCACGTGCTTGCTATCTGCTCGAACACCGGCTTGATGACACTGTCGTAAGCCCAGGTGAAGGCCTGGCAGATCGCATCCCACACGGGCTTAATGACGTTGTCATACGCCCACGTGAAGACCGCGACCCATGCCTGTATGTAGAGCTTGATCGGCGTCAGGACAATGCCGACGATGATCGCGAACGCGGTCTTGAAGACCGTCACAATGCCGTCCCAGACAGCCGCGATTGCGTCCCATGCCGTCTGCATCGGCTGCACGACATAGGTCGAGAAGAAACCCGAGACTCCATCCCAGGTGCCCGTCCACCACGAGGAGATCGACTCCATGGCGGACGACCACGCCGAGCTGATCCAGTCCACGAAGCTGTAGAACGCCTCCGTGATTGCCGCCCACGCCTTGCGGCCTGTCTCCGTCTGCGTGAAGAAATAGACGAGGCCTGCGACGAGCGCGGCGATCGCCGTGACGATCGCGCCGACCGGGTTGAGGTTCATGACGATGTTGAACGCCGCCTGCGCGGCCTTCGCGAGGTTCGTCGCCTTCACGAACTGCAGCAGCCCGCCCGCCGCCTTCACGGCGTTCACGGCACCCATGGCAGCGCTCATGCCCTTGAACGCCGCCGTGCCCGCGACGACTGCCGCCACTAGCGGGGCAACTACGTCGGTGTTTTTCCCAACCCAGTCGAGCACGCTCTTGAGCGCCTCAGCGGTGCGCTGAATCATCGATGGGCCATCCCCACCGAACGCGCTGACCATGTCCCACACGCTCTGGGCGAGCGGAGCAAACGCGGACGCGAGATTCGTAGCGGCATCCCATCCGGACTTGAGCATCTCCCAGGCGGCCATGCCAGCATCACGAAGGTTGAACAGGAAGTCGACGAGGCCGCTGTCCTCCTCGATGCCGAAGATCGGTCCCGAAAAGTTCCCTTTGGCGAGGATATCCCAGATGCCCTGGATCGACGGCACCGCCGTCGTCTTGATCCAATCGAAGCCCGCGCCGAGTGTATCGGAGAGCCACGTCATGAACGCTGTTAGCTGTGGCTTCGCGAGGTCAATCATGTCCTTGAAGCCGCCGACAATCGTCGCCTGTAGGTTGCCGGCCGCATTCTCGATGCGAGACATGTCCGACGCCGCCGCGACTGCGACGTCATCAAAACCGAGCTGCAGAAGCGCCTGATTGAACTCCTCGGCGGAGATCTGGCCTTGCGCCATGGCCTCACGGAAGTTCCCCGTGTACGCCCCCATGTCCGCGAGCGCCTGCTGGATTTTGCCGGACGCGCCGGGGATGGCGTTGGCGATTTGGTTCCAGTCCTGGGTCTGCAACTTCCCAGCACCGTTCACCTGGACGATAGCCAGGCCCAGGCTCTTGTACGTGTCTTTCGTGCCGCCGGAAACCGCGTTGAGGTTTCCGGCGGCTTCGGCGAGGCGATCGAAACCATCCACGCCGTTGGCCGCGAGCTGGCTCGTGATGCCCTGAATGTCTGCCAGGTCGTACACGGTGCGGTCGGCGTACTCTTGCGCGGAGGCCCCGAGCTCCTTGATCTTGGAATCGTCGATGCCCGCGAACCGCAGGGTGTCAGCGAATTTGTTCGTTGCGTCTGAGGCCGCGATGGCCTCGGACGCGAAGCCACCGATACCGACGGCCGCACCCAGGAGCGCGAGAGGGCCGAGCGCGGACGCGACGAGTCCACCGAGCGATGAGACGCCTGAGCCGACGCGGACGAGCGAGGAGTCCACCTCGCGAGCCTCACGCTCGACGTTGTCAGCCTCGCGGACCCAGCTTTTTAGCGAGGTCGTGAAGCGCTCCCACCCAGTGGGGGCCTTCGCGACCCGCTGGTCAAGCGCCTCGGTCGCAACCCGCGCGCTGTCGGACGCAACCTTCTCCTTCTTCAGCGCGTCCGCGTGGTTAGCCGACGCCTGGTCGGCCTTCCGGTTCGCTGCCGCCGAGGCTTCACGCGCCGAGGCCAGAGCCGACTCCGCACGAGCGACCGCCGCCGAGTCAGCAGATGAGCTGGACCGCGCGGCCGCGAGCGCACGCTCGGCACGCTCCACCGCAGAGGCGGCAGTCTCCTCCTCGGCGCGGGCTTTCGCGAGCGCCGACGCTGACTTAGCGACCTGTGCGTGCGCCTCCTGCAGGGCTGCCCCAGCCTGCGCGGCCTCCTGACGAAGGCGCGCCGTTGACTTGCCCAGAGGATCGGCGATCGCGTTAACGAGGTCCTTGCCCGACGCGGAGACCTGCTCCTTGAATTTCTCCGCGTACTTCTTTCCCGCATCGCCAGCCACCTGCGGGAGCTGCGTGGCTGTCGCATTCTCGATGCTCTTGAAAAAGCCCCGCATTGAGGGGACCACATCGACATAGACAGTGCCTGCCTGATACACGCCAGCCACGCAGACCTCCTACAGGTAGATATTCAGGTTTCTTGTGGACTCCACCCCGGCATGAGAGCCGCGAGCGCCTGGTGGGCGCTGCGGTCTCGGACGCTTGTGCGTGCGTCCTCGAGCGCGATCGCGGTGAGGCTCTCGGGTCGTGGGTAGGTTTCTTTGCCTCCGAAGGCCGAGACGAGCAGGTCGAAGATGTCCTGCATGACTCTGACCTCGGGGGTCTGGGTTCGGAGCTGTGCCTCGGTATCGTCGTCGTCCTGTGCTTCGGCGATCGCCATTGCCGTTTCGATTGCGACCTCGGGGTCGTTGAGTATCGCTGCGACGGTTCGGCTCGTTGAGGGCAGCTCGTCGATCAGAGTCAGGAGGAATCGGTATCGGCGAGCGCGGAACAGGCTGTATGCGTCCCAGCCCTGCTCCGCGAGGTCCGCGACAATCTGCCCCTCGTACCGTGTTAGGCGGTCGTAGAGGCGTGCCCTTCCCCCATGGACCCGAGCGACGCCTCGTAATGATCAGATGCCGCCTTGATGAGGAGGACCATCTGACGGAGCGTCAGACGCTTGAGGACGAGATCCGCGTCCTCTGCGCTCAGCCACTTGCCGATAATCTCCGTGGCGCGCTTGCCACCGGAGAGATCCACCAGGAGCGACTCACCCTCGGCGGGGCTAAGGCCCAGCGGGTCAGGGAACGTAATGATCTTGTCGGCGAGGCCGAACGTGAACGGAGTTGCCTCCGCGGCTCCGTCGAGCTTGTTCAGGGCTGCAAGGGTGAGGGTCGGGGTGATTTTGTCTGCCATTGGTGTTCTCCTTGTTTGGTACGGTCAGTTGTTGCGCTGGGTGCTGGCGGGCGGGGCAGGCAGCGTCGGCGTCGCGTCTTCCTTCTGTGCGGGCTTGGCTTCCGCCCATCCCTGTGCGCGCAGAGTGTTCGCGTCGGCTGCGTCGTCGGTGACTCGCGTGAGCACGAGGTCTTCCCCGCCGTCCGTCTTGATCGTCTTCGTGAAGGTCAGCTGATCCATGCTTGTCCTATCCTGTGGGGTTCTCCTGGGGTTGTTAGCGGGCAGAGGCCGGAGGGAGAACAGCCCCGGCCCCCGCCCGCAGTATGTGTCAGACGCTGAAGCCCGTGATGTCGCGGTGCTTGAGCATCGCCGAGCCGCCGTAGTAATTACGGCAGGCGGTGCCAGCGGTCTCGTCGGCGAATGCCTTGAATTCCAGGTCGCCAGTAATCGGGTCCGTCGCCTTCAGCGAGATCGTCGGCATTGATACGAGCTTGGCTCGCGTGAAACACCAACCCATCAGCCACTCGTCGTCGGCAGGGCCGTCGGCGGCGACGAGCAGCAGACGCTTCTCCGGGATGGAGGGAAGAAGCGGATCATCGAACACCACTTCTCCCGTGGTCGCATTCGCCTTGACCTGCGAGAGATCAATGCCGTGCGTCAGGCTCAGCATCTCCTTGCGGAACAGCTCGAAGATGTTGAGCTTGATCGTCTTGGTTGCCTTGGTCAGGTCAGAGCGCACAGGCTCTGCGTAGCCCAGGCCCTCGACGTCGTCGACGGACACGTCGGGCGTGATCTCCCCGCCATCGGTCGTGAAGATCCCCAGCGGAGTCCAGTCCGCAGAAAGTTCCTTCATCGCGCCGCTTGCGCCCGTCAGCGCGTCCGGGACAGCGGTCGTGAGCGGTGCGACGAAGGCCAGAACGTTGAGCGCCTTGCGCACGTTCTTCGCCTTGTTGTGCCTCTTTTTCAGCGCTTCAATGGTCGTCGTGTCGGCCATATCGGTTTCCCTTCCAGATCAGATTGGTTAGTCGGTGGGACGTTGAGTGACGTCAACGCTGAGGCCCACCACCTCAACAACGCCGTAAGCAGCGCGAACACCCAGCCGGGACGACACGTCGACCGTGTCAACCCAGCCAGACGCCCCCACCACAGGACGAGCAGACAACACATCCGCGACCTGGTCCGCGAGCGCCTCCGCGCCGACGACGCCCGGCCCTGTTGGGGTCTTGGCGTACACGTCCACAACAAGGGAGGTAATGCGCTCGAAATCGAGATCCTGGGATTGGGTCGCGTAGACATGCACGAGCGGCATCGGCCATGTGTCCGGGAGGCTGCCCTCCTGGATCACCCGTACTGTCTGCGCTCCTGTTGCCCGATTGATCGCGTCTCGCAGCACTTGGACGGGGTCCGTGTACGTCACTTGCCCCTCCTTCGTGCGCGCTTGGAGCCCGCGAGTTTCCCGAGCGTGTGACGTCCGGGGACGCGGCGCCCGTCTCTGGCGAAGTGCCCGAACTCAACAGGCACTGCGTGCGGGGCATCATTGACGACACGGCCAACAGCCCTGCGAGACGACCCGTTTCGGCGCGTCTTCACAGTTGCCGTCACAGCCTCGACCCTGTACGCGTCGGAGAGTACGCGGTCCCTTTTCGGGGCCGCTGCTGCCGCCGCCGCACGCAGCGATTCGGCTTCGCTGACCATTGCTTCACTGATCGACGCGGACTGTAGAAGCGCCTCGATCGCGGCCGAGCTGACCACGAACTTGACTGCCATGCTCACCTCCGAGAGATCACGACAGCCGTGCCTCGCGGCCACGGCGAGGATGGTTCCTCGACCCTCCACGTCCCACCGAGAGGATGCTCAGCCGGGACACGGATGGCATCCCCGACGCTCAGCGTCATTCCCCTCGGGAGGTAGAGCGTCGCGGTCTCGTCGGCCCGCTCAGAGGCTGCCTGATCGAGCAAGCCCGGCACAGTGAGCTGTCCCGGCGCGATCAGGCACCCCCCGATGAGGCGCGGCTTGGATTCCTCGACGAGGTATCCGTCCCCGTCACGATGGACGGTTCCTTCTACCTGAATCGTGGTTTTCCATTCCTCCATCACGTCAGGCCCCTCCCATCACCCAGACATGCCCAGCGCGACGCGGCCTGAAAGAGTCCGCGAGCGCCTGGTCGTCTGGGGAGAGGATGGCTTGTCCGCCCACTGCCCACGTGGCGTACTGGCGGGTCTGCGTGAATGGTCCCGTCGTCTCGGTCATTTGGGTTGCCCCTTGTGCGGCGGCGTCGGGGATGAGGAGGATACGTCGCACGCTGTCTGCGAGCTGTAGTCGCACCGCTGCGGGGACCTCGGCGAGGCCTGCCGTGTAAGTGACGACCACGAACTCGTTCGCGGGTGCGCCGACTTGGATGAAGCCGTGCCTGACGTTGTAGGGGATCGCCTGCCCGTCGTCTGTCGTGACAGCCTCGACGGAGACGAGCGGCGCCCGTGTTGGGACGACTCGTCCGCCCGCGTCGACCTTCAGGCGGTGCGTGTACGCCTCGACGGTGAACGTCTGGCGTGCGCGCGCCTTGAAGGCCTCGACGAGCTTGTCAGCGATGAACGTTGCCCGCGCCGACTCCGAGTCTGTGAGGGGGCGGCCGAGGGCTGCCTCGATGTCCTCGACAGTTACCAGCGGAACAGGCATTGTCCCCCCCCTACTTCTTGGACTTCTTCGAAGTCTCCTGCCCGAGGTCAGCCTCGGGAGGACCCGCGTCATCCCCGTCGGACGTATCGTCGTCGGGGGTGGCTTCCTTGAGGATGCCTGCCGTGATCATTGCCGTGGCGACCTCGTCCGCGAGCTCGAACTCGATCCCGTTGTCTCCCTTGACCCGCATCATGCCGCCTTGAAGACCTGGATCGCCTTCGGGCGCAGGACCGCGCCGCCGTAGACGTGCAGACCGCGAACACGGTCCGCGAAGGTCTGCTCGGCACGCATCGACTCGGTCTTCTCGACCTGGGACACGTAGGCCACGGACGGCTTGTGGAACGCTACGGCCATGGGCTTCGTGTTATCGAGCCAGGGGCTCGTGACCACGTCGAAGCCCAGGAGACGACCGATCGTCGCCTCACGGAGGCCGTCCGTCATGTTCGACTTGTCGAAGCTGGTGAGCTTCGAACCGTCAGAGAGGAGGAACTCCTCGAAGGCCGCGTTGATGAGGAGCACTCGGTCCATGGCGGGGACCTTCTCGGCCGAGAGCTTGCCGCGCAGCTTCAGGATCGCGGCGTATGCCGTCTCCCAGTCCGTCGGGTTCGCGATACCCGTGACCGCCGTGCCCTTGGAGGTCAGCATCGCGGTCAGGAAGGTTTCCGCGTCTTCAACGAGCGCTGCCGCCGCCGACTTGGTGTAGGCATCCATCGACTGGTTCGCCTGCGCGGCGTCGATGTCATCGACCAGGAAGTCGAAGCTCTTCTCCTGGTCAATGGTGATCTCGATGCCCGTGGACTCCACGGCATCGGGAACGGTCGTGCGAGGAACCTTAGTGCCGCCGGACGCAGTCACCGCGCCGGTCTTGTAGTCCTTGACCTTCACATCGACGATGCCGGGGATGTGAATCTTCGAGCCCGCGGTGAAGGCCTTCTCGTACTCGCGGTTCGCCATCCCGACGAGCACCGTGTCACGGTGGAAGTTCTCGAGGATGCTTGCCGACCACAGTTCCGGAATGAAATGCGTGAGAGTCATTGTGTGTCCTTTCTCGGCTCGCTTACGCGACGCCCATGATGTTGTTCAGTTGCCCGTCCTGGCGGGCCTTGATGATCTCTGCGGGAGACATCTTCTTGAGGTCTTCCCTGGTGAGCTGCCTGGCAGCCCTGATCTCGTCACCACGAACCCCTGCATCAGCCGCGGGAGCACCCTTGGGCACCTGCGCGCCTCGCCACGCCAGGAGACGCTCAGCAGACGTCCTCAGCTCGTCCTCTGACGAGCCAGACAGCAGGTCCGCGTCCACGCCCGTCGCCGCCGCGACCTTGGCTCGCATCGCCTCGGCCTCCATCGCCGCAGCTCGCGCCTCAGCCTTCGCCGCCGCTTCCTGCGCCTTCTGCAGCTCGGACTTGCCCTGCTCCTGAGCCTCGTCATAGAGGCGCGCCTTTTCGGCGTTCTCCTTCATCCGAGACTCATTCTTGCGGGACAATTCCTTCCACTTCCGCGCCTCAGCCTCCCAGTCAACCTGCGGGGCCGTATCCTCAGCAGCAGCTACATGGGTATCCTGCGCGGCCGGCGAGTCCCCGCTCGTTTCTGCGGCCGGGGCGTCGACGAAGCGAAGGTAAGGACGGTGCTTCAGGTGGTTCTTCATGGTGATTCCTCCCATTCCGGGTACACGAAAGCCCCCACACCGTTACGGCTGGGGGCTGTTTGGGTATCAAAAAACCGACCCAGGCATTACGTCCGAGGTCGGCTAGTTTGAGCATTATGTAAAAAGGACACCTGGGCTGCCCGAAGGGGCTGCCGGGATGTCCTCACCGCTAGGGTAACACACTCACGGAATGTGGACAATATTTCCTGCGTGATCTATGACAATCACTTGGGTAAGATGGCGACCCTGCATACCTTGCCGGACATCCCGGATCGATTTCTTATCGTCGAGTTCGCTACGGCGTAGATCGAGGACCAGGCGTTCAGTCTGTTTCCCCGCTCGCTTCATCTGCGAATCGACGGTGTTCTTGCCTTGCCCCGTGGGCGCTTTGAACTCCCAGATCTGCTGATTCATTTCCGCGTCTGGGTTCTTCACGCCTTTTTCGCGCGAATCTATGCGGAACAGCACGTCCACTCCCTCTTCCGCCAGGCGCAGCGCCGTGAGCACCTCATGCTCGCTGGGCGCGTCTCTGACCGAAGCTGCCGGGATGAACACCCGCCCGTCCCCGTGCTCCGGATACAGGAATTCTCCGGGAATCCCCGTCACGTCCCCACCCTCGTACTGAAGCGTCTTATGCCATTTTTCGGCAGGAACGCTCATCAGGCGCTTTAAACGATCGGAGTCGTCCGGGGGTTGTGCTGTGGTCTTCTTCGGGGGCTTGGGTGGCTTAGGTGGCTCAGACCCACCCGCCTTGGGCTGAGGCTTTGGCTTGGCCTTGGGCTGCGCCCACGACAACGTTGGCCCATACTCCCCATGCTCACTGACCGTCAAGAGCTTCCGGTAATCCGGATTACGCCCGCCACGGTCCGAGACGCCGAGACGGTCCGCCGTGATCTGGTGAACCTGCTCGAGCAGGTCCTCATCAATCACCTGATTCACTGCCAGGCCCGGAGGAAGCGGCTGCACCCCACAGTCACACCCGGGGTGAATCGGCAGCAGGTCACCGCGGTAATAGCGCTGCGTCGACGCGACAACGCAGAGCGCGCAGTTCTCTCGCCCCGTGAGCACACGCCGATAGAACTGCCCCTCCTCCGGGTAGCCCCGCATCGACTGACGGGAGGCATGCACCTTCGCGAGCTGCATGTCCCCACCGATGAGCTGCGTGAGCCGCAGCCGCCCCTCAGCCGCAGCCTGCGGCAGAGGCTTGCCAGCCGCGAGCGCGGTGTACACGTCAACAGCTGGGCGACGATAGACGACGCGCGGGTCGACGCCGCGAGCGCCGCGTATCTCGTCCTGGTCGATGGGTGGGAGGACGACATTCCAGCCGAGCTCGCGGGCGCACTGTGCGAGGTATGCGCGTGTCAGGTCGGCTATGCGGAGCTGGCCTGCGGCAACTCTGGGGGTGATCGCTTGGATCATGTCCTCGACGGCGCTGGCCCTGTAGTGCGGGAGTGAGTCCCAGTAGGCCTGTCCGAAGGCTGTGATCTGCTGTCGGATTGCGTGGACCTGGCTGTCATACGCCTCAGTGAGGCGGTTGAGCGAGTCCAGGTCCGACATTTTCACTTCTCCTCGAGTGTCGCTGACTGTGTCTCTGGGAGTCGGAGCGCGACGGGGACTGCGCCCGTGAATCGGATTCCGTCGAGGCCGACGACCTGTGATGCCGAGTCAGGAGCGACACCGGCGCGGATCGCCGTGCCGAGGGCGTCAAACCTGAGTTTCAGGTCTGCCGGGTCCCCCCCCCCGGACTCGGCGTTGCGGCCTCATCTGTCAGCTGCGGCTGCGGCTTGTCTTGGAGCGCGAACGCCAACGCGAGCTGCTCCTCAGCCCGGCGTTGCTTATCCTGTGCGATCTGCTCGGGGCTGTAGCCGAGGATGTTGCGCTGGATAGTTTCGAGCGCCTCGCCAGCATTGCGTGCCTGGACGGCCGCGGCGTATTTCTCCGTGAGGGAGACAGCATGCGGCGGGACGAACAGGACCTCCACGGTTTCGGTCTCGCCTAGGTCGATTCCCTCGACCGCGAGCGCCTTGACGATGAGGTAGGCGAGCGCGGGCTTGAAGCGCTCGATCCTGTCGCCTGCCTTGGAGAGGAGGGCCTTCTGGGGCTGCTCCGCTCCCGCTGCCGATTGGTTCGCGGAGTCCGGGAGCATGATCGACAGCGGCGTTGAGGTCTCGGCTGCCAATTCGCGCCAGTCGTCCTTGGTCGCGTTGAGAATCTCGGTGATCTGGGTCTGCGAGGACTCCCAGATTTCCACCCCCGGGGGCAGTTCCCAGAGGGCGGCGGGTGAGGGCTCGAAGATCGCCTGGTAGTCGATCGCGTTCCCGGACTCGTCCTCAGCTGGCAGGCCCGCCGACCCCTCAGCAGACTTCAGCGCGCGCTGGCGGAACGCCTGCATCGAGATGATGACCAGGCGTTGCAAGGTCTGCCAGTTGATGCGGTCGATGAGGTCGAGCACGTGCTCGAACTCGCCCATGCCGAAACGGTTTTCGAGGACGACGACCGGGGGCGCGCCCTCGAAGGCCTGGACGCCACCGAGGTCGAGTCGCCAGTCCCCGGACACGCGGGAGATCAGCTGCCGCGACTTGTCGTAGGCCGAGCGCGTGTAGGACATGCGCAGGCCCGGCGTCCACATCACGAGGTGGTCGAGGCCCGCCGCCTGGTCACGCCAGACCTTCACGGCCGCGAGCGCACGCCAGGGCCGGACCGGGTCAGGCTCGACGTACATGTGTTCGGGCCGCTCGTAGGTGACACACGCTCGTCCGTCTTCGTCCTGAGTGACCAGTAGATAGCCGTGGCCGAGCGTAGCTGCGTCCCAGATCGCGTCCGAGAAGACCACTTTGAGGCGGTTGTCGCGCCAGATGCGTACCGCTGCCTGCGCGGCAGGGCTGTCCTCGCTGGCTCCGACCGTCACCCCGTTAGGGATGAGACGATCCACGAGCGCGGACACGACGAGTTTGCCCGGGTTGGTGCGCGCACGCCGCTGGAACTTCAGCCACGCCTTCGCGAGATTAGGGCCCATCTCCGGCAGGGGTGATGAACCGTTGGTGTATGAGCGCAGGAGGTCCGTTCGCGGGCGCTCCTTGTCCATCTTTGCTGTGAGGTAGGCGAGCCATTCCTCGGGCGTTTTCGTCATGAGGTGGGGCCTCCTTCCCCAGTGCGTTTGTTAGTAGAGTCGTCGCGGAGCGCGGCGCGCCGTCGGCCTGGCTGCGCCCTTACCGACCGCGTCGAGGCCGGCCTTATAGGCGAACATCGCTCCCCAGGTCGCGTCGATCTTGGAGTAGTCCTGATCGTCGGCGGGCTTGACGAGCACGTATCCGGCCTGTCTCGGTGACTTCCTCGCGTTGAGGAAGTGGGCGGTCATCGTCGGGTCTCCGTCGTAGGTGATGAGTCCTTGGTGGATCGCTGAGAGCAGTTGCGCGAAGTTCTCGCAGGTCTGAGAAACGTTGCGCTGCGGGTAGCGGATCGGCTCCGCAGCGCTGATCTTTGCCCGCAGTCGGCGCGAATACTTCGCCTCCCAGGTCTTAACGTCCTGTGCCCAGCCTGCCGATGGGTCGGCGTAGAAGCCGACGACGTTGTAGCGCTCGAAAGCGTCGCGCACGGTCTGCTCGATTTCCAGGCGCGGCGGTTGCCAGCCCTCGCCTGCCGGTCCGTCCGGCTGGGTCCAGATCCCCACCTTGAAAAGGTGCTTTTGGGTGATGGAGTAGCCGATCAGGACCGTGGCATCGGCTATGCCGATCTTGCGGCCCTCGGAGCCGTCGAAGCCGAGCGTGATCGGCTCGGTGGAGCTGATCTGCTTCGTGTGGTCTTCGATGGCTCGCAGCTCGGGCATCGTGAGCCATGCGTCCGACGCGCTGTTGATTTGGTTGAGGAAGTCCGCGCACATGTCAGCCGGGTCGTTGTCCGGGTGCCAGAAGCTATCGGCGATGCGCTCGAGGTCCACCCAGCCGGGCTCGCACTCGGGGTCATGGATCGCACAGCCGCGCGGGTCCTTAGCCGAGTCGCCGTACGCGATCCGCAGGCCCTCGATGAGGGACTCACGGTCCGTGATGTCCGTGTCAAGCGGTGCCTGCCGGTGGTCGTAGTAGAGGCCGCGAGCGGCTTCCTTCTTGGCCTTCCCGGCCTTCATCAGCTCGTAGAATCGCGCCGTTGTTTCCGCTACCGAGCGTTCCCCGATCGTGTAAGCGTTCGGCGTCTCGATCGTCAAGCCTCCGAGCTTGTCCGCGTTCGACCGCAGGGTCTTGGCGAGCTTCGGCCCGCCGTTACCCGGGAGCCAGGTCTCTGTCTGGTCCATGACGGCCATAACGGCCTTCGCGCCCTTGACGGACGTCGCCGAGGACGTTCGCTTTTCGATGCGGCCGCGACGCAGAGCAACGAACGAATCCATCGGGTCAATGCCGTACTCATCCTCGGCGGGGGACCCACGCAGCATCTCGAGCAAGGGGTCCCAGGTATTCGCCGTCTGATCGTCGGTTGTGGCCGTGACCTGGACGATTGGTGTTCGGCGCGTCGACCAGGGCACGCCGACGGGCTGGCCTTCCGCGTCCCATCCATCGCACAGGACCGGGCCGAGCGCTTCGGCGCAGCAGATCGCCGCAAGAAACGGCGACTTGCCCCAGCCACGAGGCCGGGACAGGACCGCACGCTGCTTAAGCCTACGTCCCGTCTGCGGGTCCAGCTCATACACGCGGACCAAGAAGTCGAGCTGCTCCTGCGTCGGCACGAACGGAATCTGCTCGTCCCCGTCCTTATCGGGAGTAAGCAGATAGGCAGTCATCCAATCTGCTACGTCGTATCCGAGCGTCGGGAACTCGTCGTCCTCGTCGATCGGTATCCAGGGCATTACTGCACCGCCTTGAGGACTGTCTTTCGTCCCCTCGCACGAGATGAGACCGGCAAGGCCTCAGCGGATGGGCCATCATCTTCCAGGCCGTCCGCGACGGCGAACTGGATCCGTAGCCGCGCGCGATCCTCGGGCGTGGCCCCGAACTTCGCGACTCTCAGTCTGAGTTCGCCGGCAACTCGATAATCGCCCTTCCAGTACAGGGCGTGCAGGTATGCGGTGTCGAGCAGGAATGACCAGTCCGTTTCCGTGTACTCCGCGCTGAGCGGGGACTCCCCCCACATCTTCCACCAGCGGCGAGTCACCGTCGGCCACGTGAAGCGCTTCTTCCGAGGCTTCCCGTTCTCATCGAGGACGACTTGCTCGATGACCGGCAGCGACGGCTGCTCAACCGGCTTGGCAGTGATGATCTTGAGGATCTGCGGGTCCTTGTTGCGACGCGCCCGCGAGCCTTGCGGCTTCGGCGCGGGACCACGACCAGCCACCCAGATCACCCCCACCCATTCAGCAGAATATCAACGAATTAAGCGTTACAATAAGACTTGTGAGAACGTGCGAACATTGCGGCCATACGCTCAAAGCCTGGGCCAGGGCTGACGCGCGCTTCTGCTCGACTCGCTGCCGAGTTGCCCACCACCGCGCCACCCACGCCGAAGCCGCGAACAGCCTGCCCGCTGAGCTGACGAGTCGGCCTCGCTGGGTCACCCACGTTAATAAGCGCCCCATGTGCGCGCGCACGGGCGCGTGGGCATCCGTCACCGACCCCACCACATGGAGCACGTATGAGGCCGCGAGCGCCACCGGCGCGCCCCTCGGCTTCATCCTCGGGGACGGCATCGGCTGCATCGACCTCGACGGCTGCCTGGACGAGCACGGCATCCCCAACGACGCCGCGCGGACGCTGCTCGCGTACTACGCGGGGTCCTACGTCGAGGTCTCCCCGTCCGGGCGAGGCCTGCACATCTGGGGCACGGCCGCCCCGCAGCGAGGCTTCAAACGCACCTGGCGCGGACAGCAAATCGAGTTCTACTCCCAGGGGCGATACATCACCATCACCGGCAACGTGTACCAGCCCGGCACCCTCGCCCCCCTCTAAAAGCGCCCGCCCACTCACCCCACCGCCCGGCGTTTGCCTTGAAACCGCAACGGTTTCCGCTTGTTGCCATTTCCCCAGACCCGTACAAACAAAAACCGACAGCTCTTGACGGTGTTCTGACTGGGTGGGGAGGGGGTCCTTGGTGGGGGTCTAGTCGATGAGGCCGGGATGCTTGCGCTTGCGTGGGGCGTTTCGTGCCCGCTCTGCGGCTAATGCGGCCGCGGCTTCTCGCTGAGTCTTGCGCTTGTGATGCCATGAGCACAACCACTGCAAGTTCGTCGCTCGATGATCGTCACCAGGCTCGACGTGGTCGCACTCGGCACCAGCTGCAGGGCAGCGCGTCCCGTCATGCAGTAGCGCTTCGCACCTGCCGCCTGCGCGGGCGCGGACGAAGGCGCGGCGCTCGTCCCAGTCAGGCGGGAGCCGCGATGCGCGATCGCTCGATGACCAAGCCATGACGCTTCATCCTCTCGGAGCTCACCGGTCCGGCAGGTACGCGAAAGCCCCGGACGGTTATCCGCCTCGGGGCTTGTTCGACACTTCTGCCGTTGGCACGAATGTTACAACTGCCATGCGGCGCTGTCAATCAACCTTCACCTGGTTCGCGTGTCGTGTCGTGCAGCGGCGGCGCGACGAGGCCGCAGCCGCTAGCACATCCTCGACGGCAACCCATACGGAACCGCCGACCTTGACCGACCGCACCCGGCCCGCAGCCGCCCACACCCGGACCGTTGACGCGGGGAGGCCGGGCACATGCTTCGACACATCGCACTGTCGTTCCCACTCCTCCCCCGCCACGATCATGCAGACGCCCCCTCGGTCTTTGCTGACATGCGAGCAACCAGGACCGACCAGGCGCGCAATCGTTCCCAGTCCTGGGAGGACAGGACACGCCCGCAGGAGATACGCGAGCAGGTGACCTGCTCTTGCCCGCCAACGACTCGGACGGGCGTGACCACGAGCGAGTAGGCGTTGCACGACGGGCAGGCAATGTCCTGCACGCGCCGTTCCGGTTCTTCGACTGCCCACCTCGCGCGAGCACCGGCGTCGAGCCTAGCCAGGTCGGCAAGCATCTCGGGCGCCCACGGCGCAGCCGCGACACGGTCGAGCAGCGGGTCAACCCATCGCACGAGCTCAGTCAGCGCCGCAGGGACACGGATGCCGACCGGCTCTGCCTCCACGAGGTACGCCTCGCCCGTCTCCGAGTCGATTTTGCGACCAGGAGCAGACCACCACAGGCCGGACGGCCGAGGAGCCTCCACGCCGATATGCTCGCCTGCCTGGATACACCACGAGGCCAGCGCCGCCGCGAGCTCGTCGGCAGCTGCCCGCTGCTGCGGATACAGCGAGGACGAGCCAGGCGGGCGACCACCGCCAGAGGATGAGACCGCCGAGGGCGCGTCGTCCCCGCTCATCAGCTCGTCGACGAGCGCCGGCATCGTGCGCACGACGGATTGGAGTCGCCCCCAGCAGCGGGCGCACAAGACACCGACGTAAGCCGGACTCGGGGCGCAGCCCCGGCACGAGTCATCCTGGCAGTCAGGAAGATGCTCACCAGGCGATGCACACCCGGATGAGCACACGCGGTTCAGCACGGCTCCTCCTCAAGGCAGAAACGACAGGGCACGTCGGCCCCATGGATCGGACACACGGCCTCATCGTCCACCGGGGGACGACCTCGCCACTGGTACCAGGGAGACCCCCACTGCCCACCAACCTGCGGGTTAGGAGCCTGCCCTGCCAGACCAGCAGATGAGGGGTTGGGCATGGGCTGAGAACCTTCAGGGGAAGCGCCAAGATTTCTCACCTGACGTTTGCGCCGTGGCCTACGCCTGCGGGGTGAGGCAGGTTCGCCCTGCCCGGCCCCGCCAGTCTCCCAGCCAGACCCTTCCCTATCTAGTTCCCTGCCCTGCCCCTCCCTGCCCTGACACGCGCGTGCGCGCGTAGACACCCGCTTTGCTGCCGCTGCGGCAAGATTTTCCTGCGCTGCGGCTGCCGCTGCGGCAAGATTTTCCTGCGCTGCGGCTGCCGCTGCGGCAAGATTTTCCTGCGCTGCGGCTGCCGCTGCGGCAAGATTTT
>ERZ773212.289-NODE-289-length-26271-cov-16.662725_pt1 | contig 26271 bp, 24 predicted proteins | sample MGYA00581005_ERZ773212 | MGnify/ENA primary metagenome ERZ773212 (study PRJEB29015, sample SAMEA2738154) | human oral metagenome | biome: human oral; feature: human-associated habitat; material: saliva | place: China | collected 2196 ... | reverse complement strand
GAGGCGCGCGGCATTCTCGGCACTCTCGGTTGCACTAGCGGTCAGCAGGTGCGCCGCCAGGGCACCTCGCAATAGTGCCCGATGTGCCGCCTCACCCAGGTGCGGGGTGCAGGCGATTCGGGCGGTATTGCTCTCGGAGGTGCTGTTCTCAGGCGAGTACTCCAGACGGTCGAGCTTCACCGTGTAGGTCAGTCTCGCCGCGGAGGTCGCCACCAGGGGCACCGGGCGCGGTGTGCCGCCCGAGTGCTCACCGCCGACTACTTCACCGCTGACTACTCCACTGCCGACCATTCCACCGGTGGTTAGCACCCGCAGGCACTCGCGGTACGCTTCGCGGGCGCGCTCCAACTTCTCGTGGGTCGGGCGTGCAGACTGCTTCTGTGCACGCTCCCGAAGCTCGGTGTAGAGCCGCAGCTCGCAGGCGGAGGTGGCGGTCAGATCAGTGAGGGTGAAGGTAAGGTCCATGGTGACTTTTCTGCTGGAGGAGAGAGAAACAAGGCGGGCGTGAAACCCTGCAGGGTGAGCGGGCGCGAGCCCCGGTTGAGGAGTCTGTCGGCACCCCGTGCCCCCTCACTCCGAGAGGTTGATTTTCAGGTTTCACGTGAAACATTACAGAAAATCAACCTACACGGGATGATTTAGGGGCTTTCGGGGTTATCCGGGCACACACGCTAGGAGGCTGCACCCGCCGCAGCCGCGGTAGAAACTGCTGCCGTGGGCGCCGCCGAAGCCGCCTCAGAAGCCGGGGCGCTTGCCCCTGCCGAAGCGGGTACCGAAGCACTCGGCGCGGTCGAACGGTTCGCAATCGCCGCCGCGGCAGCGTCCACGCGTTCCTTCGCGGCGGGCAGCGCATCCGCACCGCCCAGATCGTTCAAAATAATCGCGAAAATCAGACGGGTGCCGTCGGGTCGGGTCGCCACACCGCACAGCGAAGACACCGTGTACAGGGTGCCGGTCTTCGCCTGCACAAAGGTGCGTGCGTGCACGGCGTTCGCCGCACCAAAACGACCGGACAGGGTGCCGCTCACGCCCGCGACCGGGAACGTGCTCATCAGCTGCTCCGCATGCTCATCAACATTCAGCAGAGCCACAACCTGCACGAGGGTTCGGGCGGTCACGCGGTCCGTCAAGGACATGCCGCACACGTCTGCCTGCACCAGGTTTTCAATGTTCACGCCGGCATCCACGAGTGCCTGGCGCACGGTCTGCTGTGCCGCTTCGCCGCTACCTTCCTTACCTGCGGCAATGGCGGCACAACGGCCGAGCACCTCGGCGAGAGCGTTGTCGGATTCGAGCATCATGTGCTGTGCCTGCTCCAGCAGGGTTGCCGATTCGACCGCCGCGATTTCAACTGCTTCCGCGGGGGCGGTGCGGCGCTCCGCGAGGGTGAAGCTCATGCCGGACTCCTTGCCGGCGGTGTTGAGCGCATCCACGAACGCCTGCTGGGCGGCAACCGCCGCATCATCCGGGCGTACCGGGTTGCTTGCGGTGGACTTGCCCGGCACCGTGTGCGATTCGAGCGCAATCGGGTGAATGGGCGTGATCTGGCCGGACGCCACGTCCGCGTCATCCCAGCCGGGGTTCACGCCGGGGCCGGTGAAGAAGGTGCCGTCAAGGTAGACGGGCAGCGCCGCGGTCGGCTTCTCGCCCTGAAGAAGCGCCTTCACGGTCAGCTCGGCGAGGGTGGTCAGGCCTGCGCGTCCGACAATCTGCTTCGGGTTGGAGGCGCCCGCACCGAGCAGGGTGTCGCCGCCCGCCATGAGGTACAGTCCGACGGCGTCGCGGGTTACGCGGGTGCGCAGGCGCGCCTGCAGATTTGCGTAGCGGTTGAGTGCGAACAGGGTCAGCACCTTAAAAGTGGAGGCGGGCACGCGTGCGGTGTCGGCGTTGGCGGCGTACAGGTCGGCGGGCGCGGTGGCCGCCTTGATGCTGGGCAGGTTGCCGTCCATGCCGGTGACGAGCAGGCTGTACTGCGGGTAGGTGCCGTCCGCGAAGAGCGCGGTGAGGGCGGCGCGTAGCTGTTCCTGTTCCGCTTCGGGCAGTGCGGGGGCGAGGGTCGGGGTGGCGCTCGGGGTTGCGGAGGCGGTCGCCTCGGCGGTGCCGGTGGGGCTGCCGGTTGCGCTGCCGATGGGGCTTGCGGAACCTTCGGGGCGTTTCTGTTCGGTTGCGGCGGGTCCGCAGGCGGTGAGGAGGAACATGCCGCCGAGGGTGAGGGCGGCGCGGCGGGTGAGGGTGGTGGTCTGGGTGTTGTGCTTGTTGGAAGGCATCTTTTGAGCATAGCGGGCGGATAGGGTGCCTATCGAATTTACGCGCCGGTGCCCTGATGCTCATGCCGTGTTCCTGCTGCCCCTCACGAACCCTATCTGACCTGCCCGGCACGGCGGCGGGGTGTGCTGGCGCGCGTGCTGGCGGGCGCGGGACTAGGCGGAACGTTAACTGTGGTGTGAGCGTGGTAAATTACGCTGGTTTTGGCGCCGAATACGCGGTTTCGGTGTGCGTGAACGGGTTACAATGGGTGAGTTCAACACCTAACTTTCGCACCTTGCGCGCCGAAGTCGCCGCGAAAGTGACTCTAACTCACGAGAAAGAAGGTTCCGATGGAACTCGACGTCACTATTGAAATTCCCCGCGGCTCCCGCGTGAAGTACGAAGTGGACCACGAGACCGGCCGCCTGCGCCTGGACCGTGTGCTGTTCACCTCCATGCAGTACCCCACCGCTTACGGCTACTTCGAGAACACCCTCGGTGAGGACGGCGACCCGCTGGACGCAATGCTGATCCTGGACGTTGACGTTGTTCCCGGCGTGCTGGTTGAGTCCCGCCCGGTCGCAGTGTTCAACATGACTGATGAGGCTGGCGGCGACGCTAAGGTTCTGTGCGTTCCCACCGACAAGCGTTACGACCACATCAAGTCCCTGGCTGATGTTCCGGAGCAGCTGAAGGCTGAGATTCAGCACTTCTTCGAGCGTTACAAGGACCTGGAGCCCGGCAAGTGGGTTAAGGGTGAGGGCTGGGAAGACCTGGCTGCTGCTGAGAAGATGGTCCAGGAGGCTATCGACCGTTTCGCAGCTGAGGGTCACTAAGCTGCCGCACCGTTAGGTGCACCCGGTTTTGTAGGGGGCGTGTTCCCTGTGTCTGGTTCGTGCAAGTTTTCGTACGTGCTGGAGGCGGTGGGCACGCCCCCTTTTGTTGTGCTCGGAGTTGTTGCCCAGGGCTTTGTAGAGGTCGATTTCAACAAGTACTTTGCGCGGTGGGGCTTTAATATTTCTGAAAGTTCAGATTTTTAAAGATATTTCTAAAGTTCTAGTTGCATAAATATTCAAGTTTAAAGTGAGATTTTAATAAACTTCAGGTTTGCATTGATATATATTTTTTCACGAGAATGAAATATTTGCTTGTGAATACTCGAAACGGTGAATTTTCAGAGTAGGGTTGAAGGAGTGTGGTGTATAGAGCGTCGACGAAGCGTAAACGCCACACACTATTGTCATCACTCAACTTAATTTAAGGACTATCATGTCTGAACTGTCACGCCGGCATGTGTGCCGGCTTTCGTCATTTGCCCTGGTAAGTTTCTTCGCAGCACCTCAGAGCACGGCATGGGGTATTCAGGGCTCTGTTGGGTCTCCCCAGCAAATAGATGGATGCACTGTTGCCCCGCTTCGTGAAGCATGGGTGCCGACTAATGGTGCAGATAATGTCATTCTGTGGTTTCAGCTTCTTCCCTTTTCGGGCCCTTTTGTAGGGGTGCATGCGCTTCCGTCGGTAGAACTGATGGGGAATCAAGAAGAGTCAGCCTTATATGAGGTAATTCGTCCCCATATTCACCGTGATACAGGGCAGTGGCTGTCTAAAATTCCTTCGGGTCAGCAGATTGTGGTTGAGCTTGAACAGCTGAGTGGATCGCAAGAATACATGGTGCAGATGAGCCGTTGGCAGCCGGGTTCTATGGGATTGACAAGCCATTCTCCTGAGGGGTACCCGGCTGCACCATCACTGACAGTGCGTGAAGACTCGGGTCTGAAGGTGGTTCGTGCGCGTGGTGCCTCAATGGAGAGCACTGAGTATTTTTGTGGTGTCTACCAAGGGGAGATGAAGGGAAACGCATCCCTTGGAGAAGATGACGGTGCGTTTATTCAAGCTCAGCGCTGGGAATGGGGTCTTGAGGTAGATAAAGATATTTCTCAGCCGGAAGAGTTGTTTCAACGAGGGTGCTTTGGCGTGTATTTCCCGGGTCGTAGCGAATACGGCGGATCTACTGTGTCGGCTTCCTATCGGATTAGTGTTAGGACGCCGGGAGGCGTGTTGACATGTACCACAATAGCTGCCCCATAAAACAATTATGGGGGTAATCGCAGGGTTGTGGATTCGGGAAATCTTGCTCTGCAAAAAGAGATGATTGATAGGGGGTTGGTACAGATTTAATAGAATTAAACATCAAATCATCTTTATGTATAGATATTCAGGAAAAATTGGTGGGTTGGCATTCAAACTATTTGAATGCGTTTGAACTACATGGCTTAAGAAAGGAATACAATATGGTTGATTATAGTAAATCAAAGCATGTGAATGTTTTGGATTTTGGTGCAGACCCAACCGGTACGAAGGATTCCGCACCAGCAATTCAAAATGCCATTAACTCGGTGGCCGCTGTTCCCGGTGGTGGTTCTGTCGAGATTCCTTCGGGAATCTATCTTGTGAGTAATGATTTTATTAATCTCAGGGATAGGGTAGAGGTGTATGGTCATGGATTCTCAACACAAATTATTGGGTTTAATAAAAACCCGAAGATTTTAAGAGATGTTGATGGTGACGATATGGAGTGTCAGGGGGTATTTCATATGGGGTCATACAATACCTTTGTGGGTGATATGGGAACAAATATACCAATGCGTTTTGGGGTACGGGATATGTTTATTCGTGCCGCCAATCTTAATCTTTTGAATCCTAATATTCGTAAAGGATTTTTTGAGTATCAAATTGCTCAGGGTAAGCACGTTGCTGATAATTATATACCGGATAATATTGCGGGCATTATTGTTCATACAAGATATGATATTTTTAATGAACCTGAAGCTGCCCCTATTATTTCAAATATTGAAATCTGGGATACGGCAATCGGAATTGCCATCCTGGGTGAACATGATCGTGCTATGAAGGTTGATAAGGTCCGCATTCGTAAAACTCGCAGACAAGGGCTCTTGGTGGGAAAGCCGGTGGGTCATGTTCAGCGTAGAACAGAGAGTTTGAACTCTGGAGCTGCGGATAATAAGTTTGTGATGGTTGAGGTCTCTGATGCCAATCTTGGTGGCGGATATCATGGGGCAATTGAGGTGTACGGAGCTCAATGTAAATTCGTGGCATGTACCGCCTGGTTTGCTATTCGCAATAAGCCAAATTCCGACCTTTATCACGATAGAGATCAGTACCGCAGAAAGTCTGGTGCCGGGTGGGCGATTTTTGGCGAACGGAATATGTTCATCGGATGTACCGCTCAGGAGAATGGCGGGCACGGGTGGGTCGTAGGTTTCAAGGATAATCAGTTTATGAATTGTCTAGGTGAGTCCTCGAGTCTCGAGAATTCACTTATTCTTAAGGGAACTGCACGCACTGATGAAGCAGCTAATTGGTATATTGGACGAAATGCTTCTGGAGCACGCCTAGTATCGCCGCGTTCGGCTAATCCGAAAGTTGGCCAGCGTTCCTCGCGTTACGGGTTTTATCTGGAGAATAAGCTGGATGATATTAGTATTGTGGCCGGTTCATCGCGTAATGCCCGTGATGGTAATAAATTGACTTCGAATGATGGTCGGCACCTTTTCTTTAGGAGAGATCGCAGCGTCCCCTGGGGCAATTTCTATATTGATATTAATTTTGTGGTCTATAGGACCTCGCAAGATAATGAGATTAATCGGAATAGTCAAAATGACGTAAAAGTTTAATCATTCTGAAATAATTGCGCGGAGAGTGAATCCCGAGTATGTTCAAAGGGATTCACTCTTCTTCTACTCTCACACCTTTCACCGAGGATAGAAAATGAAGAAAAACCTCTCGACCCGTGGCGCGGCGGCACTGTTGGCGCTGGCTATGGGGTATATGGGTCAGGGCGTAGCCCAGGCGGCATACATTCAGCCGAAATCTGCACAGCCTGTAGAAGAGCTGGAATTTGATGTTAATTGTTTTGACATGCACTTCTATTACGGCAAGAACACTATGGGCAGTTTGGATTGGGCGGAGTGTACCGGCCTGATTACGAAGAAGCAGGTTGTTGGGCTGGCTACAACCCGTGAAGATAAGTTGCCGAACGGGGTCATGACCATTTCGCGTGGCCGCTTGCTGGAGTACCTGTACCATCTGGCGGGTTCACCCGAGGTGAAGAACCTGCCGGAGAAGTCCCCGTACACCGACCTGACTCCGGGCGATGCGCGCTATAAGGTTGCTATCTGGGCGACCCGGGTGGGCTTGACTACTGGTTGGTCTGATGGTTCCTTCCACTACGATACTCCGGCGAGCCGTGGTGCCTACTTTACTTTCCTCTATCGTGCTGCGGGTAGCCCCAAGGTAACTCTGGAATCCCTGGATGCGGCGAATGCTGTGCGTACGGAAAAGGGTGCTGCTCCCATTAAGGAAGGGAGCGAGTTGCATCGAGCAATGAGTTGGGTTTATCAGCATGCTTTAAGGAGGCCCGATGATAACCTTGATAGTGTCTGGTTGAGTGTTAGCTACACCGAGTACAACACCTGGGAAATCAATAAAATACCGGATTTCTATTACGCTTCGTACCCTACTATTTTCACCCCTCTCGCGATTCTTGATTACCATGAAGAGCTGACGCCGATTGTGGCTCGTCTGCAGTCGCTGTCCTAGCGGCAGGTGAGCGGGAGGGCTTGCTGGGGGCGTGTTCTCCGCGTCTGGTTCGTGCGATTTTTTGTGCGTGCTGGAGGCGGTGGGCACGCCCCCTTTTTTGTTGTGTCTTTCGCCGCATCTGCCTGCACGCCGGGCGTAATTTATTGCGCACAGTGCAGATTCTGAGTATGGTCAAAGAAATTCACTCTTCTTCCGTTCTCACACCTTTCACCGAGGATAGAAAATGAAGAAAACCCTTTCAACCCGGGGCGCGGCGGCACTGTTGGCACTGGCTATGGGCTTCATGGGTCAGGGCGTGGCCCAGGCTGCGCATATTGATCCGAAACCTGCACAGCCTACTGAAGAACCCAAGGCTAATGTCAACTGTTTCGAAATGTACGGCGAATACGGCAGGAACGCTATGAACAGTTGGCAATGGGCAGAGTGCACCGGCCTGATTACGAAGGATCAGGTTGCTGAGCTGTATAACATCGATGAGTGGTCCCTGCCGAATGAGGTCATGACCATTTCGCGAGGCCGCTTGCTGGAGTACCTGTACCAGCTGGCTGGCTCACCCGAGGTGAAGAACCTGCCGGAGAAGTCCCCGTACACCGACCTGACCCCGGATGATGCGCGATATAAGGTTGCTATCTGGGCGACCCGTGTGGGTTTGACCACCGGTTGGTCTGATGGTTCCTTCCACTACGACACTCCGGCGAGCCGTGGCGCCTACTTTACTTTCCTCTACCGTGCTGCGGGTAGCCCCAAGGTAACTCTGGAGCCCCTGGGTAAGGCGAATGCTGCACGATATAAGAAGCGTTTTGCCCCCATTAAGCGAGGTAGTGAGTTGCACCGAGCAATGAGCTGGGCGTACCAGCATGCAATGGCGAAGCGGGAGGATTATGACCTGCCTATGAACTTCAACTACCCCAGCGCCGATTACGTGACATGGGACGCCTACAGGGTGCCGGATTTCTACTTCGCTTCGCACCGCACTATTTTTATTCCTCTTATGATTCTGGACAGTCATGAGGAGCTGGCACCGATTGTGGCTCGTCTGCAGTCGCTGTCCTAGCGGCAGGTGAGCGGAGGGCTTGCTGGGGGCGTGTTTCCTGCGTCTGGTTCGTGCGATTTTTCGTGCGTGCTGGAGGCGGTGGGCACGCCCCCTTTTGATGTGCTCCTTGATTGTGTTCGGAGGTTCCGGGAATGGTGTGTGCGACCGAACTATTCTTCGGAAAACAGCCCCAGGGCACCCCTGGGAGTGCTAATATGGGCATATTGCGAAGAATAGTTCGTATAACCTGAGGTTCTGCAGCGGTGAGGAGGGGACATCCATGGCATTCGACGCAACGAGGTTCGCGCAAGAATTTGGTGCGCAGGTTCGCGCCGTCCGCAAGTACGAAAAAATCACCCAAATGGAGTTGGCGTGGATGGTCGGGCTCAGCGATAAAACAATCCGCGATATTGAGCGTGGGCTACCCGGCCCGTCAATTGGTGCGGTCCTCAAAGTCGCCCAAGAGCTCGGTATCGAGCTGGCTATCACCAACCCCCTCACCTAACCCCTCCCGCACGCCTATATAAAGGAACCACCATGCAGAATGGACGCGCAGGACGCCTGCACCCCGCCGTCGGCACTGCCCGCCGCCACCTCGCCGCCGCCCTCGAAAAGCTCCTCGGCGCTGGAAGCATCAAAGCCACCGGACGCTCCCGCACCGCCTCCACTGCGGACGCCGCCGACCTGCCCCTGCTCCTGGTCGCCTGCAGTGGCGGTCCCGACTCCCTCGCCCTGGCAGCTATCGCCGCGCACTTCGCCCGCCGCGGCGACGTACGCGTAGGCGCCATCATCGTCGACCACGGCCTACAAGAAGACTCCGCCGCGGTCGCCGCGCAGACCGCGCAGACCCTCACCGACCTGGGGCTTCACCCCGTCATCACCGAAAAAGTGCAGGTTCCCGTCGGGAACATGGGCCCCGAAATGGCGGCGCGCACCGCCCGCTACACCGCCTTCACGAAAGCTGTTGAAGCCACCGGCGCCCGCGCCGTACTGCTCGGCCACACCCTCGACGACCAGGCAGAAACCGTGCTGCTCGGCCTAAGCCGCGGCTCCGGCACACGCTCCCTTGCCGGTATGCCTCCCGTGCGCGTCGAAGGGGGCGTCACCTACCTGCGTCCCTTCCTTGGCCTGCGCCGCACCGACATGCTCGACATCTGCGACGCCGAAACCCTCACCCCCTGGATCGACCCGACCAACACCGACGAAACCCTCATGCGTGCCCGCATCCGCCACAGCGTGCTGCCCTACCTGGAGGCGCACCTCGGCGGGGACGTCGCCCGCTCCCTGGCGCGCACCGCCTCCGTAGCTGGCCCCGACGCCGAATACCTCGACGAACAGGCACAGGCAGCCTACGAGCAGGCGCTCCTACCCGCCGGAACCGCCGTGCGCGGCATCGAACGTGAGGACGCCGTGCTGCTGGACCGTGCGCAGGTGGCGGCGCTACACCCGGCGCTTCGATTGCGTGTGCTTGCGACCGCCTGCAAGACCGCCGGGGGAGAGAACCCCGGCTTCGAGCGACTGCAGGCGCTGGACTCTTTCACCGCTGAATACGCGGTGGCTGGGCCCGTTCAGATGCCCGGTCACGTGAGTGCGTACCGCCGCCGCAAAATTGTGCATCCGGCAACCGGTGAACGCCTGGACGTGCTCGTATTAGTGCCAACTCGACCCTAACTAGGTGCCCAGCTAGGTGCCCGTGGAGCGCCCTCAGCACACACTATCTGCGTGGTGAGGTGCGCCGCGGCGCCGTTTTAAGCCATACTTAAGGCGAACACCATCCACATTGTCCGCTGTGGGAAGGCATGAAACCCCGCACCCGGGGCCCCCGGCGGAGGCGCAGAGCGTCTAAAGATACGAAGGAATACATCGTGCAGGCTATCGACGTGCAGGACGATATTAAGAACGTTCTCTTCAGCAAGGAAGAGATTAACGCGAAGGTCGCCGAACTGGCGGCGCGCATCGACGAAGACTACGCCGGTAAGGACGTGCTGTTGGTGGGTGTTCTCAAGGGCGCCATCATGATCATGGCTGACCTTTCCCGCGCTCTCAAGGGCCACTACACCATGGACTGGATGGCTGTTTCCTCGTACGGTTCCGGCACCAAGTCCTCCGGCGTTGTGCGTATCCTCAAGGACCTGGACACCGACCTGGTGGGCCGCAACGTCCTGATCGTTGAAGATATCATTGACTCCGGCCTGACCCTGGCATGGCTGCAGCAGAACCTGATTTCTCGCGGCGCAGCTTCCGTTGAGATTTGCACCCTGCTGCGCAAGCCCAAGGTTGTCAAGGCTGACGTTGAGGTCAAGTACGTCGGCTGGGACATCGAGCCCGAGTTCGTTGTTGGTTACGGCCTGGACTTCGCTGAGAAGTACCGCAACCTGGACTGCGTCGCAACCCTGCACCCGCACGTTTACTCCTAAGCCTTCACCTCAGCAACCATGCTGTAGGTGGTGACGCCCCGCCTCCTCACGCTTGTGGGGGAGCGGGGCGTTGCTGTACCCGACGGCGGATGTACTCGGGGGCGGATGTACCCGCCGAAGAAGATACACTTTCACCCCCACCGAGTGCTACAACCCTTTAGCCCGCAGGTGAAATAGAGAAGCCCGGTACCTAGCCGCCCGCCGGGGTAGGGTACATTTAAGGTTGCACCGTTGGGTGTTCCGGCAGGCATGCCGCACCCCAACGGGTTACAGCCGCAACGTAAGGACAAAGCATTGGCGCAAAACCCCAATACTCCGCAGAAAGGCTCGGAGGGCTTCCTGAAGAAGCTGATTAATGGCCCCTGGTTCTGGCCGGGTGCAGCTCTCGTAATCATGCTGGCTTTCCTCATGGCCTCCTTCTTCACCCAGCCCTCGCGTCAGGTGGACACCAACGTGGGTCTTCAGCTGCTCAACGACCACCAGGTCAAGAGCGCAAAGATCTACGACGGCGACCAGCGCGTCGAGCTGCAGCTTAAGGACGACTACAAGAAGGGCAACGACAACTACGGTAAGTCGGTGCGCTTCTACTACGTGCAGCCCCGCGGCGACGAAGTTGCTAAGGCAATGGAATCCGCCGAGCTGGAAAGCTACACGGACCAGCCGGTTGAACACAGCTTCCTGGGCTCCCTGGTGTCCCTGCTCCTGCCGATTCTGCTCTTTGGTGTGCTCTTCTGGTTCCTGATGGGACGAGTCGGAGGCGGCTCCTCTGTCATGAGCTTCTCCAAGTCCCGTGCGAAGAAGTTCACCAAGGACAAGCCGGAAGTCCGCTTCAGCGACGTCGCCGGCGTGGACGAGGCTCTCGCCGAACTGGAAGAAGTCCGCGAGTTCCTGGCTGAACCCGAAAAGTTCACCCGCCTGGGTGCAAAGATCCCCAAGGGCGTGCTGCTGTACGGCCCTCCCGGCACCGGTAAAACCCTGCTCGCCAAGGCTGTGGCGGGCGAGGCTGGCGTGCCGTTCTACTCGATTTCTGGCTCTGACTTCGTTGAAATGTTCGTGGGTGTGGGTGCGTCCCGCGTGCGCGACCTGTTCAAGGAAGCGAAGAGCGACCCCGCCGCCATCGTCTTCGTTGACGAGATTGACGCTGTTGGCCGCCGCCGCGGCGTCGGCATGGGCGGCGGTAATGACGAGCGTGAGCAGACCCTGAACCAGCTGCTGGTTGAGATGGACGGCTTCGACGGCAACTCGAACGTCATCGTCATTGCGGCAACGAACCGACCTGACGTTCTGGACCCGGCGCTGCTGCGTCCTGGCCGTTTTGACCGTCAGATTGGTGTGGACGCCCCCGACATGCAGGGCCGCGAACACATCCTGCGCGTTCACGCCGCAGGCAAGCCGATCGCTAACACCGTTGACCTGGCACAGGTCGCTAAGCGCACCCCCGGCTTCACCGGTGCTGACCTGGCGAACGTCATGAACGAGGCGGCTCTGCTGACCGCCCGCGATAACGGCAACGTGATTGACGACCGCGCTATCGACGAGGCAATCGACCGCGTCATGGCTGGTCCGCAGCGTTCCTCGCGCATCATGAACGAGCACGAGCGTAAGGTCACCGCATACCACGAGGGCGGTCACGCCCTGGTCGCGGCGGCACTGCGTAACTCCGCGCCGGTCACCAAGATTACGATTCTTCCGCGTGGTCGCGCCCTGGGTTACACCATGGTCATGCCGCAGGACGATAAGTACTCCACGACCCGCCATGAACTGCTTGACCAGATGGCGTACGCGATGGGTGGCCGTGCGGCTGAGGAAATCGTCTTCCACGACCCGTCCACCGGTGCGTCTAACGACATTCAGAAGGCAACCGACACCGCCCGCAAGATGGTTACCGACTACGGCATGAGCGCTGTGATTGGTTCCGTGAAGCTCGGCGGCGAAGACACCGAACCGTTCCTCGGTGGCGGCGGCGCTTCGGCACGCAACTACTCCGACGCGACCGCGGCAAAGGTTGACGCTGAGATCCGCGCCCTGCTGGAGCAGGCACACGATGAGGCGTTCCAGATTCTGCTGGAAAACCGCGATATTCTGGACCGCCTGGCGTTCGCCCTGCTCGAGAAGGAAACCCTGCTCGAAAACGAGATTGCCGAAATCTTCAAGGATGTTCGCAAGCGCCCCGAGCGTGAGCACTGGTACTCCAAGCCGACCCGCGAGCGTACCGACATCCCGCCGGTAAAGGCACCGAGCGAGCTGGCTCAGGAGGCGCAGAAGGCTGAGGAAGCACCTGCCGAGGCGCCGGCAGCTCCTGCTACGGCACCTACTGTTCCGGTAGCACCGGCTGCACCCGCGCAGCAGGTTCCGGTAGCACCTACGCAGCCGTTGCCGCCTCAGGTGCCCCTCACCGACCCGGACGCCGACCCGACCGTCGCAATGCCCACCCAGCAGTACCCGAACTACCCCGCCCCTCCGGCGCAGCGCCCGGAGAACGGCACCCCGAACCAGAATGGAGCAGAGAATGAGCGAGGTTAAGAACGCCGTCGACCAGCCGCGTATTGAGGCTGCCGTCCGTGAGATTCTGCTCGCGATTGGTGAGGACCCGGACCGTGACGGTCTGCAGCAGACCCCGGCACGCGTGGCACGCGCCTACGCGGAGTTCTTCTCGGGCCTGCACCAGGACGCCGGCGAGATTCTGGGTACGACCTTCGACATCGCCCACTCTGAGATGGTGCTGGTGAAGGACATCCCGTTCTACTCCACCTGTGAGCACCACCTGGTGCCTTTCCACGGTGTGGCGCATGTGGGTTACATTCCCGGCCCGGACGGTAAGGTGACCGGTCTGAGCAAGCTCGCCCGCGTGGTGGACCTGTACGCTCGCCGCCCGCAGGTGCAGGAGCGTCTGACCACGCAGGTGGTGGAGGCTCTGGAGGAGCACCTAAACCCGCGCGGCGCGATTGTGGTGATTGAGGCTGAGCACATGTGCATGTCGATGCGCGGTGTGCGTAAGCCGGGCGCGAAGACCGTGACTAGCGCGGTGCGCGGTGCGCTGATGAACGGCGCAACCCGTGCGGAGGCGATGAGCCTGATCTTCTCGCAGCGCTAAGCATCGGGATGATCATATAGCTATGCGACAGGGGCAGGATTCTAAGGAATCCTGCCCCTGCGCTGTGTAGCCGCATTTGTTGGGCTGTATGACGAGAGCCCTTGCGTGAAGAGCATCATCAGCTGTAGAGTAGTACCACTAGTACCGGCACCACTCCTTCGGGAGTACAGGACCGGTCTTCTTTTTTAACAACGCTACGTATCGCGTTCTTTACGTACCGTTGTTAGTGCAAGCATGGCTGTTCCTCGTCTCATCTGAAACGAAAATAACCGTGGCCGGTTCCTCCCCTCATGGGTCCAGAACCGGTCATCGTTTTTAAACGATGACCTTAACAAGACAGAGATGACTTACATGCCGTGTAGTTATACCCTTAATATCCTTATTTTGATATTATTAAAGAGTTACAATGATGAAATGATATCAAGCGATGGATAATACATGTTTTCAAGCGTAAAACCATTTAAATCATATGAACAGCAGGTTGGTATCTTGCAAGAGCGGGGGATGCTCGTAGGTTCGCAAGAACGTGCTGTTTATGTCCTCGAGCGTGTTAGTTACTACCGTCTGAGTGGTTACTATTATTCGTTTCGGCGGTCGTCGGGAAGCGGGCAGCGCTTGGATACTTTCGTGCCCGGAACGGTCTTTGAAGATATTGTGGCCCTGTATGAATATGACCGTAATCTTCGGTCTATTGCGTTTTCGTACTTCTCGCAGTTTGAGGTGTATTTGCGGTCCCGCCTAGGGAATTTACTGGGGGAAGTGGACCCTCTCATATACGAGGATGAAACCCGGTGTGATCTTCAAGGTAGTAAAAGGCGCACTGCTTGGAATAGATTCACGAGAAAAAGCGAACAACTTATTCGTACTTCTGAGGAAGAATTCGTGAAGCATCACCGTGAGCAATACGGCGGGAAGTTGCCTGTGTGGGTAGTGGTGGAAGTTCTAGATTTAGGGGCTCTGCAGAATCTGTATTTGGTCTCCCCGCCAAATATTCGGCGAGATATCGCGAAAGCCCTGGGGTGTACTGACCCCCAACTGGAAACCTGGATTAACTCGCTGCGGGTAATGCGCAATATTTGTGCGCATCAAAGTAGGTTCTACAATAAGCTGCACCCAGAGCCTCGCTTACCGCGTGTGTTGAGAGGTGGAAGAGTTGAGAGCCCTGAAATCCGTGAGGTTGTTGACCTATTTGGTGTGCCACAGGCTGAAGAGAACCATAAGATGTGTAAAACCTTCGGCATGCTCACCCTCCTCAAATATCTGATGGACCAGGGTGGAATCGGGGATACGGAATCTCTAACGCAGATTCTGAAGGAACGTCCTAATATTTCCGTTCCTGGAGTTGATATCTCCCGGGCAATGGGTATACCGCAAGGTTGGGAAGAAACCCGTTTGTGGAGCTAAATTATTCACTGCCTATAGACACACTGAAAGGGGCGGAGGTGAAAACCTCCGCCCCTTTTGCTGTGTGGTTGTGTCCCTCGGAGCCGACGGCACCGGCAATGGTGCCGCACAGACCCCGAAGAAGACTCAAAGACCCTTAGTGGGCTTCGTTCTTATCGTCCCAACCCAGGGCAAGCGTCACGATCAAGCCCACGGCAATGAAACCGCAACCGGTTGCAGTACCGAAAGCAATCCAGCGCACGGCAGGAGCACCTTCAGCGAGCACAATAGTCACCAGCGCGGCAAGAGCCACCAGGGAGAGGATCCAAGCTCCGGTCTTCAAGTTCACAATGAGTCACTTCCTAGAGTATGTATGTGTGGGTGCGCGCCACCGACCGGGAACGCGCCAGGCACGGTATGCGTGCCCTCCCAGCATACCCTTAAATAGGTATCTGTAATGCAAATATTGCATGTTGTGTCCCCAAAATCGTCCCGTCGCTGTCCCAACCCCCGCCTCAATCCCCCTTCCAATCACAGCGGCAAACATGGGAGCACCACAGATTCGGTACGATAAATTTATGACTGAATCCACACACACCACCCGTGTAGCCCTCCTGCCCTGCGACGCGCTCGCCGCCGAACGCACCCTCGTGATGGGCATCCTCAACGTCACCCCCGACTCCTTCAGCGATGGCGGGCAGCACTACGCCGCCACCGACGCTATCGCCCACGCCGCCCGCATGATTGCCGAGGGCGCCTCCATTATCGACATTGGCGGTGAGTCCGCCCGCCCCGGTGCCGTGCGCATCAGCGTTGAGGAGGAGCAGCGCCGCATCCTGCCCGTCATCGAGGCGGTCGCGCAGCTGGGCACCACCATCAGCGTTGACACCATGAACCCGCAGACCGCCCGCGCCGCCATCGCCGCCGGTGCACACATCATCAACGATGTGTCCGGTCTGCACGTGAGCGACGAAATGATTGAAACCGCCGCCGAACTGCAGGTGCCGTACATCCTCATGCACGCGCGCGGCACCTCTCAGACCATGGACAGCCTGGCAGAGTACCCGCGCGGCGTCGTCACCGAGGTGGTGGAGGAGCTGACCGGCCTGCGTGAGCGTTTCCTCGCCGCCGGTGTGCTGCCGCAGAACCTGATTCTTGACCCGGGCCTGGGCTTCGCGAAGGGCGGTATGCAGGACTGGGAGCTGCTCGCCGCCCTTGATGAGCTGCAGGGTCTGGGGCATCGCCTGCTCATTGCCGGTTCCCGTAAGCGTTTTATTGCCAACGCGCTGACGGCGGCGGATATGGCGCTGGCTGAGCGTCTGAACGCGAGCGGCTTCACCGCAACCGAGGCGGGCGAGGCGGAGCGCGAGCTGTGGCAGTCGCTGTTGGAGCCGCGTCCGGCTCAGCATCGTGCGGCAGCCTCTGCGGCGGTGACCGCCCTGGTGGCGGCGCGCGGCGTGTGGGCTGTGCGCGTGCATGACGTGCCCGCCAGCGTGGATGCGGTGACGGTCGCCTCCGCGTTGCGTTCTGTCAGCTAAACCTCGCTCGCCGATTACCCGAATACTTTTTAGGAGACCCCAATGACCCAGGCAGATTACGCACGCCACGACCGCATCACCCTCACCGGCATTACCGCCAAGGGCTACCACGGCGTGCTCGACTTTGAGAAGCGCGACGGCCAGCCCTTCGTCGTGGACGCGACCCTGTACAGCGATTTTTCCGCCGCAGCCGCCACGGATGACCTGACGAAGACCACGAACTACGCGCTCGTGGTTGATCTGATTCACCGCCACGTGACGAACGGTTCGCTGGACCTGATTGAGACCCTTGCGGTGAACATTGCCGAGGGTATTCTCGCGATGTTTGAGCTTGTGGAGGCGGTGGAGATTACCGTGTCGAAGCCGCAGGCGCCGATTGAGCTGCCGTTCGGTAACGTTGCGGTGAGCGTGTTCCGTGAGCGTGCCGCGGAGCGTGTCGTGGAGGGCGGCCGCTAGTGGCGGGCACCCAGAAAACTGATACGCAGAAGCCCAACACCCTGAAACACCGCGCAGTGTTGGCGTTGGGCTCGAACCTGGGCGAAAGCGAAGACACCCTGGAGCGTGCCGTCGCTGACCTGGTGGCGGGCGGCGTGCAGCTGGTGCGCGCCTCCGGGTTGTACCGTACCGCCCCGGTGGGTGGCCCGGCGGGCCAGCCGGATTTCGTGAACGCGGTGATTGAGGTGACCACCGACCTGGGTGCATACGAGCTGCTGAAGCTGTGTAATGCGGTGGAGGCGGCGCATCACCGTGAGCGCCTGGTGCGTTGGGGCCCGCGCACCCTCGATATTGACGTGATTGACTATGACGGCGTGATTTCTGAGGATCCGGTGCTGACTCTGCCGCATCCGCGGGCGCAGGAGCGTGCTTTTGTGCTGGTGCCGTGGGCGCAGATGGACCCGCAGGCGTACCTGACGGTGACCCGGCGTGCGGAGCCTTCGGGGGAGCGGCCGGATGAGGTTCCTGCGCCGCTGAGCCGCGAGGTCGTGAACGTTGCGGAGCTGTCCCGCACGCTGCTTGGGGCGGATGAAGACGCTATTAGCTATATGCGTGAGATGCAGGTACCTGATCAGCCTTAAATGTGGCACTCTGGAAGGTAGAGGAACCTACCGAAAGGAAACACCATGAAGCCCCTGAGTTATCGGGCGATTATTGTGGCGGCTGTGTGCGGTGCCGCTGCCGCTCTTATGGTGAATTCCGTGATGATTGGCGCCGGTTTTGGTGAGCTGAATTTTTCGTGGATGCTCGGCGCGGTGTGCCTGCTGGTTGCGGCGGGCGCCGTGTGGCTGGGTGTGCAGGTGGCTCGTTATCGTCGTATTCAGACGCGTGAGAAGGTACCCCATATGGGTCCGATTCTTGCGGCGCGTGCGGTGGCGTATGCGCAGGGTTCCATCATGACCGGTGCCCTGTTGACGGGCTGGTGCGCTGCGATTCTTGGTTACCATGTGGCGATGGTGTCTGTGCGCGGTTTTTCGGTGGTCTTTTGGGAGGTTCTTGTTAATTGTGTGGGCAGTGTTGCCCTGCTGATTGCTGGCCTGTGGGCTCAGCATTGTTGTCGTATTCCGCCGGAGGATGATGAGGATGCGGCCTCCTCTTCCGGTGCTGTCAAGCCGCGAGAGGGAGGAACCTATGTCGGCTCCTAACCAGAATAGTTATTCGCCGAATGGCCAGTACGGGCAGGACGCCCAACAGGGTCAGTATGGTCAGCCTGTTCAGCAGAACCAGTACGGGCAGTATCAGCAGCCCTATGGTCAGCCTGGTGCCCCGTCTGGACAGCAAGCACAGTACGGTCAGCAGGTTCCGCCCGCTGCCGCGTACCCGAACGCGCCTCAGCAGGTTCCCGCGCAGTCGGTAAGCTCCCAGCTGGTTCCCGTGCAAGCCGTGCCGGAGCCGCAGTGGGTGCCCGCCGCCTCCGGCTACCTGACGGTTCGTTTTGTTCACACTATTGCTGCCTTGGCGCTCCCGATTCTTGCGGGTGTTGCCGTGTATTGTGCGGGCGCGTTCTTCGGCGGCCCGGAGGGGCTACGCATCGTCGGCCTGGTGGTGGTCGCGGTGTTTGGTCTGTGGGGTCTGTGGTGGATTCTGACCACTCCGCGCCGTACTCGCGCGCTCGGCTACGCGCTGGAGTCGAATCACCTGATGGCTCGCCGCGGTATCGTGTTCCGTTCGATGAGCTCTATGCCGTACGGTCGCATCCAGTATGTTGATGTGGATTCCGGCCCGCTGGAGCGCATGTGCGGTGTTGCCCGCCTGACGGTGCGCACCGCGGGTACGACCACCGGTACGATGGTGCTGTTCGGTATTCCGCTGAACGTGGCGGAGGAGCTGCGTGCGGATCTGGTGCGCCGCGCCGATGAGCGAATGGCGGCACTCTAATGAGTACCCCGAATCCGGTCAACCCCGCGCCGCAGGCACCGCAGCCTCCTGCCTCCCAGATGCCGCAGGAGCAGAAGTGGTGGCGTGCCGATATCCGCACGTTCATCATGAACCTCTGGTTCATTATTCTGTTGGCGTTTGGTTTTTTCCAGAGCATTATCCTGAATATTTTGACCACCCCGCCGAACGAGTGGGGCGCGCGATTGACGCAGGCATTTGACGAGAACAGTAGCTACTTCAGCGCGACGTATTCGCAGCTTATCGGCTTCGCCGTGCTCGTGCTGATTCTGGTTGGCGGCTCGATTGACTGGTGGTTTACCCGCTATAGCCTGGACGATTTGGCAATTCACCGCCGTAGCGGTTTTCTGTTCAAGAAGAACCGCACGATCCGTCTGGAGAGCGTGCAGAGCGTGGATATTTCGCGTCCTCTGGTGGCGCGTCTGCTGGGCCTGTCGGAGCTGCGTTTTGAGGTGGCTGACGGTTCTTCAGAGGCGCTGCACATCAAGTACGTTTCTGCCCGCAAGGCAGAGGTTCTGCGCCGCACCGCGATGGCGAGTATTAACCTGCTGCGTTCGGAGGCGGCTGGCCGCCCGGTCGATGTGCTGCCCGATAGCATGCAGATTTCGGCGGAGCGCATGCCGGATGCGGATCAGCTGCACCAGCCGTTCGAGGCATCTTACGAGGCGTCCTATGGTGCGCCCGCGCAGGACGGCGCCCAGCAGGTGGCACCTCAGCAGGTAGCGCCTCAGCAGGGCGTCCAGCAGCTCGCACCCGGCCAGTTCGCACCCGAGCAGTCTGCACCCCAGCGCCCCGGTACTCAGTACCCCGGCGCATCCCGCCGCGGCGCTCGCATGCCGATGCCGGTCGCGGCTGACCCCTCGCAGCCGCCGATTTTCCGCATCTCGAATGTGCGTCTGATTGCCTCCATCATGCTGGAGCACCTGGTGTGGCTGGTGCCCGTCGTGTGCCTCATGCTGGGTGCAGCCGTCTTGGCTGCGGTGGTGAGCGGTGAGAACCCGTTCTTCATTTTCATGGCGTTGCTACCCGGCACCTTCGTACCGCTGCTCGGTTACTTGGGTACGTTGTGGGCACGTTTTGACGGTGCCGCGAATTTCAAAATCACCCCGAGCGGTCAGGGCGGTGTGACCCTGCGGTACGGTTTCACCGGTACGCACACCCAGAACGTGATGGTTGAGCGTATTCAGGCGCTGGCGGTGGAGCAGTCCATTCTGTGGCGTGTGTTCGGCTGGTACCGCATCAAGATGACCATTGCCGGTATCGGTGTTGAGCAGAACGACAACCAGAAGCTGGTGACCCGCAATGTTGCCCTGCCGGTTGGTAATAGGCAGGAGACGCTAATGGTGCTGCGTCTGCTGCTGCCCGCCCTGGATGAGGTGCAGGCGCAGGTGCTACTGGATACCGCCAACGGTTCGTTGAAGCGTCAGCAGCCGCAGGTTCCGGCAATGATTGTGACCCCTTCGTCGGCGCGATGGATGGACCTGCTCACCTGGAAGCGTAACGGCGTGACTACGGTTGGTTACACTGCCGGTTCGGTTCAGGCGACCACCCGCATTGATTCTGATGCGGCACGCTCGAGCGTTGGTGAGCATACGCGCGGTGACCTGCTTCTGATTCGTGGCGGCTACTTTATCCGCACGCTGTCGATTGTGCCGGTCAACCGTGTGTTGAGCGTGAGCTGGGGTCAGGGCCCGTTGCAGCGTGCCTTCGGATGCGCGAGCGTGCATTTCGGTACGGTGCCCGGCCCGGTGCGCACTCTCATGATGCACCTGCCGCCGCGCGTTTGCGAGGACCTGGTGTGGCTGATGACGGTTCGCCTGGAGGGTATTGAGCCCTACTACCGCGTACCTGAGCCGGTACTGAGCGGGCGGCCCTAAGCCAGCCCGGCAGCTCAGCTAACCCGCTAGCTCAGCCAGACAACTAGCAAAACTGCAGAGCGCATCCTGCCGTCGGTCGTCTTCGTGACACCGGCGGCAGGGTCGGCGTGAAAGGGAGAATATACTTAAAGCCGTGATACAGCATTCAAAACCTGCGCGTTTGGGCATTGGAATTATTTCCGCCGGGAGGGTCGGAGCCGTCCTCGGTGCGGCTTTGCGCGCCTGCGAGCACACTATTGTGGGTGTTCACGCGGTGTCTGAGGCTTCTCAGGAGCGCGCCGCGATGCTGCTTCCCGATGTGCCGCTGCTGCCGGTGGAGCAGATTGCTGAGCGTAGCGAATTGCTGATTCTTGCGGTTCCCGATGATGAGCTGCCGGGTCTTGTCACCTACCTGGCGTCCTCGGGGAGTATCACTGCCGGACAGATTCTGGTGCACACCTCCGGTCGCCACGGCACCGAGGTTCTCGCACCGGCGACCGCGCTGGGTGCTATCGGTTTGGCGATTCACCCCGCCATGACCTTCACCGGCATGTCCGTGGACCTGCAGCGCCTGAACGGCACCTGCTTCGCCGTGACCGGACCGGCGCCGTTCATCCCGATTGCTCAGGCACTCGTGGTGGAGATGGGCGGCGAACCCGTGCACGTTGCCGAGGCGGACCGCGCCCTCTACCACGCAGCCCTGGCGCACGCCGCGAACCACCTCGTGACCATCCTGGGTCAGTCCCAGCAGATGCTCGCATCCATCGGTATTGAGGACCCGGCACGCTACATGGGGCCGCTTGTTCGAGCCGCCGTGGACAATGCGCTCGCCAGCGGTGAGGGCGCTCTCACCGGGCCCGTCGCACGCGGAGACGCAGGCACCGTGAAGGCTCACCTTCAGGCTCTGAATGAGTACTCAGAGCATGAGAAAACAGGTGATATTACAGACTCTTATGCCGCTCTGGCACACGCAACCGCAAAAAGAGCGCATAATAGAGGTTTGTTAAACGATGAACAACTGGGACGAATTGAGAATCTGCTGGGCGATTCTACGGAATGCAACCACCCCGGCGATATTGACGATTCAGCCCCCGAAAACAAGGAGTTCTCGTCATGACTGAGACTTCGAAGCCCCGAGTCGTGACCACCATTGCGGAGTTCCGCACGGCAATCACCGAATCTCTTGCGGCTGCGCAGGAGGAACTGGACCGGGCAGCCCGCCAGGAGGCGGAGCAGAACGGCACCGCAGTTCAGTACCAGAACGCATCCCTGGGCTACGTGCCCACCATGGGCGCCCTGCACGACGGCCACGCAACCCTGTTGCGTCGCGCCGCTGAACAGAATGATGTAGTGGTCGCCTCCATTTTCGTGAACCCGCTGCAGTTTGGCCCCGGCGAGGATTACGAAGCATACCCGCGCACCCTGGAGGCAGACGCTGCCCTGGCTGGTGCCGCCGGCGTGAGCATCATTTTCGCCCCCTCGGTGGAAGAGATGTACCCCGACGGTGACCCGCTGATTCGCATTTCGAGCGGCGAGCTGGGCACCAAGTTTGAGGGTGCGACCCGCCCCGGCCACTTTGACGGTGTGCTGACCGTGGTCAATAAGTTCTTCAACATTATTCGCCCCGCAGCCGGTAACCACCCGGTGAACGCGTACTTCGGCCAGAAGGACGCTCAGCAGTACATCCTGATTCAGCGTATGGTGCACGATTTCAACCACGACGTGACCTTGCGCCCTGTGGCGATTGTTCGCGACGATAACGGCCTGGCGCTGTCTTCGCGTAATGGCTACCTGTCGGATGAGGAACGCGAGTCTGCCCTGGTGCTCTCCCGCACCCTGGCGATGCTGCGTGAGAATTCGCTGAACCGTGGCTTCCACGAGATTGATTTGGAGGGTGCGCGTGAGCGTATCAACTCCACTCCGGGTGTGCGCCTTGACTACCTGGAACTGGTCGACCCGATGACTTTCGGTGAGCCGACTGAGGAGTCGGAGCGAGTGCTGGCACTGGTTGCTGCGTTCGTTGGCCCGACCCGCCTGATTGACAACATGGACCTGCGCTAAGCGTTTGCGCGTTTAGAAGAGTCCCCAACACACTACACAGATAGGTATCACTGTGAGCACTGAGCACACTGCCGCACCGGCGATTGCTGATATGTCCGAGCAGATGCAGATTCGCCTGGAGAAGCGTGCGAAGCTGATTGAGTCGGGTCGCGAGGCATACCCGGTGGGTTTGCTGGATTCTGAGGGTAACCGCGTGGAGCCCAACCACATTGAGGATCTGCGCGCCGAGTACGATCCGAAGCTGGCTGCTGAGGAGCTGAAGGCTGGCGACGAGACTGACCGTGTGGTGCATGTTGGTGGCCGCGTGGTGTTCGTCCGTAACACCGGTAAGCTGTGCTTTGCGACCCTGCAGGGTGGTACCGAGGGTAAGCGCATCCAGGCGATGCTTTCGCTGGCTGAGGTGGGCGAGGAGTCCCTGGCTGAGTGGAAGTCCCTGGTTGACCTGGGTGACCACGTGTTCGTGACCGGCCGCGTGATTGTTTCTCGCCGCGGTGAGCTGTCCATTATGGTGACCGACTGGAAGATGGCGTCGAAGGCTCTTCGCCCCATGCCGGTTCTGCACAAGGACCTGAACGAGGAAACCCGCGTTCGCCAGCGTTACCTGGATCTGATGGTTCGCGAGGAGGCTCGCGAGCTGGTGAAGAAGCGCGCCCTGATTACCCGCACCGTCCGCCGCGTGCTGGAGGATCACGGCTACATTGAGGTTGAGACCCCCGTTCTGCAGCTGGTGCACGGTGGCGCGACTGCTCGCCCGTTCCGCACCCACCTGAACGCTTTCGACCAGCCGATGACCATGCGTATTGCGACCGAGCTGCCGCTCAAGCGTGCAGTGGTTGGTGGTATTGAGCGCGTGTACGAGATTGGCCGCGTGTTCCGTAACGAGGGTGTGGACTCGACCCACAGCCCCGAGTTCACCACCCTGGAGTGCTACGAGACCTACGCAGACCAGTTCGTGATGGCTGAGCGCATGAAGGAGATTATCCAGAGCTGCGCGAAGGCTGTTGGCACCGAGCGTATTGAGACCGAGAACGGCACCATCGACCTGTTCGGTGAGTGGAAGTGGGTTGGCGTGTACCCGGGCCTGTCCGAGGCTGTGGGCGTTGAGATCACCCCCGAGACTGACGCTTCGGTTCTGCGTGAGATTGCTGAGAAGCACGAGGTGGACATCGACCCGAAGTGGGACGCTGAGAAGCTGGTGACCGAGCTGTTCGGTGAGATTGTTGAGCCGACCCTGGTGAACCCGACCTTCGTGTACGATTACCCGCCGAGCGCTCAGCCGCTGGCTCGTCCGCACCGTTCGGGTGAGCCGCTGATTGAGGCGTGGGACCTGATTATTGGCGGCATGGAGCGCGGTACCGCGTTCTCCGAGCTGATTGACCCGGTCATTCAGCGTGAGCGCCTGACCGCTCAGTCGCTGCTGGCTGCTGCCGGTGACGATGAGGCGATGGAGCTGGATGAGGACTTCCTGCGCGCCCTGGAGCACGGTGCACCCCCGATGGGTGGTCTGGGTCTGGGTATTGACCGTCTGATTATGCTGCTGGCGGGCGACCAGGATCCGGAGCGTCCGGGTACTGTGGTGCGTCAGCCCGGTATTCGTGAGACTATTCTCTTCCCCTTGATGAAGCCGGAAGCCTAAGCTTCTACTTCACCTCTAGGGTTCTTGTAGCGGCGGGTGCCGCGGGTACGGTATGTATCTGCGGCACCCGCCGTTCTATGTGCACTGTTTTGCACGGTGTATAGCTTCTGAGGTGGAGTTTTCTGTTTATTTGCACAGGTCAGGGGCTTTTAAAGGGGATTTTCGTTCTATTCTGGTGCTGATTTATGCTGCTCTATTCACTCTGGCAGATGCTTCTGTTCTTGTACACAAATGTGTTGTGTAGAAAAGAATGAGCTGTTGGGATAGGATCAGAATTTCGCTTTTGAATAGCCTAGGAATGCCTGGAGTGAATGGCGTATTGTGGGTGCCCGTGCGGGTGATGTAATTCCTGGGGATTGTTGGTGGTGCCGTGTTGTGCATTGTTCGATATTGTCCCCATAGTGTGTGCCGGAGGAATCCAAAGTATTTGCACTCTAAACTGCGCATTAATGTGTGCGGGGTGGGTGAGGATTTAACGGAGGTGAACGGAATGGATATATCGCTCAGGGCGATCAGCGCATTGTTTCAATATTCAGGAAGTTTTCGGAATCTTTAATATATTTCTGTTATTATGTGAAAGAAAATTAGTACATAAATATATCCGGCACACTATTTTCTCAATCTCCGATAGAGGCTTTTGGGTTTATCCACAGGATATATGCAACAGATGAGGAGGTGCCTCAATGGCACAGAAGGTTCGCATCATCCTTGAAGACGATCTCGACGGCGGCCCCGCAGACGAAACCATCCGTTTCGGCCTGGATGGCGCTCACTACGAGATCGACCTGTCCTCCGCTAACGCAGCTCGTCTGCGTGACGCTATCCGCCCCTTCGTGGCAAAGTCCCGCCGCGTGCAGGGTACCGCTACCCAGCGCACCCGTGCACCCCGCGGCACCGCTGCTCCGGTCAAGCGCAACCCCGAGACCGCAGCAATCCGCGAGTGGGCTAAGGCTAACGGCCACAAGGTCTCTGACCGCGGCCGCATCCACCAGGATATTCAGGACGCATACTACGAAGCAATGAAGGCTCAGGACTAAGGGTTCTACGCATTGCGTGTAGCCGGAGGGGTTGGTTCTTTAAGGTTCTAAACCTCCGGGTGCTTAGGGCGGACGGTGTTATCACCGTCCGCCTTTTGTTTTGCCCTCTTGTATGTGTTGTATGTTCTGCATATCTGAATGGGGCGGATGTTTTATGGCTAATTCCAATTAACTATTTACGCGTAAAATATATTGGGTTGGTTGATGGTACATTCTGTGCAATGATGAGGGGGAGTTGGTCGGCCACAGCGGCATAGTTTACATTCGGAATCTGCGTTCATTTAGATTTCATGCATCGGCAGGAACACTAAAGGTGTTGGCGCATTAATCCCTTTGATGCTGTTGTTATTCGTCGGATATTCCCTCTGTGTGGGGCGTGGGGTCTACCCTGAATAGAGCCGAAAATAATAAGTGTGCCACCGTGTGCTGTCGTGGAGATTTCCCCTGATACTTCCCCCGATACCACGATGATTATCGGTGGAAATTCTGCTGCGGATTGCCTGTGAATTGCGTAAAAATATTTATCGCCAATGGCGCTGTATATATTTTTGCGAATTATTGAAATTTCTCACGCAAACATATAAATTTTTAAAAATTTCTGCATTATATTCACGCGCGTGCAGAAAACTAGGGGTTCCCGTGTGGGTCTGTGTGGCTTCTTGTGTGTTCCTCGTGTTCGGGAGCCTTCGTATCGGCGCTACCGCCCCTCCGAACCCACTTGTAGCCCCTCCGTGCTGGTTGTCCCGCTATCTTCCTCGCCTGCTGAGCTATCCCCTTGAAACCTCCCCAAAATCCCGCGGAACCCCCTCCTAGGCGCCCGAAAACACGCTCAATACGCCCCGAACAGCTCATCTGTTCTCTTGATGGCGAACAGGCGCCCACACGCGGGGCATAAACCCGCAGCTCAACGTACTCTTGTATCAATAGGAAAATGCAAGGAGTGCGTAAATGTTTGAAC
>ERZ773212.280-NODE-280-length-26823-cov-4.641848_pt1 | contig 26823 bp, 21 predicted proteins | sample MGYA00581005_ERZ773212 | MGnify/ENA primary metagenome ERZ773212 (study PRJEB29015, sample SAMEA2738154) | human oral metagenome | biome: human oral; feature: human-associated habitat; material: saliva | place: China | collected 2196 ... | reverse complement strand
CTTTTTGTCTATCCGCGCCCGCAAGCGGTCGCTCCCCGCGAGGGGAGCGTGGATTGAAATTGGGTCGTCTGCCAGCCAATAGAAGAGGCTGACGGGTCGCTCCCCGCGAGGGGAGCGTGGATTGAAATGTGAGGGTAAAAGTGCCCACAATCCATTTCATACCGTCGCTCCCCGCGAGGGGAGCGTGGATTGAAATAACCTTTGTCATGCTACACGCCTCCCGTTGAGGAGCGTCGCTCCCCGCGAGGGGAGCGTGGATTGAAATAAATGCGGTCGAAAATCAGCTTCGCGCTAATGTGCGTCGCTCCCCGCGAGGGGAGCGTGGATTGAAATATATTGCAAAAAATGACGGGCAGGGTTTTAGTGGGTCGCTCCCCGCGAGGGGAGCGTGGATTGAAATCGTGAGCTGGATGGGTTTTCCGATTCCGCCCCAGTCGCTCCCCGCGAGGGGAGCGTGGATTGAAATATGTTTCTGCCGTACGCTCAGCAAGCTGGATATAAGTCGCTCCCCGCGAGGGGAGCGTGGATTGAAATGAAGTCGGCGGTGTACGGCTCGTCCAACAGCGAGCGTCGCTCCCCGCGAGGGGAGCGTGGATTGAAATTATAGCGTTCGCCTGCAAGGCGGTGCTTTTCCCGCGTCGCTCCCCGCGAGGGGAGCGTGGATTGAAATCCCGCATATTCGGTCGCCCGGCCGATCACTACTAGTCGCTCCCCGCGAGGGGAGCGTGGATTGAAATTCAATTATATAAAAGCGATTAGTGTGCTTAAATCGTCGCTCCCCGCGAGGGGAGCGTGGATTGAAATCTGGTCAGAGCTGAATCCGCCAGCCCCTCGACGGGTCGCTCCCCGCGAGGGGAGCGTGGATTGAAATATGCTCACCAGCATGTTGGGGCAGGTTGACATGGGTCGCTCCCCGCGAGGGGAGCGTGGATTGAAATTTGTTCGGGTCTGTGTTGGCGGCGAGCGTCATGGTCGCTCCCCGCGAGGGGAGCGTGGATTGAAATTGCAGACAAGCCTGCCGCCGGAAGATGAGGACGAGTCGCTCCCCGCGAGGGGAGCGTGGATTGAAATCTGAAATCCCATAAAGCTTTGGCATACCCGTCGTGTCGCTCCCCGCGAGGGGAGCGTGGATTGAAATTTTCACTATCTGCTGGGCAATTCCCACCGCATCGTCGCTCCCCGCGAGGGGAGCGTGGATTGAAATGCCGTGAGGCCATCGCCGGCCTCGAGCTCGCAGGTCGCTCCCCGCGAGGGGAGCGTGGATTGAAATCTACAAAAACTGTCATTTATGCACCTCCCCCGGTGTCGCTCCCCGCGAGGGGAGCGTGGATTGAAATGTTTCTGCGGGTGCTGTTGGTTCGTCTGGGGTTTGTCGCTCCCCGCGAGGGGAGCGTGGATTGAAATACAGTTTCAACTGCCTCATTAGCGATTTTGGCGAGGTCGCTCCCCGCGAGGGGAGCGTGGATTGAAATTGTGCAGAAGTCGTCTATTTGCAGGCCGCCGAGTGTCGCTCCCCGCGAGGGGAGCGTGGATTGAAATCTAGGGCTACGACAGGCTGGCAGTGGGGCACGAACGTCGCTCCCCGCGAGGGGAGCGTGGATTGAAATCTGAGGTTTTTAAGGGGTGACCCAAGTAAGTGGTGTCGCTCCCCGCGAGGGGAGCGTGGATTGAAATTATATGCAGGACCGGCGCAGGGTCGATTACGATGTCGCTCCCCGCGAGGGGAGCGTGGATTGAAATAGTTTGGACGCCTACGTACAGAAAGAGCAGGGCGGTCGCTCCCCGCGAGGGGAGCGTGGATTGAAATTCGAATTCCTCGGTAGGCTCAGCGAATACGAGAACGGTCGCTCCCCGCGAGGGGAGCGTGGATTGAAATGCACTGGAAGTCCTCCCGAACGCTCGCCTCGATGAGTCGCTCCCCGCGAGGGGAGCGTGGATTGAAATCCCTCAGCAGTCAACGCACGGCGCACCATATCACGTCGCTCCCCGCGAGGGGAGCGTGGATTGAAATGTAGGGTTCTATGACTGCATTCCATTTATTGTCAGGTCGCTCCCCGCGAGGGGAGCGTGGATTGAAATATCTGCCATACCGACAACCAACCCACAAGCCAACGTCGCTCCCCGCGAGGGGAGCGTGGATTGAAATCAGTCCAGCATACACAACAGTTTCAAAAACTGCCACGTCGCTCCCCGCGAGGGGAGCGTGGATTGAAATGCGAAAAAACTGTTGGGTATTAATAGCCCGTCGGTCGCTCCCCGCGAGGGGAGCGTGGATTGAAATCTGATGATGGTCGCGGTCACAGACAGGTGCTCGCGGGTCGCTCCCCGCGAGGGGAGCGTGGATTGAAATAGGCGGGGCTAAACCTGACCGGTTGGATAGCACGGTCGCTCCCCGCGAGGGGAGCGTGGATTGAAATATACAATCAATCGGGTAGCAAGAAAAAGGATTTAGTCGCTCCCCGCGAGGGGAGCGTGGATTGAAATCCGTTAGCAACAGCCAGCTCACCCTTCGGCAGGTGTCGCTCCCCGCGAGGGGAGCGTGGCATTCGGTACCCGTGAGAACCAGGGCAATCTGCGCGCTAAAGCTGAGGGCAGCGGCAATCCCATTGAAGCATTCAAAGCTATTGCCAGGAATGACTAGCTGCTGTGGGTGGCACTGAGCTATCTGCTGTATTCGGTAGCTAATGTGGCTACTACCGGTGTGCTTTTCTACCAGTTCACATACGTGCTTGGGATGCCGGACAGTTTTTCCTTGCCGGGGTCATCCCGGTCGTCATCGGGCTGGTCACCACGCCGTTCTATCCGATGCTCAACCGGCACATACCCCGCCGCTGGCTGTACACAGCCGGGATGGTATCCATGATTGCCGGATACATTCTGTTTATTGCTGCGCCTGCAAATCTTCCGGCTGTGGTTGCTGCACTCATACTTTTCTATCTGCCCGCGCAATCCATCCAGATGACCGCTATCCTGAGTATGACCGATTCCATTGAATACGGACAGCTGAAAACCGGGCGGCGGAATGAGGCCGTCACGCTGTCTGTGCGTCCGATGCTTGACAAGATTGCCGGAGCCCTCTCCAACGGTATCGTCGGGTTTGTGGCTGTTGCTGCCGGCATGGTTGGTTCTGCCACAGCCTCCAGCATGACTGCTGATAACATCCGCACATTCAAGACCTTTGCCTATTATCTGCCCCTTGGCGGCATTGTCCTGAGCCTCATCGTTTTTCTCCTTACCGTTAAGATCGATGAAAAAATGCACGAGGATATCGTCAGACAGCTCGAAGGCCGGCTTGCCGCGGACAAGGCAGATGCGGAATAAACGATCATGGCTATTGGAATATAAGGAGGAGCCGATTGGGGCGGTAGTGCCGAGCTGCCCGCCCTTATCCTCTGAGCATTTGTAAATAAGGAGGTAAGGTTGTTTCTCCAGTTTCCGATACTCCCATTAATTTGTATAATAGGGTTACGTTTCCCGATAGGTGTTTCTTGCGCATATTTGTCCTATTTGCCGCAATGGTACACACCTGTCAAAGAATCTGAGTATTCGCAGAAACAGATTGCAGGGTTTGATTTCACTGCAGTAGAGAAAGGGGCACAACTAATGGCTGATAATAGTTTTGTTACGGGTAACATGTCTGCCGATGATGCCGATGGTATATTTGAGGATGAACATTTAGGCCATCCTGCGCAGACCCGTGAACCTGCACGCCTGCCATCGAAGAAAAGGCTCATCATTGCAGGTATCGCAATCGTTACCATACTGGCGCTTATCGGTGTAGGTGCGAAGAACTTTATAATACGTGCACGGCATGAGCAGGAAGTCAGACAGGTTAAAGAGGATATTAAACAGCGGACTAGCTGGGCCCAGCTAAAGTATGCTCATGCAAAAATTGAAGCTGCGATCCTTATTAAGCAGATACAGGTTTCCCCTGTGGCTGATGACGATGAACTTAAAACCGGTGTAGACAGTCTGCAGAAATCTGCAGATGACCAGCATCCGCAAAACAGGATCGCGTACCTTGTAGGTACAAGGATAATCGGTAAAGAAACGGAAGAACTTAAACTGCTGTATATAAGTAAACTGTCCGCTAAAGTAGGTGAGATAAGTATACGCTTGCAGGATCTAGTTAACCGTGCCAACAGCTTGAATAGTGCGCCGGACAGCGATAGTAAAACCCGTATGCTCAAGCTTGCTTCCGTGTGGATTAATAGAAATGTGACTATGGATAATATAGGCCGTGCGGCTAAGGCGGCAGATGAGCTGCAACGTCTGACTGATGAGGTGCAGAAGGGTGCCGATAATAAGAACACGGCCGGTACACAGCAGCAGTAACCTTAACTCATGCCTGCGGCAGTTCCTGCGTACATGAGTTACTTGATTATTCATCTATGCTGGAAAATATCTGTCCCTGTCAAAACTCGTGACTTCGTATTCGATACCTTCGGAGTCCTTAAAGAAGAAAGCATAATAGTCCGGGCAATAATCAGGGTAGTATTGCGGCTTATGGATAATTTCTGCCGGCAGCTTCCTTACTTCCTCATACACAGCATCCACTTCTTCACGGTTTTCAGCATGAAAAGCCAGATGATGCAGCGCCCTTGCTTTCCTCCGGCTCGGCTTCTCCCTGCTGTAGGCTTTCCGCTGATTTACCAGCCCTATGGAAATAAGGTTATGGTGATACTCTACGATCTTGTACTCATGTGAAGGCACCCGATCGGCCTCTTTCAGCTTGGTATCAAAGCCGAGCAGGGGCAGTAGCCTGTCATAAAACTTTTCTGCGCGTCCGAGATCTTCCACTGTAATGTGAATGTGGTCAACGCGCGGTTTCAAAAGTTACTCCCACCACATCAGGAGGATAAAGCCGATAAAGGAGATACCTGCGCCAACAGCCAGGTTCCAGTTGCCGATTGCTGGGATCGGGTACTGATGGGTGAGATAGAATACTACGACCCACAGGAGGCCGAGGATCAGAAGTATGCTGAAGAGCGGCACAAGCCACGCGGGGTTAGACTTGGTGTTTTCGATAGCTTTTTCCACGCGCCGTGTTTCGTCTTCCTGGCGTTTGGCTATGCGCTCCATCTGCGGTGTCATATTATCGCTGCTCATGCCGTCTTCCAGGCGTTTCATTGCAGCTTCAACGGCCTCGGGGTTTTCAGGCTTGAACTCGTAGCCTTTCTTTTTGCCGAGTCCGAAAAGGCCGCGCGTTTTTTTGCTGCCATTGCCGTTATCGGTGTCGGTGCCGGTATCACTCCCGTCCGCCTCATCGCCGGATCCCTCGTCTTTGTCCTCGGCAGTTTCTGTTTCAGCATCCTCGCCGTCGGTATCGCTGTCTGCGCCTTTGCGGTCTGCAGCATCACTGCTGCCACCAGCCTTATGAGCGTCGCCGTTATCAGCGCTGCTGCCTGCTTCTTCGATGGCTTCAGCGTTTTCTTTGTCCTCAACGATGTTGTCGCTGTTAGCGTCAGTCATGCTTTCTCCTTAACCGACAAAACGTGATTCCTCAGGGATCATCGTTCCTGTTCAATACCTCAGATCATTCTAATGGTTATACTGGAAGAGAAGAGAGGATACGTGAATCGACATGTTCGTATAAACTGGTATATAAGCAGCTGCATAACGTTGGGTATTTAGGAGCGATATGGTATTTTTAAGGAGAGATGGGCGCCGCCAGGAGCGGGCGTCCAGCCATCGCGCACCTAGAAAACCATGGTATTCTTCACTCATCACAATCCTGATCTTTTCTCTGGTAGGCTGGATTTTTATTGTCAACCTCCAGTCGAATGCTGATTATGTACCCAGCACAAATACCCAGGAGCTTCTTGCCCGGCGAGGCCAGCGTGTGTCAACCCTGACCGGGGACATAAAATCCCTCACCGGCCAGATCGATGTGCTGCGCAAGAACCTCGCCTCCGGATCATCGGCAGAAACTGGGGCTGATAATACGTCCAGCGAATCAAAGGCTGTGTCCCCTGCGATTGAAGGGCCTGGGATCACTGTTACCCTGGATGATTCTCCGCTGTGGGAACAGCGCACCCAGAATGGCGATGCAGGTGCCGGCGCCGGCGATAATGTCAACGATTACGTTGTGCACCAGCAGGATATTGAAGCTGTCGTTAACGCCCTGTGGTCAGGGGGAGCTGAAGCGATGACTATCCAGGGGCAGCGTGTCAACACGTCAACGGTTGTGAGATGCGTGGGGAATGTACTGCTCCTTGACGGTAAGCAGTATGCCCCGCCTTATACCATCTCTGCTATCGGCGATCCGGACAGGCTGGGTGCAGCCATGGATTCTTCCAGGGCTATCCAGATATATAAAGAGTACGTGAAGGCTGATGGTCTCGGGTTTGATGTTAAAAAGGAAACGAAGCTGAGGTTCAGTAAAACTGTAGCAACTACGCAGACTTTAAAGTATGCTGCTGCAGTTGGAGCAGCAGGCAGAAGGAACGATTAAAGGGATCGATGCGGAGGATAAGAAATGACTGATAATACACCACAGATGGACAGCGCCACGGATGCCGGTACAGGCTTTGAGTCTGTGATCGGCGATCCGTCAGCTGATACCGCCGATGCTTCACAGGCGGGTGGCCATCGTGTATTCGGCTCCCATCGTGCCGCACGTACTGCCTCATCAAAACGTACTGTTTCCGCTGTTGCCGGCGTTATTGGCGAGATCCTTATTACCCTTGCAGTGATAGTCGGTTTTTATCTCGCGTGGCAGATGTGGTGGACCGGTGTTATGTCGCAGCGGACGCAGGCCAGTGATGATGAAGTGCAGACATCATCGTGGACTTCTGCCAAATCGAGCGATAATACATACAGGATCGCCAAGGCCAATCCGGTCAGCACCACCCCCCTTGAGGAGGGGAAGTACCAGACGAGCAAAATAATGTCCAAGATCTATATACCCCGTTTTGGCGCGAAATGGGTGCGCAATATTGTTGAGGGGACGGATATCCAGCAGCTCAATATGCATGGGCTGGGGCATTATTCCGAGTCTCAGAAGGCCGGGGCGATCGGCAATTTTGCGGTAGCCGGGCACCGCGCCGGGTATGGTGAGCCGCTGGCGCATATTGATGACTTCAAACCGGGGGATAAGATCGTCCTCCGTACGCAGAATTACTGGTATGTGTATGAATATACGAACCACGAGATCGTAGACCCTGAAAATGTAGGCGTGATTGAGCCCGTCCCCAACCATCCCGGGCAGAAGCCGACCGAACGTCTGATAACGCTGACCACCTGCGAACCGCGGTACGCATATATCACTGCAGCGCATCGCTGGATCGCCTACGGGAAACTGGTATCATGGTCGCGCGTTTCAGAAGGTGTCCCGAAGGAGCTGGCTTCAAAGGCGCGTGACGGCCAGGTCGTATTTGCCCAGGAGGAAGGCGCCACAGTGCTTCCGCCTGACATGTCGCATATCGCCCTCGCTTCCCTGCTTTCATACGTGGTAGTCTATCTGGCGGCGCTCGCTGTGTGGCGCTACCGCGGAGTCAGGAAATATCTGGGTACGGCAAAAGAGAAGCGCCCCGTGTTCAGCCTTTATGGCTGGCTTACCCGGATACAGCCGGGGCCGCTCCCTGTACGTATAGTCCTTGTACTGCTGCTGTGTGCAACGCTTATAGCGGTATTCTTCCAATGGGGATACCCATGGATGGCGCAGAACCTGCCGTTCCTTCAGCTGACTTCGAATTATGTAGGCTAATTCTCAGGATCAGGGGCAGATCCTGTAGTGATCACGATAGGGGTATTTGAAGCGATCTGTGAATCGGAGATATTCTCCAGCTTCTTTCCTCCGAAGGTCACAGTATCAACAGGATCGCTGCCGTTCCCGCTGACCGTTACATTCGTAAAGCCCAGTGATTTCAAATACGATGCAAGATCCGATCCTTTCTCCGCGTATCTGCTGAGGCTGCTCTGGGACGGTGTGTCGATCATCTTAGGACCGGAAGGGCCGGAAGAGATATACACTGTAATAGTTGCCCCCTGTGAAACGGTTGACCCTTCTGCCGGATCGACCCGGGTAACGTTCCCTGCAGCTACGGAATCTGAATTCTCCTGCATGATATTAGTATTGAAACCGTTGTTGTTGAGCCGGCGGACAGCTTCGCTCTGTGACTTGCCCACAAGGCCTGTCGGCACTGTAGTCTGGCCGGTAGAAATATACAGTATGACTGAAGTGCCCTGAGGCTGCTGTGTCCCTGACGCAGGGTCCGTGCGTGTAACATGGTCTTTTTCTACAGTCGCAGAATTTTCAGTAGCCACTGATGACACTTTGAACCCTGCGGAAGTAAGGGCTGAGGTAGCTGCCTGCTGTGTCATCCCCTTGACATTTGGTATCGTCCGGGCTTTAGGGCCGGACGAGAACCATACGCGGACAGTGCTGCCCTTTGCCACACGGGTGCCCCCAGTAGGATCCTGCCGGGTAAAAGTCCCGCGCGGTTCCGATGAGTTATCGTCTGTCTCCTGCTGGAAATGCAGCCCGGCAGACTCGATAGTCTCTTTTGCTGTTGAAGCAGACATGCTTGAATCGATAGTGGGGACGCTGACAAGGTTATTCTGCGAATTATAGGCAAACCAGATGCCGAGCATAATGGCAGCCAGTGCTGCAATCCCAACGACCGCACTGATGATGATAATATTACGGCGCTTTTTCTTGTCCTGCTCCTCTTTCCTCGCCAGGGCCCGCGTGCTGGTCCCTGCAGCTGGGGCGGAAGCGCTGTCGGCTGCAGCCGGGCCGTATGCCGCGGGTAGGGATCCTGTAGAAAGGGTGCTGGTCTGCTCTACCGGAGCCTGAGGCATTGCGGCAGTTTGCGGGATATCCTGTACCTGCGAAGTTTTCGAGAGGTCCGTCAACGGATGTGCGTTTGCTGCGATCGGCATCCCGCCGTGTGCAAGCGTCACGATATCCTGCCGGAAAGCCGCGGCATCGGCATACCGGTTCTCCGTATCTTTTGCCATTGCCTTGGCAACGATGGAATCCCAGCGCTTATCGAGTCCGGGGATGAGCGTGCTGATTGGCGTCGCCGTTTCTGAAACGTGCTGGTATGCGATTGCTACGGCAGAATCTCCAGTGAAAGGCGGTTTCCCGGTAAGCATTTCATAGAGTACGCACCCCGCGGAATACAGGTCAGATTTTGCCCCTACCTGCTCGCCGCGGGCCTGCTCCGGGCTCAGGTACTGCGCGGTCCCTACAACGCCCTGGTTCTGCGTCATTGTGGCCGATGAATCATCCATCGCCCTGGCGATCCCGAAATCCATGACCTTAACTGTGCCCTGGTCGCTGATCATAATGTTCCCAGGCTTGATATCCCGGTGGATTATTCCCATGCGGTGCGAATAATCAAGCGCATTCAATACGCCGATCATTACCTGCTCAACATCCTGCGGGCTCAGCGAGCCATTGACCTGAATGATATCCCGGAGGGTCTGCCCCTTGATATATTCCATAACGATATACGGGACCTGTACCGTGTTGCCTGCCGCATCTTCCAGCTGTTCTTCGCCTGAATCATAGATAGAAACGATATTAGGGTTGTTTAGCTGTGCCACAGCACGGGCTTCGCGGCGGAAGCGGGTAAGGAAAATGCTGTCTTCGGCGAGGTCGCTGCGCATTATCTTGATAGCAACGGTACGTCCCAGGCGGGTGTCAGTGCCTATATGGACCTGCGCCATCCCGCCATGGCCGATGAGCTCTCCAACCGTATACCGTCCGCCTGCGAGGGACTGGGGAATAAACATACTCATTGTGCATCTTCCTTAGTGTTGCTGTCATTATTGCGGTCAATATGCATACCGGATTCACCTGTAGGGCCGGCACCTAGAGTACCAGGATCCGTATCAGAAGCGTAGGGTTTGACAACCACCCTGTGGTCGTACTGATCAAGGATAGTCCCGTCTTTGAACATGAAGTACCGGGGGATCACCATATCGCTGCGTACCCTCCGCAGTTTGAAATTGCCGGTAATCTCGTTGAATTCCCCGGTAGCAGCACGGGCTTCCTTGTCAAGGATCCGCCTTTCGATCCTGCCCAGTTCCTTAGCAACTTCGAGGGCGGATCGCGGGCGGTCATGCGGATCCTTTGCCAGCATACGCATAACATATTCCCTCAGCTGGGGATCAATGCTGTCGGGGAGGGGAGGGACTGGGGAATTTACGTGGGCTGCCGCAATATCAACAGGGGTGCGGCCTGTAAACGGCCTGTGCCCGCATAACCCTTCGTATGCCACCACGCCCAGGGAATAGATATCTGACTGGGGGGTAGCAGGCTCGCCCTGCGCCTGCTCGGGGGATATATACTGCGCGGTCCCTACGACCATACCGTCCTGTGTGATCTGCCCCTGGTTCGTGGAACGGGAGACCCCAAAATCTGTGATCTTTACTTCGCCCTCATGGGAGACCATAATATTCGCCGGCTTCACATCACGGTGGATGACCCCGTGCAGATGCGCCACGTGGAGCCCCCGGGCAGTCTGGATAAGTATCGGCAGCAGCCGGGCCGGCCTGATGGAGCCTTTGGCTTTGTAGATGTCTGAGAGGGAAGGACTCGGGATATATTCCATGATGATAAAGCCGATGCCGTCAGTTTCATAGTATTCAAAGAGCGCGGCAATATTCGGGTGCGCAAGGTTGGCAGAATTGTGCGCTTCGAGCCGCAGCCGCTGGAGTTTCGTATTCTCGCCGGACAGGTCGCTTCTCAGAGCCTTGATTGCTACAGGCCTGCGCAGTTCAATATCGTGGCCCTTCCAGACCTCGCCCATACCGCCCTGGGCGAGCCGGCGGTCTAAACGGTAACGGCGATGTATCAGCTGCCCCTCAACGAGTTTCATGGAGATACTCCTGCATCAGCTGCTTCATGATAGGGCCGGCACTGTCCGCACCCAGCCTGGTTGTCCCCGTGACGACGACACTGATAGCTATTCTGGGGTTATCCGCAGGGGCAAAAGCCGTGATCCATCCGTTATTCGTCCGCTTATCCAGGCCTACCTGAGCAGTGCCGGTTTTAGCCGCGATAGTAATCCCGGGAAGCTTCAGGTTCGGTGCCTCTTTAGTAATGACGCTTTGCATCGCTGTATTCAGGGAGGATGCTGTATCCTGCGAGATCCTGTCTGAAGTCAGTGCTGTGGTGGAGCGTGTGGAGATGACGCTCAGGTCGCTGGAACGCACCCTGTCCACCAGAGTCGGGTGCAGCATAACCCCGCCGTTTGCAATTGCAGCAGTGATCATAGCGTTAAGCAGAGGGGTCTCTTTAGTATCCCCCTGGCCTATGGCAGACAAGGCAAGGCGGTCATCGGAAAGGGTGTCAGGGAATACTGAAGGGACAGAAGCCATCGGCGTCCCCAGAGTATCATTCCCGTCAACAACGATGGAAGAGCCGAAGCCCATTTTCTTCGCCATATCAGAGATGGTATCTTTCCCCAAAGCGACTGCGAGCTGGGCAAAAGCGGTATTAGAGGAATATGCTATCGCATCGGAAAGGGATATTTTCCCGTTAGTACCGTCAGCTGCGTGTGAAGTATTGGTCAGCTGGGTACTGGTCCCGGGAAGCGTGTAGGACGCCCCTGCGGGGATCTGGGAATCGAGTGTATATTTCCCGCTCTCCAGCGCTGCGGCTGCAACTACAAGCTTAAAAGTCGATCCGGGGGCAAAGAGCTGGCGTGTAGCGTTATTGATGATAACGCTGTCAGAACCGCCTGACAGCTGGCTCCATGCAGCATTGGCAGCCTGTGTGTCATGGGTGGCGAGGGAATTCGGATTGTAGCTGGGCGTGCTGACCATTGCGAGGATACGGCCTGTAGAAGGCTCAATAGCAACAACAGACCCTCTTTTGCCTTTCATAAGGTTGTAAGCCAGCGTCTGCAGCTTCGGATCAATGGAAGTCTCAATTATTGCGCCTTTGCTCGTGCTCCCCTCAATAAGGGATTTAGTGCGGTCAATCCACAGGCTGTCGCTCAGGCCGCTCAGCTGCTGGTTCCGGCTTGCTTCGATCCCGTACCGCGCCCGCTGGTTGATAGAAACGAATCCGGTTACCGGCGCATACACATCACCCTGAGGGTAAGTGCGCTGATACTGGAATGCGTCGTTTACCTTCGTGGATGTTGCCAGGACCGTGCGCCCGTCGTTGGCAAGTATCGGCCCGCGGTCAACAGCAAACTCATTGTACAGCGCGCGCACATTCCGCGGGTCAGCGTTGAGGGAGCTGGACCGGACGACCATAATAATGGAACTTGAGATACCAAGTATGGCCATAAGTGCTACAACGATGTTAAATATACGGCGAAGGTTGGCATTCATTGTTCTTCCCTCCGTTCCCCACTAAGGTCAATAACTTCTGTAGCTTCTTCCGAAACCGCCGGCGTGTCCGGGGCAGGGCTGCCCGATGCGGAGATGCCTGATGCGGTGCTGTCTGTTACTGCAGGGCTGTCCCCTTCAGGTGCCGCAGGCCCCTCTGCAGACATGCCGGGGAACTCGCGCGTTTCTGCAGGCTCTGAGACCTCCTCTGCGCCTGCTGCCGGTTGGCTGTCACGGGTGAAAGCATGGCGTCCTCTTGGCGCCGCATCCCGCTGATCCCGCTCCTCGATCGCCTCTTCGAGCGCGCGGCGTTTTTCATTCGCCTGGAGCGCTTCGAGCGCTTCCATGGCCACAGTATCGGTAAGTTTATCGTCCTGCGGTTTATGGGCGTCGTTAGATACGATCAGGATCATGAATGCCAGGACCATATTGGCTGTCAGGCTTGATCCCCCTGCTGCCATATAGGGGAGTGTCAGGCCTGTCAGAGGTATGACAAGGGTGATGCCGCCTACAACTATGAATACCTGGAAAGCCATGGTAAATACCAGACCGGCAATAAGGAGTTTGCCGAATCCGTCTTTGATCTTCAGGGCTGTTATGATCCCGGCAGCAATGATAATAAGGTAGATACTGAGGATGGCAAGGATACCGGTAAGCCCGAGCTCTTCGCCCAGCGATGAGAAGATGAAGTCTGAATTTGCCAGAGGGGTTATGCCCGGATGCCCTTTGCCGAGGCCAGTCCCAAACGTCCCGCCGCTTGAAAGCCCGAAAATGCCTTTGACAAGCTGCTCGGACCCTCCGACGGCGGTATAGACGGAATCATCAAAAGGATGCAGCCATGCGGTGATACGGTTCTGGACGTGGCCAAACAGCCGGGAAGCGGCTGCAGCGCTTACTCCGAAGAATACCAGCCCAATGAGGATCCAGCTGGAGTGCCCGGTGGAAACGTACAGCATGCAGACAAACATCGCGAAAAAGAGCAGTGACGTCCCCAGGTCGCGCTGAAGGACAAGCACACCCATGCATAACGCCCATACGATGAGGATCGGCCCCAGGTCGCGCAGCCGCGGAAGCCGCATCCTCAGGAATTTGCGCCCGCCTACTGCGAGCTGGTCGCGATGGTCGAAAAGGTACCCGGCAAAAAAGACTGCAATAAAGAGTTTGGCGAATTCTGCCGGCTGGACAGTGTGGGAGCCTATCCCGATCCATATGCGGGCCCCGCCAATGGTCTTTCCCAGCCCGGGGACCATAGGGGAGAACATCAGCAGTATCCCGATAACCATGCTCGTGTAGGAGAACTTGCGCAGCAGCCGGTAGTTGCGCAGCAGTATTGACAGTGCGGCACATATTACGAGGGCAATGATCAGCCAGATGATCTGGTTCATGCCTGCGTTGACGGCACCGGAACCGCGTGTGCGGTTTTCATGGTCAATGCGGATGATCTCAGTTATCCCTATGAGCGACAGCAGGATAACGCAGAAAAATATGAGCTGTGAAGAATACCGCTGGAAAGTGCACAGCACTATCCATACCGCCACGATGACCGCGAACATGACAGTGAGCGGAAGCATGTAACGCGAGGGAATGGTCCCATTTATCCGCATGAACATCTGGAACAGCCCCAGTGCTGTGATCGCAAAAATGAAGATCAGCATAAAAGATTGCCGGACGCGGTTCCCTATCATCAGTTCGCCTCCGCTGTGCCTGAAGGTGTATCTGATGCTGTACCCGGTGAGGCCGTACTTGTATCTGTGCCGGTACCGCTGGTCTCGGAAGCGGCATTCTGTATGTTGGCATGTATATGCTGTCTGGCAGCGCCCAGCGAATCAGTAACGATCCCCTGCCGAAGCTGCTGCTGCCATACCGGGGACAGCCTTGATACGCGGATATCCGTTTTTTCCTCAACGTGTGACAGACTGATGCCGAATATATTTGTAGGTACGCCTCTGTAGATGGCGACTACGCCGTCGCTCTCGCCTATATAGTACCGGGTCTGTGACCACTGGTAGGCTCGCAGCCCCCCGAAAGCGATCCCTGCCAGTACCACAAGGATCGTGAAAAAGGTAAGTACCCGCCGCATTGCCGAACGCCTGTGTATGCGCTGCTGCGCGCTCTGGCTCTGGTCCCTGGCAGCTTTGACGACTGCAGGGTCGTGGGGGTCGTCGGAGAAAGAGCCGTTCGCTTTCTGTACGATAGGTATTTCACTTGTTTCTGGGACGGCATTGCCGTCAAGGGTCCTCTGCGGCATGGCGATCTGCCTGATACTGCCTGAATCTGTCCGTGACCCGCCGCTGTTATCCGCAGAAGTGCTTTCACTCCTGGGGCTGCTGTCCTTGCTGCTGTGGGTGAGTGCTGCTGCACGCGATGCGGGCGACTCAGGGCCTTCCTTCAGCGCAGGGGCAATAGCAACAGGCCGGTCGATGATATCTGCCAGCGGCTGAGGCTCTTTACTGGCCGCACCCCCTACAAGCGGGATCTGGTGGGCTGATGATACGTCTTTTTCGCTTGAAACTACTGTAACATCTGCGATTGCGGCAGTAACGTTATCGGTGCTGCCCGCGCGCAGCGCCATAGATACAAGATCCTGCGCACACTGGTTCGGATCCTCAATGGTGGAAAGCGCTTCGCGGATAGTGCTGTCTTCCAGTACCCCGAACAGCCCGTCCGAGCATAACAGCCAGCGGTCCCCCGGGAGTGCAGTGCGTATAGAGATGTCAGGATGCGGATCTATATCAAAATCGCCGAGCACGCGCATGACGACGTTACGCTGGGGATGGCCTTTTGCCTGCTCAGGGGTGATCCGCCCTGTGTCAATAAGATGCTGGACATAGCTGTGGTCCTTGGTACCGCGGATCAGCTCACCGCCCCGCAGCAGATAAGCGCGCGAATCCCCCATATGGGCAAGCACCCAGTAATTCCCCACCAGGCGCAGGGCTTCTACGGTAGTCCCCATACCGGAAAGTTTGCGCTCGCGGCTGGCTTTTCCCACAATGGCATCATGCGCAGCAATGATTGAAGTCTGCAGGACCCTGGCCATGTCATCAGGATCGTTTCCTGAAGCAACCTCTATATGTGCCAGGGAGCGTATAGCAATGGTAGAGGCCGTATCGCCGCCGGCGTGGCCGCCCATTCCGTCGCATACTGTTATAAGGCGTTCCCCTGCGAAAGAGGAATCCTGGTTGTCGTGGCGCACATAGCCGATGTCGGAAACAGTTGTTGATGTGAGAATCAGAGGAAGACTTGAACTCATATACCTCCTATCTCAATTCAAAAGTAGTGCCGCCAATGCGTACAGGCACACCGGCAGGGAGGACCATACTCTGGGCAAGCCGCTGCCCGTTCACAACAGTGCCGTTTGTGCTGCCAAGGTCTTCAATAACCCATCGCCCTGTTGTAGGGTCAACGTAAACACGGGCGTGGTGGGATGATACGAATTCGTCATTAAGCACGACTACGTTGTCAGGGGCACGGCCGAGCGTAATGCTTTGCGAGCCTAAAGTGTATGTAGTGCCGGACAGGGGGCCGTCAATGATAGTAAGCATACTTGCCTGATTGCCTGCACCCTGCTGCATTTGGGGCTGCGGCGCAGGCTGCGGCTGGGATGGGGACGCAGCAGCAGCGTACTGCTGCCCGGAATTACGGGAGCTGCGCCTGCCGCCTGACGACGGCTGCGAAGTGTTGCTGTCGTTCCTCCGGCCCCGCTTGCGGGGAGGAGGGCTCATATTCAGTACGTCTTTGCGCAATGACCGTACAGCGAGAAACACGAAGACCCACAGCAAGGCCAGAAAGCCGTACTTCATGACTGCGAATGTCAGATCTGTTATCATGGTGTGCTCTTATGTTGTAGTGTTCCCATTGCGGCTGCGCCTGCGCAGGTCCCCGCACCTTTGCTGCCCAGGCCGGGACGCATGTACATGGCGTGCAATGCTGCTGTCCGTAAGCGCCTTCTATTGCTGGACCTGCGAGGAGGCCCAGAACAGGATGCGCGTGCGTCCTATAGTAATTGTATTGCCATCTACCAGTGTAGCAGCGGGTACTTGATGTCCTTCAACGAATGTGCCGTTGGTGGAGCCCATATCGCGGGCGATAACGCCTTTATCTGTAATATCTATCTCAAGATGGTGGCGGGAAATTCCCGGATCGTCAATGACTATGTCGCAGTTGGATCCGCGTCCCAGGACAGTTTTATCTGCTGTAAGGAGGTACTGGCGGCCGTTGATCTCAAGGATGGGGCAGTCGTTATTATCGGCATCCGTTGTGACAGGTGCTGCATTGCCCTGTACTGACTCGCTCATAAGTTTATAGTCGCCGCGTGCCAGGTCAAGGTCTTCTTCAAAAATGACTACTACAGGGCCTACGAATGCGTAGTGCTGGCCTTCGGCATATTTGGTGAGGTTGTCTGCAAGCTCATTGGCGAGTGCTTCAGAACCCCACTGTTCAATGTGGTCAAAGTCTGGTGTGGAAAGCTTGAACCGGTACTCGTTGGGGGCCACGGTCCTGTCCCCGCGTACCGCCATTGCCTGAGAATCGATCTCGCGTTCAAGTGCGCTCGAAAGGTCTACCGGCTGCAAATCTTTAGAACCGAACTTGGAGAATACGCCATTAACGGCGCCCCCAATACCTTTTTCGAATTTATCGAGAAAGCCCATAATAGTCCTTCCTGGCTTTTATCTACCTGCTACCATACTATAAATAAAAGAGTTCCTAAAACCTGTTACATAGGAATTATTGCAAAGTCTTTGCGTGCGCATCTTTTTTGGTATAAATTTTTACTTTATTTTCATTTTCAGGCGGCGGATCATTTCATGCTGGACGGCGATAGTTGAATTCGAGGCGGTGATCCCCGAACCCAGCAGGGTATCCCAGTCCACCCATGTTCCGCGGATGTATTCCTGGGCATCAAGATGCTGTTCGGACTGTTCCCACTGATAAAGATGGATAACGGCGATATGCGCCAATTCGTTTGTCATGCCTTCTGAAGAGTAGAACGCCCCGGCATGGTCGATGGAATAGGATGCTGCAGCTCCGGAAGCCTCGGCGGGGATGATGCCGGCCTCTTCGCGGACCTCGCGCAGCATAGCCTCTTCGGGGCTTTCCTCCTCATCGATGAACCCGGCAGGTATCCCTGGTACAAAGCGGCCTGCGCCTACCCGGTATTCATACTGCAGCAGGTACCGGTCGCCGGGCACGTCATGCACCAGCATCACAACGCAGGGGGAGTGTGTAATGAGGTCGCGCTGTATGGTGACAGGACCATCCGTTGCGTCTGCTATCCCTTCGAGCTGTACGTTCAGCCGTTCGACCTTAAAGATCGGTCCTGTAAAAAGTTCCTTGCGGCTTATGACTTTTGCGCTGAATGTGCCGTGCCGGATTCGGCCTGATGTGTCCGGCGCATTTGCCGTATCTGCTGTATCTGTGCTGTTCGCCATACTTTTATTTATAACTCCAGCGTTTAACTTCGTTCCGTACTGGATATCTATAAGATAGTCAGGAACAATACTGTCATGATATATCTATAAAGATATATCCTTGATTTCGCGATAAGATGTAAGCTGTTATCTTATCGGCTGCAGAGGGATTTCCTGTGTAGCCGCCAGTTCCCGGAACGCGCGGTCATGCTCCACAAAAACCATTGTTAGGGCATACTCCTGCAAAAGCTGCTCTATCTGCATGCGCGAATAGATATCAATAAAGTTGAGGGGTTCATCCCAGATATAAAGATGGGCTTCCTCGCACAGGCTTTTGGCGATGAGGACTTTCTTTTTCTGCCCGCCGGAGTAATCTTCCATATCCTTTTCAAACTGGATCCGTTCAAAGCCCAGTTTTCTGAGGATCGTTTTGAACAGTGTCCCGTCTATCTGGCTGTCCGCGGCAAACCTGTCAAGCGTGCCTTTAAGGAAAGATGTATCCTGCGGAACATAAGATATGACAAGCCCGGAGCCAACGGACACGGTACCGGTATGCGGGATATCCTGGCCGTCCAGCAGTTTCAGGATACTGCTTTTGCCGCTTCCGTTCCTTCCCGTAAGTGCTGTCCGTTCGCCCTGCCTTATTTCGAATGAGACCGGTTCGCAGACGGGGGAGCCGTTGTACGCCGGGGCCGCATGGGAAAGCGAAGCAAGCGTTTCGCTGTAATAAACCAGAGGATGTATTTTCAGCTTTTCTGCAGTTTCGGTATTTTTGAGCAGTGTGGATTTTTCTTTGATTGCCTTCATCTGACGCGCTTCTATGGTTTTGGAGCGTTTCATCATTTTTGCAGCCCTGTGTCCAATGCTGCCTCTGTCTACAGGGCCGTTCCCATATTTGGAGGCTTCTATCCTGTCTGACCAGTCAGCGGTCCTCCGGGAAGCCTGTTTCAGCCGCTGTACGTCTTTGCGCAGATGCTCGTCCCTCGCTTTCTCGAATGACTGCTGCTGTTCAAAATTCTGCAGCCAGGCGGAAAAATTGCCGTTCTGCACATCAACAGTTGCCCTGTTTAGAGATAGGATATGGTCTACACAGCCGTCAAGGAAATAGCGGTCGTGGGAAACGAGGATGTAGCTTTTCTTTTTCCTTAGATAGCGGGAAACGAGTTCCCTCGCATCTGCATCCAGGTGGTTAGTGGGCTCATCGATCAGCAGGAAGTGCCCTTCGTTAAGGAAAAGTGCGGCGAGCAGGGCTTTCGACTGCTCTCCGTTGGAAAGGGTCATGAAAGGCCTGTATAGTGCGTCAGGGCTTACGTCAAGGTATGAGAGCTCACGGAGGAATTCCCATTCTTCTGCAGCGGGGCATATTCCGCTCAGTATTTCAAAGGTTGCCCTGCCTTTATCGCTCACGGGGTAGGGGAAATAGTCAAACTCAACTGAGCTGATGATTTTCCCGCTGTATTCGTATTCGCCCATCAGCAGCTTAAGCAGCGTAGTTTTGCCCCGCCCGTTCCTTCCTACAAAACCGAGTTTCCAGCTGGTATCAATATGGAAAGTACAGTTTTCAAATACGTTATGGTAACTTCCCGGATAAGCGAAAGTCAGGTTTTCAACTTTGATCATTGACATATATGCCTCCTTGACGTCAGATGGATCGCTGTGCGTAGGGGGCTGCGGGATATGGTTGTGGGGAAGGGAGGGGATCTGTGTTTAACAGCTTTTATGCGGTGCAGTGTGATATATGGGAAATCAGTTTTGGTTCCTGGCTGATTCAACCTTTTGATCTCAGACGCTGCGTGCCGCCTGTCCCTGCGGCCTTCCCATCAGCTTCCTGCAGCGGCACAGCAGATACAAATAACAATTTAATAAAATAACTTTTACTGGATATATTTATAGTTGTATTGCTGGTTTACCTGCAGGAAAAGCTGTACACTGCTGCGCCTCTTTCTATAAGAAAATATGGTCTGCCAGTAACTATACCACATACAACAGGCTGTAGCAGCTGCCTTTGCGGAACCGGTTCCGCCTGCAGCCGCAGCCCCGCGTCCCGGGAACGCCCTGCACGCTTTATGCGCTCAGGAATTCCATGGCTTTCTCAACAAAAGGTGCAAAAATATCGTTATGGCATTCGTTCAGCGTATGCGGGGCGTGCGGGACGAGTACCCTCTCAATATCCCCATCGGCGCTGAGTACTGTGTCAACAAAATCTTCGATTGTATCCAGGCGTACAGAAGTATCGTTCTCTGCCTTGAACAGCAGGATGGGAGCCTGTATGCGTGCACAGTTTTCGGGTTCAAGGACAGACCTGCTTAAGGCGAAAGCTTCCGCGAGCCATTGGTATGCCGGCGCGCTTGTCTGGTAGCGCACATCTGCGAGGCGTGTATCAAAACTCCATTGCGCGCGGGCAGGTGATTTTCCGCGTACGCTTTCCGCATCAAGCACAGGGCTGAAAGGTTTTTTAGTAAATATGCGGCTTTTCCCCTTGCCCATCATGCAGAAAACCCTGGCTGCCGCACGCGCGAGCGGTGCCGGGAAGCCTGCGGTCTGGGGCATGACCATGGGGGAGCTGAGCACTATCCTGCTGAACAGTTCCGGGTATTGCTGCGCCAGGCTGATGCCGATCCCTCCGCCCATAGAATGGGCAAAGAGCCCCAGCGCCCCTGCAGTATGCGGCTGTACGACCTCTCTGGTGAATTTTGCGAGGTCGAGGACATATCTGCGCCAGTCGTCTATCCAGATAACGGACGGATCTGAAACATCGTGCGGTGAAAGCCCATGCCCGCGGTGTTCCATTATCCATACATCAAAACCCGCCTGGAAAAAGTAGTAGGACAGTTCGGCATAGTGGGCGATGATCCCGGTAATACCATGTGAAATAACAATGCCGGGCCTGCCATCCCACTGCCTGCTTCCGTCCGCTGTCTGCTGCATCTGCTGCGCGCGCTGTTCCTGCTGCGGCGGGGTTTTATCTTCTGCACTTTTGCTGTGGGTATATGAAACATAATGCAGCATCCCATTATGTGACCCGTCCGGTATAGGCAGCTCACGGAGATCCTTGTGCGTTGCGGGTTCCATCCATCCCTCTGTACGGACCTGCGAAAGTGCAGGCAGGACAGTGTGTTCCATGGTGTGGGCATAATCGTTTTCATTAAGGATGTGCACATTCTTGAGGTTTATCATCGTTGAAACCATATATTTATTCTACACCATGAATGAGGATTATAAAACGTAACAGGTAAATTAGCTGTATACCGTCTTTATGCCAGCTGGACAGACAGTATTCAGCCGTTGTCCGGAGAAGAAGGACGGCGTTTTACAGTGCGCTGGGCTGCCATATTATATACCTCATTTTCATCGCGGACCCCCACGATGATTATCAGCATTTGATGCTGTACCCGTTCCAGGCGATAGGCGATCCGTATCCCATCTTTGCGTAGTTTGACTTTAAGGAGGCCTGTGAGGTTATTGCCAGACCTGTTCCCCAGCGGTTTTCCATAACCGCCTTCACTCTGGGGCAGCGGATTGGTCCTGACTTTTTTGATTGCCTTGTAAACGTGTGATTTACGGGGCTCGCCGAGTTTCTTCATATCGTCCCGGGCCTCGGGGAGCCATTTTTCAGTCCACCGGATCATTCGAAGTCTGCCTCGTAGCCATCGTCAACGGGCGTATAGTTTTCTCCCCATACGTCGTTGGGATCAAGAAGCCCGTGATTGGGGCTGCTCAGGCGCTCCTGTGCAAGCTGAAGGAGCCCGAGGTCTTCCATTGCCTCATCGTATTTTTTGAAATCTTCAGGGCTGATGATAATTGCACTGGGTTTATTGTTTTTAAGAACAATTACCGGCGATCCGTCTGAAACGCGCGCGAATGCTTTGCTTGCGCCTCCCTGATTGAAAGTGCTGATAGGGACGATGTTATCAATAAGGGTTGCTGTATCCATCGGTCTGTCCTTTTTTACATTAATATATTCATTACAATAATAAGTACCCTCAGTATAAGATGGAAACAGAATTCTGTCAACAGGCATGTGGGATACCTTCTGCCCGGCAGCCTTTATATGGGGTTTCCGGGGGAGCCCGGTGCATGGCACGGCATAAAGATATCAATGCCCGTACTATAGTTAAGTACTTACGGTTATAAAACGGAAGCAGATAGTACTTAGTGCTGTTTAAGGGCTATTGGAGGCTAAAGTATGGCATGGCGTATTTTTGTGCGCGACGCTAAGCGTGTCCTGCGCAACCCTGTTGCCCTCATTGTTACTATCGCTATCGCTTTCCTGCCCGGGCTGTATGCATGGGCGAACATAGCTGCCAACTGGGATCCGTATTCCAGCTCCGGGAACCTCCATGTCGCTGTAGCCAATGAAGATGCCGGGTCGTACAGTTCCCTGACGGGGAATGTCAATATCGGCAAACAGCTGATGGAACAGCTGAAAAGCAGCCATTCCCTGGGGTGGCAGTTCGTTTCCAGCGACGTGGCCAGGGAAGGGGTTGCTTCCGGCAGGTATTATGCTGCACTCATAGTACCCAGGGACTTCAGCTCCCATCTTGTGGGTGCGCTTGAAGGCTCAGGCAGACGTCCGCAGCTCCAGTATTATGTGAACGAAAAACTGAACCCTATTGCCCCTAAGGTTACTGATATCGGTGCTTCAACAGTTGAGGGGAAGATCAGCACTGAATTTACGCGGCAGGTCAGCAAAGCCGTTGTTGCCCAGCTGCGGAAGGCCCGTACCGATATTGATAACGGTCTTGCCTCAACGCGCGACGATGCAGTCTCTTCTACTGAAGATGCGCTGAAAAATATAGAATCAACGAGGAAATCGATAGACGGCCTGGTTGCGTCGCTGAAAGGGTCGAAAACTTCCCTTAAGGCTGTGGATAAAACGCTCAGCGGCCTTGGCTCATCAGTGGAAGATATGCGGAGGTCCCTTAAAAATACGCAGAAACTCATATCATCTACAAGGAAAAGCGCAGACAAATTCAATACGTCGGCCAGCCTGCTTCTGTCCAATGGGGCATCCAACCTGTCGCTGTTGTCGATGCAGGCAGGGAATGCCGCGTCAACGATCGACCAGGCTCTTACGGATGTTTCTGTAAGTGCGAATGACGTGCAGGCAAAGCTCAGCCTGATAGTCTCCCTCAATGACAGCATCGTGTCGCAGCTGGGCAATGCACTGGAAAATTCGGGTATACCGCGAGGGTCTGATACATATAAGGCTATGGAGGCGCAGATCAGTACGCTGCGTGACCGGGCGAATGCCCAGCGCGCTGCGCTGCAGAATTTTACTTCTGCATCCCGCTCAGCGCTCAGCAGTGCCCAGACGGCGGCCAATAATATGGGATCAGCACTGTCTAACGGGGCAAACAGCGGCGCGAACCTTCTCAATACTGCGAACAGCCAGCTGAACGGGAACCTTTCCGCAACATTCTCTGCAACATTGGGGTCGCTTGAAACTTTGGTATCGTCTGCGGATGGGACGCTTATCGCCCTCAGCTCCAATATTTCCCAGACCAGGCATATACTTTCCCAGCTTGACGGGCTTATAGGCCAGACTTCCGCAACGCTTTCCACCACTTCAGGCTCATTAGGCAAGGCCGCGCATCAGCTTGATAAGATCCGCACAGATCTCGTTGCGCTTGACAGCTCCCGTATCTGGCGTGAGCTCCGGAATATATCCCTTGACCCCCAGGAGATCAGCACCTTTATTTCGTCGCCTGTCTCCCTGGAAACAAAGGCTGTGTACCCTATATCGAATTACGGGTCTGCGATCGCGCCGTTTTATACCAATCTTGCATTGTGGGTCGGCGGTTTTATCCTTATTGCAATCATCAAAATTGAAGTTGACCGCGAAGGATTGAAAAAGTTCAGAGCCAGGGACGCCTATATGGGTCGTTTCCTCATATTCCTGGGGATCGGCCTGCTCCAGGGGCTGATCACGACTGTCGGCGACCTGCTTATGGGCATCCAGCGCAAGGACCCGGTACTGTTCATCCTGGCCGGCGTGTTCCTTTCCTTTACTTATGTCAGTATCATTTATGCATTGTCAACAACGTTCAAGCATATTGGCAAAGCGATCGGCGTACTTTTAGTGATTGTGCAGATACCGGGCTCTTCAGGGACATATCCCATTGAGCTGATGCCCAAGTTTTTCCGCAATATTGAGCCGTGGCTCCCCTTCACATACGGGATCAACGCGATGCGGGAAACCATCGGAGGCCTGTATAAAACCTCATATTGGCACAATCTTGCGATGCTTCTCCCGTTTATTATTGGTGCGTTCCTTGTGGGCATCTATGTGCGCCCGTATATGCTGAACCTTAATGCTTTATTTGACAGGCGCCTGGGCGAGACTGACCTGTTTATTGCGGAAAAGAATAACCTGACGAATTCCAGGTTCAGGCTGTCCAACATACTGCAGAACCTTTTGGACAGCGCCGGATATAAGGAACGGATACGGAAGGGGTCCCAGGCATTCCTGCGGGTATATCCCCGCCTTATAGCGGGCGGGATCGCTTCCATAATCATCATACCTGTTATTTTCCTGGTCCTTATGTTCGTTGTGCCTGTAAAAATAGGTTTCCTTATAGCATGGATAGTTTCCATCATCGTCATAGATATGTTCCTGATAATCCTTGAATATATGCGCGAATCATATACCCGTGAGCTGGGGCTGTCGGAGATGACCGGCGAACGTATGCGGACCAGCGTGCTTGACCATATACGCAGGCGCTGGTTCTTTGCGGATGACAGTCCGGATGCGCAGGACAGTGCTGATGATGCTGAAAGGAATACAGGCGGCGATACCGGCAGTAACGGATCCGGAGCTGATGGGCCAGCCGCAGAAGGCGGCGCAGGCAAGGGGAAAGGAGGCCGCTCATGAAACATATCTGGCGGATTTTCGTACGCGACCTGCGCAATGCTACTAAAAACGTTATCGGCATAGTGGTGCTTATGGGGCTGGTGATTGTCCCTGCCATGTACGCATGGTTCAATATTGCGGCCAGCTGGGACCCCTACGGGAATACCAGAAACCTCAAGGTGGCAGTCGCCAATTCCGATAAAGGGTATAAGTCTGACCTTATCCCCGTCACTGTGAATGCGGGCAATACTATTGAAGCCGCCTTGCGCACGAATAAACAGCTAGACTGGCAGTTTGAAAACGAAAAAGACGCGATAGACGGCGTAAAATCAGGGAAATTCTATGCGGCGATCATCATCCCCGGGTCTTTCAGCAAAGATATGATGACCCTCTTCTCGCCCCATGCCACGCGGGCAAAACTGACTTATTACATCAATGAAAAATCGAATGCGATCGCGCCCCATATAACAGATAAAGGGGCGGATTCCATCGTTGCGCAGATAGATTCCACATTCACAAAAACATTGGCAAATATTGCGCTGGACCTGGCAGGTTCGCTATCCAGATATTCCAGTAACGGGAACCTTGATTCGTACGTCACGAACGCTGTCAATAATCTGAATTCTATGGCGGACGGCCTGGACTCAGCATCAAACCAGATGGCAGCATATTCCGGGCTGTTGGGCAGCTCTGCAGACCTTATCAAGTCTGCCCAGGACCTTATGAAGCAGATCGGGCAGGGGGCGTCATCCCTGAAAGATGCACTGAAAAACACAGCGGCATCCGCAAAATCTTTGAGATCAGCTCTGAACACTTCCGGATCTGCTATGGAGAAGGCTTTGGATTCCAGCGAGAAAAGCCTGTCGTCGCTAAGCAGCCAGGTTGATGCGCTTATGGACGGGGTCTCAGGCAGGACAGGGACGTGGAGATCGGACCTGGACTCGCTGTCTGCTGCGGTACGGGATCAGGCCGGCAAATATACTGCTGCGGCGGATTCGCTCCAGAGGCTGCGCGATTCAATAGCATCTGATGCATCCCTGAGCGCCGCAGCACGTTCCCAGATGACGGGCGTGCTTGACGCCCAGGTATCGCAGCTTAAATCTGTGGCCCGGGACCATACGGACCTGGCTAAGGCCCTCAGCGATACAGGTACAGCACTCACCACTGCAGATTCAGCTGTCAGCACGCAGCGCGCCCGGATGAAAAAGCAGATAGCAGACATTATTTCCTCTGTCCGCCGCGCAAAAAAAGATTTCAACGATACTGTCAGGCCGCAGCTGGACCAGCTGTCAGGCTCTGTTTCCAAGGTTTTCTCAGGCCTTGATTCGATCAATGCCGATATGTCCGGCGTGACATCGGATATTTCAAACTTCAGCTCTGCAACATCAGCAAGCATTGCAGATATCCGTAAATCGCTGGATTCTGGTGCGGACAATCTCAGCAGGACTGCGGCCAGGCTGCGCGCCTTTACAGCAAAAATAGCCAATACAGGGGTCAAGGGGCTTCTTTCGCAGCTCGGTTCAAGTAAGAATATTGATGCATCCCTGCTCGCCAACCTTCTCGCACAGCCGGTAGGGCTTGAGCGCCATGCAGTATACCCTATGGAGAATTACGGCTCACAGATGGCCCCGTTCTATACAGTCCTGGCTATCTGGGTTGGAAGCGTCATATTGGTGGCAATGATGGAAGCAAAAATCTCGGATGAGGGGAAGGCTGCTGCCCTGAAGCTGAAAGAAGTGCCCGTGCTGGTGGGCGGTAAACCGCTGCGGGCTGAAACGCCGGGGAATATGCGTTTCCTTGGGCTGCATCTGAACGAAGAATATTTCGGACGCTATATAATATTCATGCTTCTTGCCCTCGCTCAGGCAACATTGATATGCATGGGGGACCTGTGGTTCCTGAAAATACAGTGTGAAAACCCGTGGCAGTTCTTTGCAGCGGGATGGCTGTGCGCATTCATCTTTTCCAGCCTTATGTATGCGCTTACTGTGGCATTCGGCGCAGCGGGCAAAGCTATAGCTGTAGTCCTTCTTGTCATGCAGGTTGCCGGTACCGGAGGGACATTCCCTATACAGATGCTCCCTGAACCGTTTCAGGTGATCTACCCGCTGTTCCCCTTCCCCTATGCTATCAATGCGATGAGGGAAGCGATAGCAGGCCCCTACCTCGCGAATTACGGAATATATATGGCCCAGCTGTCTATTTTTGCGGTTGCTGCCCTGTTTATAGGTGTTATCCTGCGCAGGCCGTTTATCCTGATGACAACAT
>ERZ773212.278-NODE-278-length-26855-cov-20.216903_pt1 | contig 26855 bp, 20 predicted proteins | sample MGYA00581005_ERZ773212 | MGnify/ENA primary metagenome ERZ773212 (study PRJEB29015, sample SAMEA2738154) | human oral metagenome | biome: human oral; feature: human-associated habitat; material: saliva | place: China | collected 2196 ... | reverse complement strand
CGGTCCAGGCGCGCCTTTTCGACGTTGAGGATCTTGCCGCGGATCGGCAGGATGGCCTGACGTTCGGGGTCGCGGCCGCCGACGGCGGAGCCGCCTGCGGAGTCGCCCTCGACGATGAAGATTTCGCACTCGGACGGCGTGCGCGAGGAGCAGTCGCGCAGCTTGCCGGGCATGGAGGCCGATTCGAGGACGCCCTTGCGCCTCGTGGCCTCGCGGGCCTTGCGGGCGGCGACGCGGGCGGCCTGGGCGGCCTGGCCCTTGTTGATGATGGCCTTGGCGTCGGCGGGGTGGGCGTCGAACCAGTCGGTGAGCTTGGAGTAGACCTGCTGGGCGACGAAGGTGCGGGCTTCGGTGTTGCCGAGCTTGGTCTTCGTCTGGCCTTCGAACTGGGGCTCGGTGAGCTTGATCGAGATGACGGCGGTCAGGCCTTCGCGGACGTCGTCACCGGTGAGGTTGTCGTCCTTGTCGCGGATGATGCCCTTGTCGCGGCCGTAGCGGTTGACGAGGGAGGTCAGCGCGGTGCGGAAGCCCTCCTCGTGCATGCCGCCTTCGGTCGTGTTGATGGTGTTGGCGAAGGTGTGGACGGACGAGGAGTAGGCGGTGGTCCACTGCATGGCGATTTCCACGCTCATGGTGCCTTCGTCGTTTTCGGCTTCGAAGTCGATGATCTCGTTGTTGATCGTGTCGGACTTCTTGGCGGAGTCGAGGTATTCGACGTAGTCGCGCAGGCCGTGCTCGTAGCAGTAGGTGACGGTGCGGTGGCCCTTGGTCTTCTTGTCCGAGGCCTCCTCGCCGCCGGCGATCTCGTCGCCTTCGTCGGTGGCGAACTCGCGCTCGTCGGTCAGGGTGATGCGCAGGCCCTTGTTGAGGAAGGCCATCTGCTGGAAGCGCTGACGCAGGGTCTCGAAGTCGAATTCGACGGTTTCGAAGATCTCGGGGTCCGGGTAGAAGACCTGCGTGGTGCCGGTTTCGTCGGTTGCTTCGCCGCGTTCAAGGGGGGTGATGGGGGTGCCGCCGTTTGCGAACGACATGCGCCACACGTAGCCCTGGCGGCGGATCTCGGTGTTCACGCGGGTGGACAGGGCGTTGACGACGGAGATGCCGACGCCGTGCAGGCCGCCGGAGACGGCGTAGCCGCCGCCGCCGAACTTGCCGCCGGCGTGGAGGATCGTCATGACGACCTCGACGGTGGGCTTGTGCTCGGTGGGGTGCTCGTCGACGGGGATGCCTCGACCGTTATCGACGACTTTGATGCCGCCGTCTGCCTGGATGGTGACCTCAATGTGGTCCGCGTAGCCGGCCAGGGCCTCGTCGACGGAGTTGTCGACGACCTCGTAGACGAGGTGATGCAGGCCGCGTTCGCCGGTCGAGCCGATGTACATGCCCGGACGCTTGCGGACGGCTTCCAGGCCTTCGAGGACGGTGATGTCCGATGCGCCGTAGGACTGCTCGCCTTCGGCGGTCTTCTCGTTGTCAGCCACGTGGCTCCCCTCGCATTGCGCGAAAAATAGATGTTTAACCTTGTAGATTCTACCAAAAATGGGGCTTGCACCAGGGACTGACAGACCCGGAAGGTTACTTTACAAACTGCGAGATTGCAACGAAAACAACACTGTGATCAGTCACATTGCGAGCGCTACTGCGATGCGACAATACGGGGCCGCCCTCCCGGGTGGGAGGGCGGCCCGTTCGCGCGCATGCGCAGTGTCGGTAAGGGTAAAGATCAGCACGCCGTGGTGGGTGCCGAATGGCTCACCTCAGCCTATTGACGAGCGAAGGTCACGGCTGCCAAGTCCAGTCGGGGATGTTGGCATTAAAGTCGTCCCAGTCGAGCGTCTTGAAGGTGACGGGATCATTCGGGTAGGGCATCTTGTAGGCCTTCTGGAAGGTCTTGGTCTGGCCGACGGGGACGCGCACGATGGCGAAGTTGTCGTAGCCAGCGGGCTCCTTGCCCTTAGCGTAGTAAGCAGGGTTCATGTCGATACCCTTCTGCTTCAGCGAGGGGGTGTTGAGCAGCGCGGACTGCTCCTCGGTGGAGTTGTTCGTCATCGAGTAGGTGACGACGAGCGTGTCAGAACCCTCCTTGTCGGCGGGACCCTTCTCGATCTTCGTGATCTCAATGTGGAGACCGGAGGAGTAGTCGACCGAGTACTGGCCGTTCGCGTGGTAGCCGCCGGGGTTCGGCGCAGCGGTCGGGGCAGAGCCGGTAGCAGACGTCGTCGGCTTCGGCGCGCTAGTCGTCGGGTTCGGAGCCTGAGTCGTCGGGTTCGGCGCGCTAGTCGTCGGGTCGGCCGTCGCACTGGTGGAGGTGGAGTCCGAATCCGGATCCTCTTCTTCGTCGCCGCTGAGGAAGAAGTATGCGCCGACGCCGATGAGGATAAGCACGAGAACGCCCGCGATGCCGCCGATGATCAGCGGAAGCTTCGACTTGGGTCCCTCAGGCTGCATACCCGGCATACCCGGCATGCCCGCCCCGTACTGCGCCTGTGCGCCGTACTGCGCCTGTGCGCCGTACTGGTCCACGTAACCAGCGGGCATCTGCTGGGTCTGATCCACGTAGCCGCCCTGCGCATAGGCGTTAGGGTCAGGCTGGCCATATGGCTGCTGCGAACCAGGGTAACCACCCTGGTCATTTCCCTGGTTCCAGGGATCCTGGCCCCCGGGAGCGTACGGGTTACTCATAGTGACTCCTCATAGAAAGCGCACCAATGTGCGGGATGACATTTGGAAGCGTAGCAAAATCTGACCGAAATGGGGAGTGGTTTTTATACACCGCCGCCAGTTAATCAAGGTTTTGCCTGCAATTCCGCGCAAGTTCCGTCGTTTCGCTCGACCCCGAAACCCGCTCGTCGCGGGGGCGCGAGTCCCAGAATGTGAACGAACTAACGTAACCTATTAGAATATCTTGTCTAACATTCCCCCTCAAGGGGCGAATTAATGTCGCACATCACACTTTCTCAACCATTGCGACGACTATCAACCATCAAACGAAGCGGGGCACCACGTCCACTGGTGCTCTTTCTTCACATTGTCCGAGTTCGTCGTGTCGACGTGCCCGAGGTTCTTCGACAGGTCGGCTAAGTACTGGTCGGTCGGTGTGGGCTGCTCATCGTTGTTTCACCATTGGATGATCTCTCCGACGAGCCTATGACAACCTGATCGCCCGGCAACAAGGCCTATCCGTAGTCCGCCCGGGGGCCTCGGCCTCGAACGACGTAGGGGCCTTTCTTCCAGGAGGGGGCGACGGGGCCCAGGATGATCAACTGTTCGACGACGCCGGATCCTACTTCCTCGGCGATGCGCCGCTCGACGCTGGGCAGCATGAGCTGGAGCTGTTTGGCTCTGGCAGTGGAGTCGGCACGCACGATGAGTTTGTGTCCGTCAAAGGTCTCAATGAAGGTGTGATCCGCGTTGTTGGGACCCACGATGTCCCGCCATTTCGCCATGACGGACCCCATTTTGGTGGGGGTGTCCCATTCGCGTATCTTGATCGTGCGCGCCAGGATTGCACCCAGCGAGTCGGCCCGCCGGTAGCGCGGGCGCATGGCGGCCATGCCGGGGGATCGGCTCCACGAGTCTTCGGTTCCCGCCAGGGCTTGGCGCAGCGCGGCGAGGTCGCCCTCGGGGTCATCCTCGGCGGACGAGGCCGGGGCGGGCACTCCGTTCACGTGTCCGTAGGCGGCGGCGCGGGCGGCGGCACGAGCCTGGACGCCGTCGGTGCCGTCCGCGGTGAGGCGGCCGAGTCCGTCGGTTTCGATGGCCGCGTATTCGCTGGATCCATCGAGGGTGCGCCTGGGGCGGGTTTCGTCGAGGCCCCAGGAGGGCAGGGTGGAGCGGATATATCCGTGGTTGCGGGCGACGCGCTGGGCGCGTTCGAGGGCGCGGACGACGAATTCGTCGGGGTCTTCGTCGGGGCCGAGGCCTCCCGCTCTTTCGGGGTCCTCGACGGCGGTAATCGGCGAGGTGGCGGTGAATTCGTCGCGTTCAGACATGGTCGGAGGCGTCGATGATGGTGCCGCGCTCGGGATCGAGGCGCACGTGGAGGGCGTGGTGGTCGAGGGAGGGTGGCAGGTCGGCGGCGACCGCGCAGGTGACGATGATCTGTTCGGCCTTCGAAGCCAGGGCTGCCAGGCCCGACCGTCGTGAGGAGTCGAGTTCGGCGAAGACATCGTCGAGGATAAGGATCGGGGTGTCGCCATCGTCGCTGAGTAGTTCGAAGGACCCGAGACGCAGGGCGAGGGCGACAGACCAGGATTCGCCGTGGGAGGCGTAGCCTTTGACGGGCATGGTGCCGAGGCTGAGGGTCAGGTCGTCGCGGTGCGCGCCGACGAGGTTGACGCCGCGCTCGGTTTCCTTCTCACGAACGAGCGCGAGCGCTGCGAGCAGACGCTGGGTTTGCGCGTCCACGTCGGTGAGGTCGGCGCTGGCCGGGTTATCGGGATCCGTACCGATGATGCGGTCGACAGAGGCGTCGAAGGCGAGGCACAGGTGGCGCGGCGAATCGGCGACGTCGTCATAGGCGCGCGCGGCCGGCTCGGTGAGCGAAGCCGCAATGGACGCTCGCGTGGCCGTGATGCGCGCGGACAGGGCGGCGAACTGCTGATCCCACACCTCTAACGTCGATAGGTCGGGGGATTGGCCGCGGCGGATCGAGGCCTGGGCGGCCTTCATGAGCGCGGCACGCTGGCGCGCGACCCGGTCGAAGTCGGAGCGCACGGAGGCGTGGATGGGGGAGAGCTGCGTCGCCAAATCATCCAGGAAGGAGCGTCGCACCGACGGGTCACCGCGCACGAGCGAGAGGTCCTCGGGCGCGAACACGACCGTGCGCACGATACCCAGGATCTCGCGGGGCCTCACCTGCGTACGGTTGATGCGCGCCCGATTCGCCCTGCCGCGCACGATTTCCAGCTCGATGACCTGCTCGCGGCCTGAGGCCACGACCCGCGCGCGGATGACGGCTCCACCCGGGGCGGCCTCGGCCTCGTCGATGGGGATGCGCACGAGCGCGCCCTCCGCGCCAACCCTGTGCGACGAGAAGGTGGACAGGTAGGCGAGAGCCTCGACAAGGTTGGTCTTGCCCTGGCCGTTCGCGCCCACGAGGACTGTGGGTCCCGCGGGCAGCTCGATGACCCCGTGCTTCCAGGAACGGAAGTCGTCGAGGGCCAGGTGGGAGACGCGCACGTCAGACGCCGAAACGAATGGGCATCAGCAGGTAACGGAACTGCGCGATCTCGCCCTCGTCGGCCTTCTTCTGGCCGGTGATGACGGCCGGCTTCGTCGGGTGCGTGAAGCCGAAGCGCACGTAGTCGGTGTCCAGGACCTGAAGGCCGTCGATGAGGAACTGCGGGTTGAACGCGGTCGAAATATCGTCGCCGTGCAGGGTTGCCTCGATGGCTTCGGAAGCCTGAGCGTTGTCGCCCTGGCCGGCTTCGAGAACCAGCTGGCCGTCGGTGAAGGCCAGGCGCACAGAGGTCTTGCGCTCGGCGACCAGCGACATACGCTTAACGGCCTCGAGCAGCGCGTGACGATCGACGACGGCCTGGATCGGCGTGGATTCGGGGAAAAGGCGGCGCACAGCGGGGTAGTCGCCGTCCATGAGCGTGGAGGTGGTGCGGCGGCCCTGGGCGGTGAATCCGATGAGGGACGAGGCACCGGGCTGAGATTCGCTGGACAGGCCGACCTCAACCTTGGCACCCGAGGTCATCGACTTGGCGACGTCCTGGAGAATGCGGGCCTTAACCAGGGCGACCTCTTCGATCGAGGTGTCGGCGGGTTCCCAGTCGAGTTCACGCATGGCCAGGCGGTAGCGGTCGGTGGCCAGCAGCGTAATCGCCGGGCCGTTGATTTCGATGCGTACGCCCGTCAGCAGGGGCAGCGTATCGTCTCGGGACGCTGCGATGGACACCTGGGAGACAGCCTGGGACAGCGTGGATGAGTCGATGGCACCGATGCCCTTGGGCTGGGCGGGCAACAGTGGGTACTCGTCCAACGGCATGACTGCCAGCGTGAAGTGCGAGGAGCCGCAGACCAGGTTCACCTTCTGGCCGTCCAGCTCGACGGAGACCGGCTTGGAGGGCAGCGACTTGGAGATGTCAGCCAGGAGACGGCCAGAGACCAGGACCTCGCCGGCCTCGTCGACTGTGGCGGGGATGTGCGAGTTTGCGGAGACCTCATAGTCGAAGGAGGACAGGGTCAGTTCGTCGCCCTCAGCTTTGATGCGCACGCCGGCCAGAATCGGGGAGGCCGGACGCACGGGGAGCGCGCGGGCGGTCCACGACACGGCTTCGGCCAGAACATCGCGGGCGACGGTGAACTTCATAGCTGCCTCCAAAACGCAAAACGGATTGATCACTACTTTACTCACAAGTGTGCCCACGTGGGGCGCGATTCTTGCTTGGCACTCGCGCTGGTCACGACGCGTCAGCGCTGATGTTGGGCGGAGACCTGTGAAAAAAATTTTCTCATTCGACTCTCCTTCCATCATAAGGGTTGTGAGTTCTGTGGATAACTCATTTTTTCGTTGAAAAATCTTGAAATTACATCGGTGTAATGACGTGGATGGATCTGTGTACTGCGCACGTGGACGTGTGGACGGCTGAAATTACAAGTTTTCGTCATTCACAGAGGGCCTCGTTTTCTCCACAGGGTTTGCTCGTTCATCCACGCGCTGTCCACATATCCTGTGAATGACGCGCGGGCTGACTTTCGTCAGCGCCCGCGCGGGTTTTATGCTTCCCTGGCCTTTTGCTTGATGCGATTTGTAAGCTCGGACACATGGTTGAAGGTTTCGCGTTTCTCCTTCATGAGCTTCGAAATCTTCTTGTTCGCGTGCATGACCGTCGTGTGATCGCGACCGAAGGCCTGACCGATCTTGGGCAGCGACAGATCGGTGAGTTCACGGCACAGATACATGGCGATCTGGCGGGCCTCGACGACGGTGTGACTGCGCTCGGAGGACCCCATCTGCTCGATGGTCACGCCGAAGTAGACGGCGCACTGGCTCATGATGAGGCTGACCGTGATCTCGTTGTCGTCCGGGTTGGACACGAAATCCTTGAGCATCATCTGTGCCAGATTCAGGTCGATGCGCTCCTTGTAGAGGGACGCCCACGCGCCGATGCGCACGAGCGCGCCCTCCAGCTCACGAATGTTGGAGGAGATGCGCGAGGCAACGTATTCGAAGACCTCAGGGGTCACCTCGAAGCCCTCCGCGTCCGCTTTCTTGTGCAGGATCGCGATGCGGGTTTCTAGGTCCGGCGGCTGAACGTCGACGAGCAAGCCCGAGGAGAAGCGCGAGCGCATGCGGTCCTCGAAACCCTTGAGCTGCGCGGGAGGCAGGTCGGAGGTCAGGACGATCTGCTTGTTCGCGCTGTGTAGCGCGTTGAAGGTGTGGAAGAAGCCTTCGACCGTCTGCTCCTTGTTGCCGATGAACTGGATGTCGTCGATAAGGAGGATGTCGAGCTCGCGGTAGCGGCGGTGGAATGCCTCGACCTGCGAGTTATCCGTCTTGTTGAGGCGAATCGCGTTGATGAACTCGTTTGTGAACTCTTCGGAGTTGACGTAGCGGACCTTCAGGTGCGGCATCATCGACAGCGCGTTGTGGCCGATGGCCTGCAGCAGGTGCGTCTTACCCAGCCCGGAGTCGCCGTAGATAAAGAGAGGGTTGAAGGCGTTGCCTGGCGACTCCGAGGCGGCCAGCGCGGCGGCGTGCGCGAAACGATTCGACGGGCCGATAACGAAGGTATCGAAGGTGAACTTTGGGTTCAGGTGCGTGGGAACTGCGTCGGCGCGGGAGTCCGCCACGGCGGGGGAACGCTGTTCCTTCTTTTTCTTCTCGTGGTACGAGGCCGGGGTGGGGGTCGGAGGAACAGGCGCGGGAACGGGGGGTTCTTCTTCCTCCTCCTCTTCCTTCGTTTCCACGAGTTCCAGGGACGGATCGACCGTGATGGCGATGCGTACGGGGCGTCCGAGGTTCACGGATAGGGCGGTCGTCAGCTTGTTTTGCGCCTTATCTTCGATCCACTGCTTCGTGAAGCCGTTAGGGACGGCCAGGAGGATCGTCCCTTCGATATCGCCGAGCGGGCGCGCGGAGCGCAGCATCGACGTCGCAACGGGACCCAGTTCATCGGTGGGAACTGCGTCGAGGGCGACAGCCCACGCGCGTGTGAGGGAATCCGGCTCCACGACTATCTCCGAACACAATATACGGTGAATTCAGTCACGACTTAAGGGTGATGTACGTGACCTTATGACATGTTCAAAGTGTAGTCCGCACACAGGCTTATGCACAGGTTGGGGATGGAGCTGTGGAGAACTATCACAGAATCACATGTATGTAGTTACAACTTTGGGGGCGCAGAGTGGCGCGGAAAGCAAATTGACACACAGCTTGTGGATAACTGTCATCATCCACCGCTGTGGAAGACTTCGTTCCACAGCGATTTCCACAGCTGTGGAAACTGTGTGTGACGCGGTGTGTAATTTCGCCCCGTTGACTCACCGCCCACATCCGCTTAGTCTTGGAAATTGTTTGCGCCCATTTCGGGCGTGTGTCCCCGCTACCGTGCCCTGATCGGGCCGGTAGCCCAACCGATCAACGAGTGGGAGACCACTCCCCGCCGAGGAGAATTGCCGTGACCACCAAGCGGACCTTCCAGCCCAACAACCGTCGTCGTTCCAAGACGCACGGCTTCCGTCTGCGCATGTCGACCCGCGCCGGCCGCGCCATTCTGGCTGCCCGCCGCCGCAAGGGCCGCGCCAAGCTGTCCGCCTGAGACACCCCGGTGCTGCCGCGCGCGCACCGCATGGTTGACCCAGCGGATTTCACCGCCGCGATCCGACACGGAGCGCGCGCAGGAGATCCACTGGTTGTCGTCCACGTCCGAGCCGACGAGGAGCGCAACAGCCGCCTCGTCGGTTTCGTCGTACCCAAGCGCGAAATCAAGCGCGCCAATGGACGCAATCGTGTCAAGCGGCAGCTGCGCCACCTCATGCGCGAACGCGTCGCCGACCTGCCCGAAGGGACCAGGCTCGTTGTGAGGGCATCCTCCAAGGCCCTCGGCGTGCCCTCCAAGGAACTCGGTACCCATCTTGATCGCGTGATGGAGCGAGCGTGGCGCAAATGGAACGCGCGATCACAGTCGTGAGGCGAGTGCTTGTCGCACTCGCCTCCGCGCCCATCATCGCCTACCAGCGATACATTTCCCCGGCTTTTGGCCCCCGGTGCCGCTACGCGCCCAGCTGCTCCGCCTACGCGCTGCAAGCAATCCGCGTTCACGGCCCCATCAAGGGACTGATCCTCGGGGCCTGGCGCCTGCTGCGGTGCAACCCGTGGAGCCATGGGGGAGTGGACCACGTGCCCGCGCGTGGGCGCTGGAAGCCAGAGGCCTGGGTCCCACCCGATGACTGGGCAGGCCACGACAACTGGGAACGGCCCGCCCCCATGGGACTGGACCCGGAACATGACTTGACCGAGTAACCGGCCACGGCCTCGGGAATGTAAGGAACAACGAAACAGCGGCGCTCAGGCGCCACGGCGAAAGCGAAAACTATGTTCGACGCAATTCTCCACCCCTTCGCGTGGGCCATCTCGTGGCTGTGGGTGTGGATCCACGACTTCCTGGTGCTCGTTGGAATGTCCTCCGGCTCCGGCATCGCGTGGGTCCTGTCCATCGTGCTGCTCACCATCCTGGTGCGCATCGCCATCATCCCGCTGTTCCTCAAGCAGATCCGCTCCTCGCGCGCCATGCAGGCCATCCAGCCCGAGATGCGCAAGATCCAGGAGAAGTACAAGGGCAAGAAGGACCAGGTCAGCCGTCAGAAGATGATGGAAGAGACCCAGGCCCTCCAGCGCAAGCACAAGGTCTCGCCCTTCGCCTCCTGCCTGCCGATGCTCGTCCAGATGCCCGTTCTGTTCGGCATGTACCGCGCGATCATCGCCGTCTCCTCCATCTCCGCTGGCACCTACATGTACCGAGGCGAGGCTGCTGACCACCTCGGCCCGCTCACTGAGTCCGTGTCCACCGAGATCGTGAACTCGACCGTCTTCGGTGCTCCGCTGTCGCGCACCCTGCGCGAATCCACGGGGGATCCGCTCATCGTCGGCGTCTTCGTCACCGCGATTGTCCTCATGGTGGCCCTGCAGTTCTTCTCGATGCGCCTGTCCTTCCAGCGCAACATGCCCGACCTGGGCAACAACCCGATGGCTCAGTCGCAGCGCTCCATGATGTACGTGATGCCGCTGATGTTCATCTTCTCCGGCGTCTTCTTCCAGATGGGCGTCGTCATCTACACGGTGACGGCCTCCTTCTGGGCCCTCGGCCAGTCCTTCTGGACCGTCAAGGTCATGCCGACCCCTGGCTCCCCGGCCTACGCCGACCTGCTCTCCTCGCGCGAGTCCGCCTACCAGGAATGGGCCAAGCCCTTCTTCCAGAACTACGACCGTGAGCGTGCCGCCCTGGGCACCGCGTCCACTGACTCGCGTGTCGACGAACTCAACGAGCGCACGCTCGCCGAGGTGCGCTCCAAGGCCAAGAAACAGCACGTTGCTTCCGACTTCCCGGCCTCCATGACCACCGGCGAAATCATCACCGTCTACCGCAACCTCGCCTTCCAGAAGTGGACGACCCTGCCCGACGAGCAGTGGATGCACGGCCTGACCCTCGCCGTCGAAAAGCGCCTCGCTAAGCAGGAAGCTTCCGCCCAGCGTGCCGAGCTCCAGAAGCAGGTCCGCGAACGCCGTACCCTCGAGCGGGAGGCCGCCCAGGCCTCGTCCGAGTCGACGCCTGCTGAGGCTACGAAGGACAGCACAAACGGCTCCCTGAGCGCCGAGGAGATTGAGCGCCGCCGCGTTGAGCGCCGCAAGGCCCGCCGCCGCTCTGGCAAGAAGCGCTGATTGACAATTCACGGTCCCGGAACCCGAGCGGGTACCCTGGATCCCAGCAAGACCCCATTCCCCACCACGGAGGACCCGTCATGAGTGACGACAACGCAGGCAAGCTCACCCGCCTCGAAGAAGAAGGCGAACTCGCCGCCGACTACCTGGAAGAACTGCTCGACATCGCTGACCTTGACGGCGACATCGAGATCGACGTCGAGAATGGCCGTGCATCCGTCGAGATCGTCGCCGACGATCCCGAGGCTCTCGAGCACCTCGTCGGCGAGGATGGCGAGGTCCTGGACGCGCTCCAGGAACTGACCCGCCTGGCCGTCCAGACCGAGACCGGCGAGCGCTCTCGCCTCATGCTCGACATTGCCGGCTTCCGCGCCGAGCGCAAGGAAGAGCTGCAGGACATCACGCGCGAGGCCATCGCCCGCGTGCGCTCCACCGGTGAGGCCGTCAAGCTCGACGCCATGAACCCCTTCGAGCGCAAGGTCTGCCATGACGTCGTCGCCGAGGAGGGCCTGACCTCCGAATCCGAGGGCGTCGAGCCCCATCGCCGCGTCGTCATCCTGCCCGAGGAATCCGACGGTGAGTGAGAACCCGAACGGGACGGGAAGGGGTCGCCAGGTGGGCGACCCCTTCGTCCCAGAAGAACCCACGCAGGCAGTCCGTGACTTCTTCGGCCCCGCCTTTTCCGACGTCGCGGAATACGCGCGCATGCTTGAGGAGGAGGGCGAGCTGCGTGGCCTGCTCGGTCCGCGCGACATGGAACGTATCTGGTCGCGTCACATCGTCAACTCCGCCGCGGTCCTCGACTTCATGCCCCGCAAGGAGGGGCGCGAGGTCCTGGACGTTGGCTCCGGCTCCGGTTTGCCTGGCATTGTGATCGCCGCGTGTCGTCCTGACCTGCACATTCACCTCGCGGAGCCCATGGCGCGCCGCGTCGAGTGGCTTGAAGAGGTCGTCGAGGGCCTGGGCCTGGATAACGTGACCGTGCATCAGGCGCGTGCCGAGGAGCTGCGAGGCAAGGGCAAGGCCGACGTGGTCACTGCCCGCGCCGTGGCGAACATGAGCAAGCTCGTGCGCATGACCTCCAAGCTCATCGCGCCGGGTGGTTCGCTCGTAGCGCTCAAGGGTCGTCGCGCTCCAATTGAGGTGGACGAGGCCTCGGCTGAGCTACGCCGTCACCACCTGCGTGCAGAGATACACGAGGTTCCCTCGATCATGGAGGAAGAGTCGACGTACGTGGTGGTCTGCACCCGTATCAAGTAGGTTTTGCTAAAAGTGATGGCCACCACATTAGAATGTGGTGGCCATCACTTTATTGTAGGTGGGCTTTTCTTCGGTACGTTTTTGTGGTGCCGTTGTGTCGTTTCGGTGCTTGTGTGATCGGCTCACGCGGCCAGGAGAATCGATCCTACAGAACAATTTTTTTCGGTGTGTGATGCGATGTGTCGTGATTCCTGTGTGTATTCATGCATCGCGGGCTTTCGATGCTGTTAGTGTCGGCGGTGGCCCGTAGACTAGAGGCAGTAGCTAGGAAGGTGTCACGTGACAGCAGAAAACACCCCTCTGTCCTCTCAGATCGAACGCAACATCGCTGATTTGCGTATGCTCGCAAACGCCGAGTATCGCAAGCCGGCGTCCACGCGCATCATTGCAATCGCCAACCAGAAGGGCGGCGTCGGTAAGACGACCTCGGCCGTTAATCTGGCTGCTGGCCTGGCAATGGGTGGTCTGTCGGTGCTTGTTATCGATGCAGACGCGCAGGGCAACGCCTCCAGCGCGCTCGGCGTCGCGCACCCCGTGGGCACACCATCGACGTACGACGTGATGATCGGGGGAGCAGAGCTGGAGGATGTTGTCCAGCCGTGTCCCGATGTCGAGGGTATCCTCGTGTGCCCGGCGACAATCGACCTGTCGGGTGCCGAGATTGAACTGGTTGACGTGCCCGGGCGTGAGAGTCGCCTGAAGGCTGCGCTCAGCCGGTACGTGGCGACGCATCATGAGATCGACATTATCCTCATTGATTGCCCACCCTCGCTCGGCCTCGTGACGCTGAACGTCATGGTGGCTGCCGACGAGGTTCTGATCCCCATTCAGGCCGAGTACTACGCCCTCGAGGGCCTGAGCCAGCTCTGGAATACGGTCGAGCGCGTCGGTGCGAGCATGAATCCCGGTCTGCGTGTGTCGGGAATGCTCCTCACCATGTCCGACAAGCGCACCCGCCTGTCCGAGGAGGTCGAATCCGAGGTGCGTGCGCACTTCCCGCATCACACGTTCCAGACGGTGATTCCCCGCAGCGTTCGCATTTCCGAAGCCCCGAGCTACGCACAGACCGCCATTACGTACGATCCGCGCAACGTTGGTGCTATCGCATACCGAAAGGCCGCCCTCGAGCTGTGTGATCGGCTTGCCGCCGCACTGTAAAACAGTGTTTCACGTGAAACATTGGCTCGCAGCCTGGGTTTTCCGCAGTTTGGAACGTAGTCGTCACGATTCGTGACCATAAGTTCAATAAAGTGATCAAAGCCGCTCATCACCTGAGCGCAATGCATTGTTTCACGTGAAACAATAAACGCACGCAATTGAAGGAGTTATGCAATGGCGGATGCAACACCGAAGACTGAGGGCCGCAAGGGCGCTCGCAAGCACACCGGCCTCGGCCGCGGTCTTGGCGCTCTCATCCCTCAGGCAGGTGAGCAGAAGCCACCGACACCGCCCGCCCCTCCTGCACGTCCACTCGACGTATTCTTCCCCGAAGGCCCTGCCGCCAGCGGTAGGGGAGGATCCGCAAAGGATCTCCTCCAGCCTAAGCGCACCACGGCCTCGTCGAAGAAAAAGCGCCACGCAATGCCCACCCTGGACATTGGCACGGCACGCCGCACGGTGAACGCGTCTAATCCTCTTGGCTCTGGGACCAATGGCTCAGCTCCCGACCAGAGTGGTTCTGCCCCGCGTATTGTGCCCGTCGAACCCGTCGCCCAGTCTGTTCCGAATGTTTCACGTGAAACATCTGAGGAGAATGAGCTTCTGCCCGTGCCCGGGGCATCCTTCGCCGAAATTGCTATCGATCAGATCGTCCCCAATGCGAAGCAGCCTCGTGAGGTCTTCGACGAGGATGACCTGAAGGAACTGTCCGCCTCTATTAAGGAGGTCGGCGTTCTCCAGCCCGTCGTCGTTCGCAACATTCCCGCCACCGGTCGTTCCGAGAAGCTCCAGGAGTACCTCGCCGAGAAGCCCGACGCGCGTTACGAACTGATCATGGGCGAGCGCCGCCTGCGTGCCTCCGAGCTCGCCGGCGAGACCACGATTCCAGCGATCATCCGAGAGACCGACGACGGAGATCTGCTCCGCGACGCACTCCTGGAGAACCTCCACCGGGCCCAGCTCAACCCGCTGGAAGAAGCGAGCGCATACCAGCAGCTCATGGCCGATTTCGGTGCGACTCAGGAAGAGCTCGCCAAGCGGATCGCCCGCTCGCGCCCGCAGATTGCCAACACCCTGCGCCTGCTCAAGCTCCCCCCGACCGTCCAGAAGAAGGTGGCCGCACAGGTCATCACCGCGGGCCACGCCCGCGCCCTGCTGTCCCTCGACACAGCAGAAGACATGGAACGACTCTCGGAGCGCATCGTCGCGGAAGGCCTCTCAGTGCGCACCACTGAAGAGATCGTCCGAGTCGGCAAGGCCAAGGCCACCCCGCGCCCGCGCGCCCGCAAGCAACAACCCCTGTCTGCACTGGGAGAGAGCGTCGTGACGGCCCTGTCCGACGCTTACGACACGCGCGTCTCCATCACGGAAGGTCGAAAGAAGGGTCGAATCGTCATCGAATTCGCAGGAGCAGACGACCTCCAGCGAATCGCAGACCTTATTCTCCACTGAGTCACCTTCGTACACGTCTCAGCAGATCAGCCGAAGTATGTTTCCAATCATACATTTTCCGGTCTAATCCGTGGCTCAAACTACGCTTAAACTACTCTTAAGGATCCGGCGTCGGATTCTCGCAGTACTAGAAGGAGCGAAAGGCATGCACGCCCCAGGCAGTTCGCGCACCGTGCTTTTCGATGTCGGGGGAGTCCTCGTTGACTCTCACCCCGATCCCGCCATCATCGCCCGCATGTTCGGAGACGAATCGCGTGGCCTCACAACACTCGTCGACCAAGCAATGTGGACACACCGCGGCGACTACGACGCCGGTCTTTCCGACCGCGACTTTTGGGACCGTATCGCCGGCGACTGCGGACAGGACGAACCATCCGCAGACCTACTCAAAGCCCTCGTGGAACTCGATTCCTCACGTATGGCCGACGCAAACGAATCCACCCTCACCCTCGTCCGACTCCTGCGACACCAAGGCATACGCGTCGGCATCCTCTCCAACGCCCCGTACCCCATCGCAAAAGCAATCCGCCGCTCCGAATGGGGGAGCCTCTTCGACTTCTTCGCCTTCTCCTGCGACTACGGCATCTGCAAGCCCTCCCGCGGCATCTACCGCGACGTACTCCACCGCCTCGGAACTCCCGTCGAAGACGTCGCCTTCATCGACGACCGTCGCGAAAATGTTCGCGCCGCTGAACTGATGGGCGTCAAAGGCATCTTGTGGACAGGACCCGAACAGGCCGAGGCGCGCCTCAAGGAACTCGGCTTCCTGTTCTAAGGCACGCCTCAAGGAACTCGCTTTCCCGTTCTGAGGCATGCCTCAAGGAACTCGCTTTCCCGTTCTGAGGCACGCGTTCACATTTTGTTGCGCGTGACGAGCGAATGTGTGCTGTTCATCCGTGCTTGGGGGATCTTCGGGTCCAGCCAGCTGTGTGAGTTTCGGTCGCCGCGGGGCCTGCCCGCCCGCTCGCCGTCCGCGCCGCGAGCCTTCGGCTCGGCGCGTCGTCTCGAAGCCCGGCCAGGCCCTGCAGGCCCCGCGGCGACCTCCACTTAGACGGTTGTGAAAGACAGTCAGAACCCGCGGCGACCTCCACTTGGACAGTTGTGAAAGACAGTCAGAACCCGCGGCATCCTCCACTTGGACGGTCGATCTCGAAGCCCGGCCAGGCCCTGCCGACACCCCCGGCACGGTAGGACTCGCGGCGTCCTCTACGTAGACGGTTGAGATACCGACCGATGACGTAGGATCCAACGCGGCTCGTTCTCGGAGACACGAAGGGCCCGGGAGGACAGTAGTCCTCCCGGGCCCGGTGCGTCCCGCAGGGGAGCGGTGTCGCTACTCGCCCTCGATGGGGGCGTCAGCGGAGTGTTCTGACTCCTCCGACGAATCGGCCGACTCGGCAGCATCATCCGCTGCCCCATCAGCCACGCGACCACCCGCCACGAAATCAACGATGTCGGCGCACAACTGCGCGAACGACGAATCCTCGAGCGCATCCGCCGCCTGGGGGAGAAGCGACGTATCCGTCATACCAGGCGCAACATTGGCGTCAATAAACCAGCACGTCCCATCCTCATCCACCACGAAATCCATGCGCGACAAGTCCCGCAGGCCCAGCGTCGTGTGCGCCTCAACAGCCGCGGCCTGCATGTCAGCCAAGGCCTCGGGAGAGAAACGCGCCGGCACAAAATACTCCGACTCATCCGTCGTGTACCGCGCATCGTAATCGTAACGGCCATCATCCGTCGCAATCTCAACCGGGGGCAGAGCCACCGGCCCACCCTCCAGATCCACGACCGACACGGCCACGTCGCGGCCCTCGATACGCTGCTCAACCATCAGGCGCTGGCCGTACGCAAACGCATCCACCATCGAACGACGCAACTGCTTCGCATCATGCGCCGTCGAAATACCCAGCGCCGAACCGCCATCCGTCGGCTTAATGACAACCGGGAACGACACCGACCCCTCCAGCGCAGACAGCACATTCGACGCACCCAGCTGACGGAAAATCGCCTGCGGCAGCGTCACCCAACCCGGCGTCGCCAGCCCCGCCGAACCCAGCAGAGCCTTCGCCGTCGGCTTATTCGACGCCAACATCGACTGCACCGACGACGAACCCACAAAGGGAATCCCCACCGATTCCAGGAACGACTGCAACGAGCCATCCTCGCCAATCGACCCATGCACGAGAGGCCAAATCACGTCAGGAGCGAACGACTCAATTGCCCCCGCCAGCGACGCATCCACATCCGAAATGACAACCTCGTAGCCGGCCTGCGCCAGAATATTCGCGACGCGACGACCCGAACGCACCGACACATCACGCTCATGCGTCAATCCGCCCGAAATAATCAGAACCTTCGTAGCCATAGTGTTGTTACTCCTTTGCAACCTTAACGAGCCGACCCAGCCCCGGCCTCGTCCGTTGAGGCCGTGCCGAACATGTCAACCATTTCCTTCTCAGCGTTGACGACCGTCGAGAGGCGGCGCACGCCCTCGCGGATTCTTTCCGGGGTGGGGTAGCAGAACGACAAGCGCATGTGATTCGACCCCTGCCCGTCGTAGAAGAACGCCGTACCCGACACGTAAGCGACCTGGGCGCGCACCGCGCGCGGCAGCATTGCCTTCGCATCCAGACCCTCGGGCAGCGTCACCCACGTGTAGAAGCCACCGTCCGGCACCGTCCACGAGCACGACGGCATGAATTCCTCAAGCGCCGTCAGCATCGCGTGAGCGCGCTCCGCGTACATCGAGCGGAACGTCTTCACCTGCCCGTACCAGTCGTAGCTGCCCAAATAATCCGCAATTGCCATCTGACCCACCATCGACGGGCACAAAATCGCCGACTCGAGAGCCAGCACCAGCTTCGCGCGGATCGCGTGCGGCGCGTACGCCCAGCCGATGCGGAAGCCCGGCGCGAACATCTTCGAGAACGAACCCAGGTACACGACCCCCTCCGGGCTGTACGAGGCGATGGCCGGCAGGGGATCACTATGGAAGCCGAGCAGGCCATACGGGTTGTCTTCGACGATGAGGACGTGCTCGCGCAGGCAGATCTCCGCGATGATCGGGCGGCGCTCCGCCGACAGGGTCACGCCTGCCGGGTTGTGGTAGTTCGGGATGATGTAGATGAACTTGATCGTCCGACCCGACGCCCGCACGTTGCGGATTGTCTCAGCCAAGGCCTCGGGAATGATGCCGTGCTCATCCATCGGCACGTGCACGACGTCCGCCTGGCGTGCGCGGAACACGCCGAGCGCGCCCACGTACGAGGGGGCCTCGGCGAGGATGACGTCGCCCGGGTTCACGAAGAGTTCGGTGACGAGGTCGAGTGCCTGCTGGCTGCCCGTCGTCACCACGACGTCGTCCGGGTCGGCACCGACGATACCGTCGTAGCTCATGACCTCCGTGATGTGCTCGCGCAGGACCTCCCAGCCCTGGCCGTTGCCGTACTGCATGGCCTGCGCGCCGTGGTTGCGGATCAGCTTTTCCGCGGACGCAGCGAGCTTATCGAGGGGGAGGTCCTTCAGGTTCGGCATGCCGCCCGCGAGGGAGACGACCTCGGGACGGGAGACGACCGAGAAGAGGGCGCGGATCTCGGATGCGCGCAGGTTCAGGGCTTGGTCCGCGTAGACGTCGTACCAGGGATCGAGGCGGTTGCCCTGCGTGCGCGACGAGCCGGACGAGGCCGGGGTCGCTCCGTGTGTTGAAGGCTGAGTCAATGGGTGCCATCCTTTGCGTGGAGTCGCGTTATGCGTATAGGTAAAGTGTGCCACTTTCCTGGCTGCGCGGGGCGACGAGGCCCGGGTGGCGGTCACATGTTTCACGTGAAACACTGTCGGTGGCGCGGCCGGTGTTCCGGGTGCCGCGTGGGTCTGGCCGGGGGGCGTGGGTGGTCCGGGCACTGGTGCTGGTCACGTGGATACGATTGGGTATCGACCCGGGGAGTTGCACGTGGGGGAATGCAAGGGCGGTACCGGTGCCAAGATCGGGACCTATGAGGTCGACGGGGTCAAGGTTGAGCAGGGGTCGGCTGCCTACGTGGGGGATCGCCTGGCTAAGGACACGGACTTTCACCAGAAGATGCGTGAGAACCCCGAGTTGTGGGAGGCCATTAAGGACGGGCGCGTCACGGTGCATTCCGACATCGCGATCGCCCGCAGCGGGAACGCAGGGAAAATAGACTTTAAAACCGTGCCGATTGAGCTGGACCCAGCCCACATCACTCGCGTCGACCAGGCCATCAAAGGCCACTAAAGGAGCATCATGTCGTTTGAGTTCACTGTGTTGTCTGATGAGCGTTTCGTCGAGATTCTCGGCAGTGTCATAGGGTGTAAGCAATTTTCGTGTAGCGGTGATGCTGTTCGGAGGCTGATCATGGGGTGTCGTCGGATGCTAAGTGTTGAGGATCGCGCGGCGATCATGGCGGGGGTGGATGCGGGCTTGTCCCAGACGCGTATCGCCCACTTGATTGGGCGTAGCCCCTCGGTGGTGTGCCGTGAAATCGCCCGCCATACGGGTCCTGACGGGCAGTATCGGGCCGAGGATGCCGGGAGAGCAGCGCAGGTGGCCAGGCGCCGCCCTAAGAAGCGGCTCCTGGACCGCGATGAGATTCTCCGCCGCCGCGTGATCTTTGATTTGTCGCAGGGGCGCACGCCCCGCCAGATCAGCGGACGCCTGAGCGTGGAGGCATGTGGCACAGTGGCTCCTATGGATAATTCTCCCCACGCCCAGGGCCGCACGATCAGCCACGAGGCGATCTACACGTGGATCTACGCCCACCCCAAGAAGACGCTGATCGAGCACGGCGTATGCCTGCCCTCCAGGCGGTGGATGCGCAAGAAACCCCCTGCAGGCGGGCGCACACCACCCATTGTCGGCATGCGATTAATTGACGAACGCCCCGACATTGCTGACCGGATGATCCCTGGCAACTGGGAGGGGGACCTCATCATCGGCAAAGATGGGGCCAGTGCGTGCGCAACCCTGGTCGAGCGCACCACCCGCTACCTGATCATCGTGGCCCTGCCACTGGGACGCAGGGCCGACCAGGTCTGTGATGCGCTCACCCGCCGCATCCAGGGCCTACCCGAAGGAGCGATGCGAACACTGACATGGGACCAAGGACGGGAAATGGCCCGCCACCAGCGCCTCACCCAAGATACCGGCGTGGAGGTGTTCTTCGCTCACCCCCATAGCCCCTGGGAGCGAGGAACAAACGAAAATACCAACCGACTTATCCGCCGCTACCTTCCCAAAGGAACCCCCATCACCAGCCACCAGCCCTACCTCGACGCCATCGCCTACGAACTGAACAACTGCCCCAGAGCCACCCTCGGCTACCGCACCCCCACAGAAGCATTCAACCAACTCATTGCTACCACCCATTGACACCACCCTCGATGCGTGGGTGGATTCGCCCTGGCCTAAAACAGCTGAAGAGGGCTACGCGCTGCGCGACCGTTTCGGGTGGGTGCCTGCCGAGGATAAGCCGAGTTTGTTTACTTCGGATGTTCGTCCCGACGAACTATCCTCGAGCTTCTCTGTCAGTGGTGGAAACATTAGGTCAATGCGTGTGCCGATCACTGATATTGCGCCGGAGGAGGCTTGGGGGTATTCGTTGGAGCCGGCGAAGGGGATTTATCGGCATTTCTGTGACATCCTGACGAGTCGATATGGGAAGGCGAAGCAGCGTAGCAGTAAGAAGGAGCGTTATCGTTCTACTTTTGTTACTCCACAGGGGGTGGGCGTGAAGGTGGGCGGCAATGATGCTCTGGTCAGTTGCATTGTTGAGTCTCCTGAGGAGATGTTTATTGCGAGCGAGTACCAGCGTCTGGTTGCGAAGGGGTACATCTCAGAGGACGAGTAGTGCTGGAGAGTAGTCACGGTGGTCGGGCGCGGCTGTCCTCGGGCTTGGTGCGGGGGTGTGGCCGTCTGTTGGCTTGATACGGAGTCCTGTCGTCCTCGGCATTGCTGTTGGGCTTTGGGACCTTTGTGCTTACTGCCGGGGCGCTGTTGTTCTCGGTCTTACTGGCGGGTGTTGCTGTCCTTGGTTGTGCTGCGGGGCGTGGTCGGCGCCGGCTTGATGCCGAGTTCTGCCGTCCTCGTGTGTACGGTGGGGACTTGGGTTCCTGTGGGGTTGCTGCTGGGGCTGGTTGTGATCCATCCTGTGCGTGAGCGGCGTGCGTGTTGTCGGCGTCGACCAGGCCATCAAGGGCCACTAAAGGAGCATCATGTCGTTCGAGTTCACTGTTCTGTCCGATGAGCGTTTCGTCGAGATTCTCGATGCGTGGGTGGACTCACCCTGGCCCAAGACCGCAGAGGAAGGCTATGCGCTGCGCGACTATTTTGGGTGGGTGCCTGCGGAGGATAAGCCGAGTTTGTTTACTTCGGATGTTCGTCCCGACGAACTATCCTCGAGCTTCTCTGTCAGTGGTGGAAATATCAGGTCAATGCGTGTACCGATCACTGATATTGCGCCTGAGGAGGCTTGGGGGGAGTCGTTGGAGCCAGCGAAGGTGATTTATCGGCATTTTTGCGACATTCTGAAGAGCTGGTACGGTAAGCCCAAGCAGCGTAGGAACAAGGGGGGTTACTATCGTTCGACGTATGTTACTTCCCGCGGTGTTGGCATCAGTATTGGTGGCAATCGGTCACTCGTTGAGTGCTACGTTAAGTCTCCTGAGGAGATGTTTATTGCCAGCGAATATGCGCGTCTGGTTGCGAAGGGGTACATCTCGGTGGACGAGTAGTGCTGGAGAGTAGTCGCGGTGGCCGGGTGCTGTTGTTCTCGGTCTTACTGCCGGGGTGTTGCTGTCCTTGGTTGTGCTGCGGGGCGTGGTCGGCGCCGGCTTGATGCCGAGTTCTGCCGTCCTCGTGTGTACGGTGGGGACTTGGGTTCCTGTGGGGTTGTTGTCGGGGCTGGTTGTGAGTCATCCTGTCCGTGGGTCCGTGTGTGTTGTCGGCTTCGACCAGGCTATCAAGGGTCACTAAAGGAGCATCATGTCGTTTGAGTTCACTGTTTTGCCGGATAAGCGTTTCGTCGAGATTCTGGAGGCCTGGGTGGACTCACCCTGGCCCAAAACCGCCGAAGACGGCTACGCCCTACGCGACCGCTTCGGATGGACACAGAAGGAAGGGAAGCCCAACGTCTTTACTTCTGACGTTCACCCAATAGGGTTTCCTTGTTACTTCACCAAAGGGAGTGGCTCGATCGGAACGTTCAGTTTTCTGATCACTGATATTGCGCCTGAGGAGGCTCGTGGGGAGTCGTTGGCGGATGCTCTGGGGATTTATCGGCATTTTTGCGACATTCTGACGAGCCGGTACGGTAAGCCCAAGCAGCGTAGGAACAAGGGGGGTTACTATCGTTCGACGTATGTTACTTCCCGCGGTGTTGGCATCAGTATTGGTGCAATCGGTCACTCATTGACTGCTACATTAAGTCTCCGGAGGAGATGTTTATTGCGAGCGAGTACCAGCGTCTTGTTGCCAAGGGATACATCTCAGAGGACGAATAGTCGCGGCTAGCCGTGGCCGGTCTCAACCGGGGGCGCGCACGCGGATTGTTTCACGTGAAACAATCCCGGGTCTCCGGCTCAGTGCAGACGCGGAAAGGGCTAGGAAGTGGCCGACGTGTCGATAGGTGAACTAGCTGCTGACGGCGACGAAGCCGAAGGAGAGTGAGCGGATCCACCCGATGGACTTGCCGGTCATGGGGGAGTGGGGAAGTCGTCAGGAAAGGTCTGTCCGTAGCTTTCGGGAGCATTGTTGCGACTAGATACAAAAAGTCCGCAGCCCAGATGGGTCTGCGGACTTGCGTGGAATTCCGGAGTGGCCGGAATTCGCTCAGTGGCGGTCGGCCTTGCGCGAACGCTTCGCGTCGGCGAGTTCGTTGAGCTGGTCGATGTGGGCCTGGGCAACCATGACGTCGATGGTGGAGAACATGAGTGGGCTCCTCGTGGGATCGTATCGGTGATTGTGTCCCTGCTTGACGAGGCCGGGGATCGCCCGGCGGTTCTCGTACGTGGAGCGTGCCAACGCGGGTAGCGTCAGCGCGACCCTGCGTGTCAAACAAGAAAAAGCGCCGGACGAGCTTGGCAGCTGTGTCAGGCGCTTGATGGCTATAGTTTATGCCTCGGTTTTTCGGCAATCAACCGCTCGGACAGTTAGATCCATCGCAGCGAGAATCAAGCAATTGCAAAGGAAAATGGCTGTTCGCATAGCTTTCGAGTGATGGTGAATGGATGCAAATCACTGCGTAGCCGGTCTGGCTGTGCGGAACAGGTGTTTTAAGGGGTGTTGGAGGCGGGCGTAGTGGCGGGGGAGTCATGCCAGGACTAGAATGATAACGATTCTCATTCAATGACTGTATCTAGAGGACCCATGAACCCCACGACACACAGGAGCCCGGGCCGCGCAGCTGCCCGGGCCCTCGCCGCAATGAGCCTCGCGGCAGCATCCTTCCTCGCACCAACAGGAGCCCACGCCGCCGACGAGGCAGGCACTGGACTCGACTCCGCCACCGAAACAGCAGCAGCCGAGGAAGTTGCGCACGAAGCCTCCGACGCCTCCAACACTCAGGCAGACAACGCAGCCATAACCGACGCGACCACCACAGTTACGACCGACCCAGCCACCGACAACGCTGACTCGGCCGACACAACCGACGCGACCGTCACGACCGACGCGGCCACCGACAACGCAGCCACCACAGCTACAACAGATGCGGCCGCGACCGAGACGGACGCGACCGCGATGGCGTCGGCTGCGACGGACGCCGCCACGGCCTCGGGAACCGGGGGAGTGACCGCCTGCGACGTCATGCGCACCCCGCCCGACGGTACCACCGCCACCCTGAACCGCGGCCACGCCGACATCTTCGACCTCACCTCTGACGCGGCCGGCGCGCTCACCCTGCGCATCAAGGAGGACGCCACCGGCTCCGGCGTCCTGCGCGAACCCGAGCAGACCCTCCTCGCGATCCCCGCGAGCACGCTCACCCAGATTCCCGACGCCGTCAGCCAGACAACCGGCGCGCCCGCCGCCGCGTACCTACTCGGCCAGTCCGGCGACAACCAAGCCACCGTCCTGTGGCCCGGATGGGACACCCTGGGCATCGCCGCCGGCGGATACGACGCCGCGCGCTTCCACATCACCTACTCCGGGCCAGCCGACGGGCGCATCTACGCCTTCACATCCAGCTTCGCAGAAGGCCTGAAGGCAGTCACCGCCGACGGCAGCTACGACCTGGCCCCGGGCGGCGACGACATCGACCAGCCCTATGCCGCCCACAAGCACGTCAACTGGCTGTTCACGCGCGCCGGCCGCTACACGCTGACCGTCCAAGCCAGCGCCTGGACCCCCGGCAACACCGGCACCGCCAACGCCGTCGCACCCACCCGCACCTACACGATCGACGTGGCCGACGAAGCCACGTGCCTCGCCGAGGTCGGCCTCGCCCCCGGCGGTAATGGCAACCCCACAGCACCCGGCGTCGCCCCGGGTTCCACGGACGCCCAGTCGGGAGCCGGGCAGTCGGGCGCTGACGGGGATTCGACCCCGGACACCACAGACCGCTCCGCTTCCGACACCGGCGCTGGAGCGAACGACCCCGCCCAGACCTCGGGCACAGGTCTGGGCGCGGGCAGCATCGGGGGAACGGGCACCGCCTATGGCGTCACCACCTCAGGCACCACGACCTCGGGCGCTCGCACCACCACGTCGTCAGGCGAACGCTGCATTCCCACCCGCGTCACCCGCGAGGCAACGGGAACCGAATCCGCTGCCCCGGCCTCGTCCCAAGCTCCCGCCAACACCGCGCGCACCACGCTGACTGTCAGCGTCGGCGAGGGTGCATCCGGCAACGCGACCGAGGGACACTTCGACCTGGGGCCCGCCATCGAAAACGGCAGCCTCGTCGCCCGCATCAAAGACGACCGCACGCAGCCCGCGCAGTGGGTCGACCCATCAACCCTGACCTTCGCGCTCGGTGAGGCCGCGCGCATCACCGCGCCCGCAGACCTCAGCTTCGTCGCCACCGCCGGCTCCAGCGTGTGGCTCATCCCCTCCACCCAAATTGCGGGCGTGCCGTGGCTGGGCCTGAACTCCCAGCGCGAAGAGATCGTCACCGGAACCACCGGCGGCGTCCAATTCACCCTAGACGCCGTCGAAGGACCCGGCCGCGTCGCCGTCTTCAACGCGGGCGCGCTCGGCTCCGGCGTCGGCGAGCACGTCTTCGACGGCCCCGGCACCGGCTACACGCTCGGCGCCAACACGCACGCCCACCAGAACTGGGTGTTCACCGCGCCCGGCACCTACACGCTCACCATCTCCATGCGCGTCACCCCCACCGGCGCGGCCCTGACCGGCTCCGGATACGGCAGCAGCGGCGAAGTCACCGCCACCGGCGCACTCGGCACGAGCAGCCGACCCATGGCATCCCAGGTCGTCGGCCGCACCGCCTCCGGCAAAGACTGCGACCTCTCCCTGGCCATCACCGGCGCCGACACCATCCCGCTGGCCGTCGTCTCGCTCACGTGGGCGCTGACCGGCGCGGCCTGCGTGTGGGTCAGTTCGATCGGCCGACGCAGAAACGTGCGAGCGTTCTCGTGAGCACTCATTCACGAGGCGTCCTCTCCTTCCTCCCCCGCCACCCCTCCCGTGGGTGGCGGGGGAGTGGGTGTGGACTCGCCGCAGCGATGTTCGCGCTTACGGCGGGGGTCGCCGGGTGCGCGCCTGCGCCCGACCCCGCTCACGATGGCGAACTGCGCGTCGTTGCGACGACCGGCATCCTTGCCGACCTCGTCCGCAACGTCGCCGGAGACCGAGCCCACGTCACCCAGATGGTTCCCAACGGGGCAGACCCACACTCGTGGGAACCCTCCCTGCGCACCATCCGCGACGTGGCCTACGCGGACGTCGCCTTTTCCAACTACCTCATGCTCGAAGAACACGCCCTCATTCGTGCCCTCGACTCCAACCTGCCCGCCGGCTCACGCTCCGTCTCCGTTGCCGAGGAAGCCGCCAAGAACGGCGCCACCATTCTCCCCCTCGTCGAAGACCGAGCCCTCGACACCCCGTGGCTCGGCATGCGCGTGTGGGGCGACGGCACCGACATGGGAGCCACCCGCGCCTCGCAGATCGACCTGACGACCACCGGCGTCGACGGGCCCGGCCAGGCCGCCGCCTACCTCACCACGTCGTTCGGGCAGCCCGAGATCGCCTTCGCCTCCTCCGACGGCTTCAACGCCGCCGCCGGATACGACACCGACACCGCGCAGCTGCCCGCCGACGCCCACCAACACATGAGCTGGGCGTTCACCGCCCCCGGCGTGTACCGCGTCCACTTCCGCGCCAACCTGCGCACCACCCCCGGCGCCACGCCGGTGGGCGTCGGGGAAGGCACCGCCGTCTTCGCCGTCGGCACCCCGCCCGAGGAAGTCGCCGCCTCCGAAGGCCGCCGCGTCCTGTCCGCCGGCCACGCCGACATCACCGTCAACCTCACCACCAAGCGCGTCGAACTCGCCTCCGACGCCGACGCGCTTAGCGGGGACGAGGCCTCGGCCCCCTGCGTCGGCGCATCCAGCGCCGGGGCGGTCGTCGCCTCCACCATGGAATGCACAGACCTCGACCACGTCGTCATCGAAGTGCCCACCCGCGCGCTCACGACCATCCCCGGGGAAGCCTCGTTCCGATTCATCGGCGAGGCCGGCACCAGCGTGTACATGCTGCCCCAAGCCGTCCTTGGCAAGCACGTCCACGGCGACATCGACCCCCACCTATGGCACGACGTCCACAACGCCCAAGCCTACGTGCGAGTCATCCGCGACTCGCTGATCTCCGTCGACCCGGGCGGCGAAGCCACCTACCGGACCAACGCCGCCGCCTACCTGACGCGCCTCGACGAACTCGACGCCACCATGGCCTCGACCATCGCGACAATCCCATCCGAGCAACGCAAACTCGTCACCACCAACGACGCGTACGCCTACCTGGCGAACGCCTACGGACTCACCGTCGCCGGATTCGTCGCACCCAACCCCAGCGTCGAACCCTCCATCGCCGACCGGATCAAACTCCAGGCCACCC
>ERZ773212.271-NODE-271-length-27240-cov-8.579658_pt1 | contig 27240 bp, 20 predicted proteins | sample MGYA00581005_ERZ773212 | MGnify/ENA primary metagenome ERZ773212 (study PRJEB29015, sample SAMEA2738154) | human oral metagenome | biome: human oral; feature: human-associated habitat; material: saliva | place: China | collected 2196 ... | reverse complement strand
GTTGCAGATGTGGTAGGGTGGCGTACGTTTAGGAAAGAGATACAGGATAATAGAAACCATGATTGAACGTGACGATCTTGGGTCGTGGCTCAATGGCGCGCCCAGCGACCAAAAATACCCCGGAGAGATCATGGGGCGACCAGAGACAGGACCTGGCGCTATAGCCCGTCCGATGCGTCGCCTCCTAGGTTTCATCATAGATTGGTATCTATGCTTGGGTCTCGCGTTTCTGCTAGTCGGAGCCCAAAACGTACAAATACATGGTCTAACAACACTAGGAATTTTTCTGCTGTACCTGATCGTACTCGTAGGATTTATGGGGCACACTCTGGGGCATTTTCTGGTTGGAGTCCAAGTGCAAACTCTAGATGGCAGGCCTGCTGGTTGGAAGCGAGCCCTTATCCGAGCTGTGCTGACCATGCTGGTGCTGCCCACCGTAATTTTGGACGCGAATTCACGCGGTCTTCACGATCGCGCGGCAGGAACTATACTTGTGCGCATCCGCTAGATGCGAACTGTATTGCCGGAGAGCTTATATTATTTTCCGGGTATTAGACAGACAAGCTGAGCCCCGACCTTACCATGAGGTCGGGGCTCAGCCATAGGATGTACCGTTTCTAACGCCCACGCATTGCGCGACGATCGGGGCGCACACGGTTCGGATCTATACCCTTTGGAATGCTGTTCATGGGGTTACGCACATGGTTGAGGGTACTAAGACGATTAGAAACTCCCTGAACTTCTTGCTGAGTCAGGGCTTTAGGCAGCTTGTTCATAGTCTTGACGACATCTTTTAACTCAACCTGATTCTCGTCGTGACCGGTCTCAATCACGTGTACAGGAACGTCGGGAACTACGCGGTTAAGATGTTTCTTCTCATTTTTCACAAGGTTCTGCACACGCGATGAAGGTCCCTCGGTTACCAGCACAATTCCCGGCCTACCGAGACCCCGAAAGACAAGATCCTGATTGCGGTTCGCAGCTACAGGCTGCTCTTCCACAATCCAGCCGCGGCGCACAGAGTTCATAGCGGCACCCGCACGCCCGGGTTGTCCTTCGATCTGTGTGAACGCTGCTTTTTGTGCGCGACGACCCAGAATAATCATGGCGGCAAGAATGCCAACCGCAAGACCAAGAATAATAAAAGTGATGATGTTGTTGAGTAACGCGCCGATCAGGACAAAAACAAGTAGGGTAACGACCACTGCAAGAAGCAGAATCCACCCGATATTCGGGTCAGATTTTTTGGTCATCTGGTAGACCTGCTTCATCTGGGCAAACGTACCCGGAGATTTATCTTTCTTCTGCTTTTTCTTCTCTTCGCGCTTTTCTGCCACGGTGCTTCCTCTGGACAACGGGTAGGAAAATGCAGTATATGACTGCAGTATTTATTCTATCTTAGATTGTTCTTGACCTGGATGCCCGTGCATTCTCCTAAGGAAAAACTCACCCAACAGCCAAACCCTGCAGATGCGCCTAAGGCTTGGCGCTTGGCCCTCATTTTTTGGGGTAAACAAAGTCCCCCGGCTCGTAATCTTTAGGAAGAAACGAGCCGGGGAACCTTCTAAATCTATGTCTCTGCGGACTGAACTATTCTAGAAACCCGCTGCGACGAGGGAAGAAGCCTCTTGCAAAGCCGCACCACCATCTTCGATATGCGCAAGGTTTTCTGGAATCTCATAGCCGTTCTTCTTCATCGCGCGTGCCCACAGACGACCGGCACGATATGAGGACCGAACCATCGGACCAGCCATAACGCCAGCAAAACCGATGGATTCTGCCATAGCTGAGAACTCCAGGAATTCGGCGGGCTTCACCCAACGCTCAATGGGATGGAAAAGGGGACCGGGGCGCAGATACTGAGTCAGGGTGATAATATCGCATCCGGCGTCGTACAGATCGCAGAGCGCCTCGTAAATCTCATCGTTAGTTTCACCCATACCCAGAATCAGGTTGGACTTCGTGACCATGCCAGCCTCTTTACCCTGGGTGATCACATCGAGTGATCGCTCATAACGGAATGCTGGACGAATCTGCTTAAAGATACGCGGCACAGTCTCTAAGTTGTGCGCAAAAACCTCTGGACGTGCATCAATGACTTTCTGCACATGCTCTGGCTTACCCTTGAAATCAGGGATCAGCATCTCAACACCGGTATTGGGGCACATCTTGTGAATCTGACGTGTAGTCTCTGCGTAGAGCCAGGCACCGCCGTCTTCAAGATCGTCACGTGCCACACCAGTCACTGTGGCATAACGCAAACCCATAACCTTAACGTTTTTAGCTACTTTGAAGGGCTCAGCGTAATCAACTGCAGCGGGTTTGCCGGTCGCAATATTGCAGAAATCGCAGCGACGAGTGCATTCGGAACCGCCGATAAGGTAGGTTGCTTCTCGGTCTTCCCAACACTCGTAGATATTGGGACAGCCAGCTTCCTCACACACTGTATGAAGTCCCTGGCCCCGGGCCAGTTCCTTCATTTCATTGTATTCAGGCCCCACAACGGCTTTGGTCTTAATCCAGTGAGGCTTCTTCTCGATGGGAACCTCAGCATTGCGAGCCTCGACGCGCAGCAGCTTGCGGCCTTCAGGCTTAATGCTCATGTGTGTTGCTCCTTCTAACTGGATGCGCCCTAGGTTTAAAACGGGCTGAAACCTATTTTACGCCCGCATCGTGCAGGCGAAAAACACTGTGGCGTGGATTATGGTTTATTTGTCTTTAAGTCTTGTTTACGCACACAAATCTCTATTCGGATTACCCGCCGAATATCGATAAGCAGTACTGACAAGGGGAAATACGTGAACCTTGTGGCTATGCAGCCGTCTCGTGTGCCACCTTGTGCTCCTGCGGAACAAGGGGCTCAAAAGGCATTGCCAAACGATCCTGATACTTAATAAGCTCACGCTCAAGGGGCTCTAGAATATCTGCCGGGGTTACTGTACGACCGAGCTGCTCTGAGATTGTTGTGACGCCAGCATCCGTAATACCGCAGGGAATGAACTGCATGAACGGCGCGGTCTCATTGCAGCAGTTAATGGCGAACCCGTGCATTGTGGTTTGCTTTGAAACGCGAATCCCAATGGCGGCGATTTTCTTATCCGGTGTGATGCCATCGCCCAGAATCCATACGCCGCTGCGCCCTTCCACGCGTTCGCCTTTGATGCCAAAGTGAGCGAGTACATTCATAATAATCTCCTCTAGGATGCGTACATACGCTACTACATCAAGAGGCTCAGGAAGTTTCAGAATGGGATACCCGGTCAGCTGTCCGGGACCATGCCACGTGAGTTTTCCGCCGCGGTCAATTTTCACGACTGGAGTTGAACGGCCAGTGGGGTACTCGTGATCTTCAGTGCGCTTGCCAGCCGTAATCACGGGCTCATGTTCGAGCAGAAGAATAGTGTTTTGCCGAGCACGTGCCGCAACCTCTTCATGAAGGCGAGATTGCATATCAAGGCTCTCAACATAATTCACATAGTCAGGGGCAAACCCCACACGTTCAAGTATTACGGACATAGCTTCTACCTTAGTACCGGAAAGACCACGATAAAAATTAGGGCTTCCTGATTACAAGTGCTCTGGGCCGCAGCATCGCTCTAGGAAAACAACTCGTACCTTGTGTGACAGATTATGACGTCATAAACAAGGCAGAAGGCGAGCAGAAACGCGTTATACAGCATGAAAATCGTTAAAAACCTTGTTCCTGTGGATAACTTTCACAGTGCTTTTCCAAAATCCGGTACATCTAGAGTATGAACACCGATAGCATCACATACCTTGAAAATCTTCACGAAGAACCAAACCTGAGTATTTGGACAGTTAAGATACATACAAATAGAGATTCATCGGTTAAGAATCGTATACTTCCCAAACAATTAGCCCCGGGGCTTTACACCCTTGCGATAAGTCATGATTCTCAGCAAATACCGTCGCACCAGATCAAAACACTTTGCGGTTTACCACCTTTACCCGGTGTCGCCACTGTACTAGCCGTAACGCGGGACGAAAGGCAGTCGTCTGGCACAGAGACAGGAACTTATTATTGGTACGAACCGGTTGAGGCAGGATCACTCGAATCCCTTGTGCGTGCACGCGGATCCTTACCGCTCGCCGAGGTTGCGACCCTAGCACACCATATAGGATGGGGCTTCAAAAGCTTACACGCGGCGCATATCTATCCTGAGCATCTAGAGCCTCAGTACGTGATGATAACCGTTGCTGGACTCCCCGAGTTTCTTTGCCTGCCCAGTTCTATCAAAGCGAGTAAACACCAGCCGGATGAACATGAACATGTCGGAGTTCATGATTTTGTGGCTCTTCTGTGGTATGCACTCACTGGAGAGTCGCCTCGGCAAACTCATCAACGCATCCCGCTGCCGCTCCTTGCCGATGTACCGCAGACATTGGGAACTGAGCTTGAGCGTCTGCTTGATGATCCTAAGGCCACTGTACAGGAGGTTCTTGACGCATTCAGCGCATTCCAAACGCAGCCTCTCAACGCTTATACCAGCGCGCCTGAGTCAGTACGGTCTAAACTCCCTGTTGCTTCGCGAGAACCGAGTACCGTTAAAAGCACTAAGACCCTGCCCAAGGTTAGACATCAGAACGCTCAGAAACTTATAGGGAAGAGTACTTTCAAAGTTGGGCATAGCCGTGGGCGTTCAAAGGCTCGTAATTTTACGACCCGCAAACTCGTGATTCTGGGGGTTGGGAGTCTCATAATCTTAGGAGCTGGAGCAATAGCTGGGGCAACCTGGGTTCCGGAAGCTATGCATCATCATGAGTCTCACGCTACTCAGCCTGCCGTTGTGAGTACTCCGCAGGATGAGCAGGCTATTCTCACTCAGGTTATAGAGGAGCGCAATCAGTCGTTGAGTTCCCAGGGGGCGGCGACGCTGAAACTGCGCTCATTGACCCGTATTCTGCACAGAGACTCTGACTCTTTAGGAATGACCGCAGAAGTAGAGTCGCCCGGATACGCCCCAACGGATGCGGAGCAGAAAGAATCCGGTGTTCACCTTGTGGACGGCGTGCCGGTGCAGACAGTTATCTTTGAGCTGCATCGCGACGAGGGGGTATGGCGTATTGTCACGGCAACACCAGTCACGGATGAAACACCCAACGAGCCCGATGCGCAGCCTACGGTTGTCCGTGAGCCGTGAATAAAAATAACCACCAGGGGAGAGCTGCATATAGATGAGGCAGCTGCGAATTCAAGCGTGCAGCTCTTAAAAACATATCCCCGGTAGGTCTATAAAAACTACCGGGAACATGGACAAGAGTATTGTGCCAAAGTGAAGAGCTGTTTAGTGCCAGATGGTGGCAACGGCAACATTAACGACGGCAAGACCGCCCACTGCATGCGCTAAGCCTGTTGAAATTGGTTCTCCCGCCTTGTACTTGCGTTGACCGATGAATGCGGCAGCAGCAATGCTCAATGCAATAAGAATTTTGACCGCAATCTTAATGTGGTTAGGACTGCCGGTAACCTCAGCAATTCCTACCAGGAGTAGGCCCGTTATGAGCATCAGAAGCGATGCGTGAAACTGCCCGGGCAGAACTTTAGGTGTGCGAAAATGAGCAATCCAGAGCCCAATAATAATCGCAGCACCTATGATGTGCAAAAACACAAGAATGTTGTTGAGAAGAAACATAGCTAATATTCTGACACTCTGTCACTATAATGTCTACTTTATAAACTCGGCATAACGACGAAGAATAAAAAATAAAAAAAGGGGTGCGTTGGCTTATACGCCAACACACCCCTTGAAACACGATGCTACATCATACCAGGACCCCTTTAGAGACCGAGCTCAGCCTCAAAGTTTGCCTCTTCCAGGCGAGTCTTGAGGGTGTACAGGAAACGACCTGCATCCGCACCATCGACCACGCGGTGATCGTAGGTGAGGGAGAGGTAGCACATAGAGCGAATCGCAATTGAATCGTTGCCATCAACGTCCTTAACCACCATGGGGCGCTTCACAATGGAGCCGGTACCCAAGATCGCCACGTTCGGCTGATTGATAATCGGGGTATCAAACAGAGCCCCGAAGGAACCGATGTTGGTGATGGTAAAGGTAGAGCCGGTCAGCTCTTCGGGAGCAATGTCGCCGGTGCGTGCGCGTCCGCCCAAGTCGCCAATTGCCTTAGCCAAGCCAGCGATGCCGAGATCCGATGCGTTCTTGATAACGGGAACGAGCAGACCCTTGGGGGTATCTACAGCGATCGCGACGTTCTCGGAATCGGGGTAGGTAATCTGCTTCAGGTCCTCGGTCATGGAAGCGTTCAGTGCGGGGTGCTGCTGCAGAGCCTCGGTAACAGCCTGTGCGAAGAAAGGCAGGAAGGTCAGCTTTGCGCCCTCACGAGCGAGGAAGCCGTCCTTAGCCTTGGCACGCAGCTGTGCTACACGGGTCATATCCACTTCGGTAACCTGAGTCAGCTGAGTGGAAATATCGAGGGACTCGCGCATACGTTTTGCAATAACCTGGCGAATGCGTGCGGTCTTTTCGACGGTACCACGCTTGGGCGAAACTTCGAAGGTATGTGCTGCCTTGGGAGCACCGTCTGCGGCGGGAGCTGCTGACGCGGCAGGCGCTGCAGCAGGAGCGGTCGAGCCCTTAGCGGCAATAGCTGCCTGAACATCCTGCTTGCGGATACGACCGCCTACGCCGGTGCCCTTCACAGTGGACAGGTCAATACCATTGTCTTTGGCGAGCTTACGAACCAGCGGGGTTACGTATGCTTCGCCATCGGCGGCGGGAGCCGCCGGGGTAGCGGGGGTGTCGGGTGCAGAAGCAGGAGCTGCAGGCGCAGCGGGAGTTGCAGGAGCCGGTGCTGCCGCAGCAGGTGCGGGGGCGGCCGGTGCAGCAGGAGCAGCTGCGGCGGAAGAATCACCAATGATGGCGAGAACCTGGCCGACCTCTGCTTCCTCGTCTTCTGGAATCCGAATTTCGAGCAGGGTACCTGCCACGGGCGAAGGAATCTCGGTATCGACCTTATCGGTAGAAACCTCTACGAGAGGTTCGTCTACCTCGACCTGCTCACCAACTTCCTTCAGCCAGCGGGTCACGGTACCCTCTGTGACAGACTCGCCCAATGCGGGAAGAGTTACTTCCTGACCGGAGGCAGAGCCAGCAGCGGGCGCCGCAGCAGCTGCGGGTGCCTCAGGAGCGGCAGGGGTGGATGCTGCAGGAGCCTCGGCAGCGGGCGCGGCAGGTGCAGCTGCGGGAGCACTGGAACCATCGCCAATGACAACGAGAGCAGCGCCAACCTCAACATCTTCGTCTTCTTCCACCAAGATCTGCTCAACAACGCCTGCTACGGGCGAGGGGATCTCGGTGTCGACCTTATCGGTAGAAACCTCGACAATAGGATCGTCCACAGCTACAGTGTCGCCGACAGCTACAAGCCAGCGGGTCACGGTGCCTTCGGTCACGGATTCGCCCAATGCGGGCAATTCTACGGTGTGGGACATATCTCTTCCCATTCTCCTTGTGAATGCTTGAACTAGAAAAACTTTTACTGGGCAAGGCCACCCGCGCATAATTTTCGTGTGATAACAAAACACGGGGTAACTCTCTGCCCTGGTGATAGGGCATCTCAGTCTATTGTGACATACCCATAATTTGATAAGGCGATAATTAGCCGTGTAGCGGGGTACCGTTCAGAGCCATGGCAGCCTCACCTAAAGACTCATTCTGAGTCGGATGAGCGTGGATAAACTTAGCAACATCCTCGGGGAATGCTTCCCAATCAACCCACATCTGAGCTTCGCCGATCTGCTCGCCCATACGCTTACCGATAGCATGAACGCCTACGATCGGACCGTCCTTTTCACGCACGACCTTGACGATGCCGGAAGCACCCAAAATTGAGGACTTGCCATTACCAGCTAGGTTGTATTCGGCAACTTCAACATTGTCCTCACCGAATTTCTCCTTCGCTTTCGGCTCGGAGTAACCCACAGAAGCAATCTCAGGATCGCAAAAGGTCACCTTCGGAATATTAACATCGGGAACAACGGTGGGGTTCAAACCAGCAATTTCTTCGGCAACAAAGATGCCCTGCTGGTAACCACGGTGTGCAAGCTGAACGCCAGGAACAATGTCACCCACAGCATAGATATTTCCAACACCGGTGTGCAGGCGCTCGTTAGCAAGCACGAAGCCACGATCCATGGGGATACTTTGCTCTTCGTAACCCATATTTGCAGTGTTGGGGCCACGGCCAACAGCAACGAGCACGATGTCGGCCTCAAATACCTTACCGTCTGCCAGGGTTACCTTTGCACCGTTAGCGTCCTGCTCAACCTTCTCAAAGAAAGTACCAGTATTGAACTTGATGCCGCGCTTCTTGAAGGCACGCTCAAGAACCTTGATGATGGCGGGATCTTCGTTCGGAACGAGGTTGGGCAAACCCTCGATAATAGTGACGTCTACACCCATAGCTTTCCACATGGAGGCAAACTCACAGCCAATGACGCCGCCTCCGAGAACGATAGCGCTCTTCGGCAGGTAGTCCATTTCAAGAGCCTCGGTGGAGGTCAGAACTCGACCTTCAATAGGCAGGCCAAAAGTCTTAGAAATAGAGCCGGAAGCAAGAATAATATTCTTGCCCTTGTAATCCGTACCGTTGACGGTCACGGTATCTTGAGCGGTCAGCTTGCCTTCACCAGCGATAACCTCTACGCCCTTCATCTTCAAAAGACCGGAGAGACCCTTGAATTTACCCGCGACAATACCATCTTTGTAATCGCGTACCTTACCCATTTCGATGGACTCTAGGGTGGCGTTTACGCCTACTTTAGAGGCTTCACGAGCGTCCTCCGCCAATTCTGCGGCGTGTAGGTATGCCTTCGTCGGAATACAACCGGTGTGCAGGCAGGTGCCGCCTACTTTTTCCTTTTCAACGAGGCCAACGGTAAAACCCAGCTGGCGCGCGCGCAGAGCGGCAGAGTAACCAGCGGAACCGCCGCCAAGGATGAGGATGTCGAATTCTTGAGCCACGATGTTGCTCCCTTGCATAGATTGTGGGGCTGTAACCCCGGTGCAATGCGTTCTTTATCTATATTGCTTTTCTGTCAAACAGTAGACCCGCACCTTCCGGTTTGCGTGAGGGCACGCATCTATGAGAGAGCAGAAAAACACTCACTACAACAATACCCCTGTTTTAGACCCTTTAAGTTCACCTGACGCTAATTTGGGGCAATAATCGCACAAACTGTGCAAATTTTTTGAAGAGCGTAACCGTCCTGGAATTTATGATGTGATATTTTGCACGTAGAAGAAGAGCAGTATCGGGGCCCTGAGACCGTCAGTCTAGGGGCCCCGATATAAGGCGGATATTTCCTTTACCGTGCGTACGATTCGATGAAATTCACCAGGGTCGCGGTGCCAAAACCGGTACCTTCCTTAGGGGTGAACCCATAAGCACCTTCTTCGTTAAAGGCAGGACCAGCAATATCGAGATGTGCCCAGGGAATGCCTTCACCTACAAATTCTTGCAGGAAGAGCCCTGCGATCATCATGGAACCGTAGCGCGAACCCATATTTTTAATATCAGCTACTGGGGAATTCATAGAGGCACGCAGATATGATTCGAGTGGTATTTGCCAGTATGCCTCACCGGATTTTGCCCCTGCCTGTTGTACACGGTCGCGAATATCCTCATCACCCATAAGCGCGGCGGTACGCAATCCCAGCGCCGCCATGGCTGCACCCGTGAGCGTTGCAATATCCAGGATTACGGTAGGGTTTGATTCGGAGGCAAGAGCAATACCATCCGCCATGACTAGGCGACCTTCAGCGTCTGTATTGAGAACTTCAACCGTACGACCGTCACGAATCGTGATGATGTCTTCGGGGCGCAGGGAAGCTCCGCCGGGCATATTCTCAGCGAGGCAAAGGTACCCGGTGACCTCAACCGGAATTTCCAGCTCGGACGCCGCAAGAACTGCGTGCAGAACCGATGCTGCACCTGCCATGTCGCATTTCATCGTCATCATAGATGCCGCAGGTTTTAGGGAGTTTCCACCGGTATCAAAAGTAATCCCTTTGCCAACGAGAGCCACATGTGCAGAAGGGCTCTCGGGGGTGTACTTAACAACGGCGAGTGCGGGCTTCCGTGGGGAGCCTTGACCGACTCCTGCGATGCCTCCAAAACCTTCCTTGAGCAAGCGGTCATAAGGGTAGACTTCAATGCTGACATCTGAATAATCTTTGACAAGCTCTGTGGCGAGATTTGCAAAAGATTCCGGGTACAGGTGTGAAGGGGGCATATTGACGAGGCGGCGCGCATCCTTGGCAGCTTCGCCCAGAATAACGGCGCGCACAAGGGCGGGCTCGGCTTCGCTGGCATCGGCTTTTGCCACAATGGTGATGGACTCCGCTTCGTCTCGAACAGAATCTGCAGTTTTGCTGCGTACTCCTTCTTCGGAGAATGATCCGAGAACGGCACCGTGAGCTACAGCTTCAATTTCGTCGCGTGAGGTACTACCGAAGTCGAGCGCGATATGTGCAGTTCCTAAAAGCTGACGGGTTGCCGAGCCAGCAGCGAAGCGAAGGGCATCTAGGCGCTCCTGGTCAATTGTGGTGTCTGAGCCTAAACCGATGAGAGCGATGATGTCGGACGATGCCCCTTCTACGCCGGGGAGGCGAAGTATTTGGTCGAGAGCACCTGTGGCACCTAGAGACTCCAGAAGTTTATTGATGCTCTGCGCCGAATCATCAGGAAGTGAATTTGAGGCTAGGTAAGGTCCGTCTTCTCCCGAAAAGACACCGAGAACAAGTACCTCAGCATCCAGCGATTGCAGGTCGTTGGTGTGAAGAGAAAGTGCTGTCGACATAGTTCCTCCGCGAATGGGTTGGAATATTGATATTGGGTAATGTGTTTCTACTGTACACTGCGGGTATCGGAAATCTTGACGAACAGTACGGTGAAAATACCCTTCTAACGCTTTTACGAGTGTTCGCCTCGCGCGAGAGACTAGGAAATAGTACTGTTGCGGTTAGACACATACATTAAAATAAGAAGTTCAGAGACTAAACCCGGCGAGGGAAAGGAGTGAAGATGTTAAACCCTGAAGATTTATATTTGGCGAATAATAAAATTCTTCATGATGCACGGTTGAAAAATCTCACTCTGGTTATTGCTCTCTCAAGCCCACAGGATGCAGGATCCACAGCGGGGCAGCTGGGGCATTTTCTTCTCAAGGAACTTAAGAATATTGAGATTGTGGAGTTTGATACGGATCAGCTTCATGATTACCGTAGCCGCAGACCACATATTTTCTTCAATAAAGACCATTTTGAGCAGCCAATTATGCCTGCTCTGAAGCTTTATGCGGTCGAAGATACCCTTGATAAGCCTTTCTTGCTTTTGACCGGTTCAGAACCTGATTATCAATGGCAGCGTTTTCAGCAGGCGTTGTTGTCTATTGTGCGGACGCTGGATCCTTCACTTGTGGTGCTGGTGTCGGCGTTTCCAATGCCTGTGCCGCATACACGTCCTACGCCGGTGACGGCGCATGGCTCTCGGAAAGACCTCATTGAAGGGATTTCGCCATGGCGTCCTAAAGCTGATTTGCATGCTAATATGACGAATCTTTTAGAGGTTCTTTTCACCGAGAACGGCTTCGACACTGTGGGATTCGGTATTAATATTCCCCAGTATGTTTCTGATGCTGATTTACCGCAGGGAACGCTGACCGCGCTTGAACACGTGAGTATGGCAACCCGTTTGGCTTTTCCGAGTGATGAGCTTAGGGAGGCTGCGAGGGCTGTTCATGGGCAAATTAATGAGCAGGTCAAGGAGAACCCAGAGATTGGGCGTATGATTTCGACGATGGAAGCGAATTACGATGAAAACTTCCGTACTTCAAACGTTGCTATTCCACTCTCGCAGCGCGACGCTCATAAAATTCCTGGACGAGATGAAATCGGTGCCATGTTTGAGCGATTCCTTGAGGAGCATGAAGAATAAGTAAGGCTCAAAAGATCCCATGGTTTAACTCAGGGGTGCACGCAGCATAGAAAATTCAAGCTATGGTGGGTCATTCCTAAACTTTTAGGGGTCACGTATGCCTTGTGCTGCTCGTGTGGGTATGGATCGTAATATTTGGATAGAAAACAGCTAATTCTTATCCACAGAAGCGAAATATGTGTCCTAACGAAGCGAATGCACCTGGGTTATCCACAGGTTAGTTGGTCTGCGAACTTTTAAGGTGAGCAATCTTGCCATAGTAAAGATATGACAACAACGAGTCACCTAACGACAACCTATAGCTTACATACCGAAGAAGACTTGATAGCTCTCGTGCTGCATCAGTTTGGATACTGGCCGCAAGAATCGCTGGTGCTTTTAAGCGTGACGAAGCATGCCGTAGGGCCGTGTATACGCGTTAATCTTCCTGATGAGCAACAAGATCTAGAACAATATTTTGATACGTTAGCGAATCTGGTACCCGCCACCGTTGACGGGTTCGAGCCCATTACTGGAGTCTTTGCTTTGATCTTTAGCGGCAATGCGGCAACTCGAGAGCGGCAACTTTCACCTGCTACACGCACTGTCTTACACAATACGGATTTGTATATCGATAATCGCGCTGGAATCTCATTCAACCAGTGGCTGCCCACACTCTACGCAGCTTGCAACAATGTTCATCTTGATCTTTACGATGTGCTGTACTGCGGGTCCGTATCGCGATGGTCACTTGATCGAAACCAGCTTGCGCTCACTTACCGCGGCCCTATTGAAGACATTATGCATAGCTCGTACTATCTCGATCGGGTGTATGAGGGACGCCGAGTATCCGCAGAACCCCTGTCTGCATATACGCAATGCCTCTGGGATACTGCAACCAGTGCCTCCACGAATGAGGTGACAGAATGGGAACAAGCAAGTCTGCTGTGGATGCATACCTTCGAAGAAGAACTTAACCAAGCTACGGGTCAGCATACTGTTTTAGAACATCCCGGCTACTACCGTCAGAAAAGTATTGAACTCTGCTACTGGGAAAGCGCCCTTGAGGCTGTACGCTGGGTAATGCGTACCTATCCGCCTGAAAACACCGAAGAATACGATAACGCCATAAGTTTTGGGGACCGGTTACGTTCGCTGATATCGCCCGAAATAGCCGGCTATCTGCTGTGCAGCATGAGTACCCAGGCAACCCCAGAATTTATACTGTACCAAGCGGCTAAAGACCTACCGGAAGCATTGGGGGTACTAGACGGATATGACTGTATGCATGCCGCATGCGGTGAAAGAGCATACGAACCGGTGGAGCCGCTATGTTACGGCAAACCAACAACTCGTCGGCGCACGATGCTGCCGGAGACCTTTTATCAAACTCTTCGGGGCGAAAGCCCCCGTATCGGAGGTATCGCGCACGGTCGCGTGAGCTGGCACGACTGGATACGGCGTACGCATCGTATACTTCAACAGCAGATTTTAGACGACACATGCGACTCGTCTGAGACCAGACCGGAAGAACACATAACGAAGATAGACCGGATGGTGGAACTTCTGAGCGGTCTAACAAAGGACTATAAACCGGCCTGGAGCCGTCTTAACGCTCTCGAAGTTCTCTGTAATCTGTTGGTGCATGCGGTTCAATCGGGTGAACAGTATGGTCGACTGAGGCTTCTTCAAGCCTGGATAAATTGGCTACGTGGCGGAAATACCTATGCAGGTATTCTCGCCGATATCGCCAGGCTTCACTGTGATGAAGATATGCCTCTTTTTCAGACCCTATCAGAATCTGTATTTCCGCTCTGGATTACGGATCCCGTGCGGTGTTGGCGCGGTGACCTTTACTTCAGTACTCTATTGCCTCACGAGGCAGCCGACGCCAAGGTAGAGACGATTGAGCCAAAGGCAGGGTAGCGAACGTTGTGTTTGCAGGGAATAAAACAGGGTTGTCTAGGCGAGCCTTATTTGAAAGAAAATAAGATTCTGCCATACTTGATGATGACCCCGTAAAGTCTGTGCTTTTGCGCGCGCCTTCATGAGGTGAAAACGCAGGGAATAATCCCCAGTATCTAGCGGTTATATTTATTCCGCTAACCCTGCTTTCACCAATAATGTGAGGAGCAAGACTTGACAGGGTCTTAGGTGTTTTGCAGACAAAGCACCCCAACACGAGTTAGAAAGGGTTCTTGTGGCACCTGCAACCAGCAAGAAGACCGCGACCGGTGAAACCTCTGAAGAGACTGTAGCCGAAACCCCCAAAAAGACAACCCGCACTAAAAAAACTGCAGCCACATCCAAACCTGCAAAAAAAGCGCCTGCTAAGAAACGCGCAGCAGCCAAAACTCAAGAAGACGCAAAATCTGATGCAGAGGACTCGGTCGAAGCCACTGCCGAGGCCGTGCCTGAAGAGAAACCTAAGCGCGCGCGTAAAACAACCACTAAACGTAAAACCGGTGGACGTAAGAAGAAGACCGACGAGGACGAGTTTGATCTTGACCTTGACGACGAGCTAGATCCCGAGACCGTTGACGGCGAAGAGCACGAAGACGCTGACGAAGATGAAGAAGCCGTTGCCAAAAAGGAAGAGAAGAAAGCTGCCGAAGAAGTGGCGGCTAAAGGCTCTGGCTTCGTGCTGACCGCCAGCGATGATGACGATGCACCTGCCCAACGCGTCGTTACCCCCGGAGCAACAGCTGACCCCGTGAAAGACTACCTGAAGCAGATCGGTAAAGTCTCGCTCCTGAACGCGCAGCAGGAAGTCGATCTTGCGATGCGCATTGAGGCTGGCCTGTATGCGGAGCACAAACTCGCCGACAACCCCGACATGGATCCGAAGCTCAAGAAGGAACTGCGCTGGGTGATCCATGACGGTAAGCGTGCGAAGAACCACCTGCTGGAAGCGAACCTGCGCCTCGTGGTCTCACTCGCTAAACGCTATACGGGCCGCGGAATGCTATTCCTTGACCTTATTCAGGAAGGTAACCTGGGTCTGATTCGTGCGGTCGAGAAATTCGACTACTCGAAGGGCTTTAAATTCTCCACCTACGCCACCTGGTGGATTCGTCAGGCGATTACCCGTGCAATGGCGGACCAGGCGCGTACTATTCGTATTCCTGTGCACATGGTTGAGGTCATTAATAAGCTCGCCCGTGTGCAGCGTCAGATGCTTCAGGATTTGGGGCGTGAACCCACCCCCGAAGAGCTCGGTAAAGAGCTGGACATGGCTCCCGAAAAGGTTATTGAGGTGCAGAAGTACGGGCGCGAACCTATTTCTCTGCACACGCCGCTGGGTGAGGACGGCGATTCCGAGTTCGGCGACCTGATTGAGGATTCGGAGGCTGTCGTTCCGGCTGACGCAGTGTCATTCACTCTTCTCCAAGAGCAGCTGCACTCGGTGCTCGATACGCTCTCCGAACGTGAAGCGGGCGTGGTGGCTATGCGATTCGGCATGACCGACGGGCAGCCGAAGACTTTAGACGAAATTGGCAAGGTATATGGCGTGACGCGTGAGCGCATTCGTCAGATCGAATCAAAGACCATGTCGAAACTGCGTCACCCCTCGCGTTCGCAGGTTTTACGTGACTATCTAGACTAGAGACAATACCCCTAGTCGTAACGTGTTGAGTGCGCCCATCAGACCTTTCTGATGGGCGCACTTACGTATAACACTTAATACAATTAAGCAGTATGCGAATAGAAAACACCCCTACTGAAATCTATCTTGAGGGTGAAAGAGCGTAACTCGCAGCCTTGAATACCGCGCTGTTGCGGCTTGGGAGGGCCCGCTAACAAGGTGGTGGTAAACAACGCAAATCTAAGGCATGTTCGTGCGTATAAAGTCGACCCTGCAAGTACACGACACGGAACGCAAGGTATGGCATAGCGTGTTTATCTGTGATTACCTAGAAGTAGTGGTTACCACAAGATAACGAACCCGCATTTTTCCGGAAATGCAGCTAACAACCGCATCCCACATCCACATCACCGATAGGGGACGATACTGTGAGTATTCTTGAAAAGACCGCTCTTGAACAACAAGCCCTGAACGTTATTGACCGCATCAATGCACAGCAGATATCGCCTGTTATTTTCTTTGACACTCAGCAGACATCAGAACCTCTGCCAGTGACCACCTCTAAAGTTGGAGGCGTTCCCTACGTTCCGGTTGGTACTGCGGCGCCGACCAACGGCAGTGGACAGAATTTGGGGCTTATTGCCCAGATTAATTGTTCTGAGCTTCCCACAAACGATATTTACCCCGAAACCGGAATCCTACAGTTCTGGCTTGATCCACACGAAGACTTGTGGGGGCTAAACTTAGACGATCCCACCAGCCAACAAAAAACTCGAGTTGTCTATTATCCGACTCTGGATGCGCCAGACTCCGGGGTCGGTACCGCCGTAACGGAACTTATAGTTAATAATCCTCATGATGACTTATATTGGCCGGTCAGCGGACGTCATGGGTATGGTCTTATCGCTAAAACCCAGAGTAATGAAGAATGGATTTTTGACGGACGCCCACATTCGGAATTCACTCGAATCTGGAACGATATGTACCCCGAGCAGCTTATAGCGAGTATTTGGGACCTTCGAAAGTTCGACGGCGGTGCTGATACCATCAAGACTTTACGCGATATGACGGGCACCCCCGAAAGCTATACCCATCACAAAATTGGTGGTTACCCCCTCTTCGAGCAACGCGATCCGCGTGATGGTGATGCGGCTCTTACTCAGTACACCGTGAATCTGCTGACGCTTATATCACGGGTGGAGTCAGGGAGCCATGAGGGCATTATGTGGGGCGATATGGGAACCGCAAACTGGATGGTGACCTCGCACCAGCTTAAGAACCGAGACTTCTCGAAGGTTCTCTTCGAATGGTCATAAGGTCCAATACTTAGGTTCAGCTGGCTGTACGCATAAATTTCTCCGGCGTGTATCTTCTCCGACTGGGTATAAAGTTAATGCTTCATGCTAAGGGGTGAGTCATCTTTATATAACATTGGGCATCCAACTCCACGAGGAGAACGCGTGACGGATAAGCAGACAGAAATACTAGAACGGGCTCGCACTTTACTGGCTGAGATGAACGTGGGACATCAAGTTCCCACGATGCGTATCAACACACGATTCGCTAAGTACAAGACGCTGCCAGTCACCGCCTCCAAAATCGGGGGAATACCGTACCTACCCAAGGGACAGGATGGTCCCGTAGATGTTAACGGTGAACCTTTGCACATGATTGCGCAGATTAACTGCGCCGACCTGCCGCCTAATAGTATTTACCCGGCGGAGGGGCTGCTGCAGTTCTGGATTAGCCCGATCGAGACCGATACGGAAGATTACACCTCATCACAATATGATCGCGTGATCTACTATCCCAAGCTGGGAAAAGCGAACAGGAAGGCTCATAAACTAGTCATTACCGAGGATAATGGCTTTATATGGCCTCTTTTGGGCGGAGAATACGCCCTAAGCTTCGAGCCTGAAAATCTAGAGCCCGGGCTAAAACTCAAACAATACAGTACCGGGCAGTTATTTACGCGGTTGTGGAATGAACGCTACCCGCAGGAGCAGATTGAAAGTCCTTGGGATCTTGATGAACTTGCAGGGCTTGAAGGCGATGACCTTGCGAGCACCTTTTATGAAGATCTTGATCACCACCAGCTGGGCGGTGTTCCCGAGTATATCGACTGGGACCCCCGCGATGACAAGGAGGAATGGAAAGACTACACGATTAATCTGCTCACTCTTGTCTCTGCAGATGAAGGTGACACCATAACCATCATGTGGGGCGATGCCGGAGCGGCAAACTGGCTGATTACCCCAGAGCAGCTGGAGAATTTAGATTTCTCGAAGGTCTTTTATTCGTGGGATAGCTGCTAAAGAAAATACACCATGAGCACTATTTTTGAGCGGGTCAAGCACCTTAATCATCTGCTGAGCCAGCAGGATCGTAAACCCACTGTGCGCATCATTCCTCGCGCAGTTCAGGGAACTGTGCCGGTGACCGCCTCTAAATTTGGGGGAGTGCCGTACCTGCCCGCCGGGGCTCAGGCCCCCACTAACCAGAACGGTAGGCCGCTGGGTATGGTCGCGCAGATTAACTGTGCTGAGTTACCCAAAAATGAGCTTTATCCCAAGACCGGGATACTTCAGTTCTGGCTGGATCCATATGATGAGTTGGGACTGGGCGTCGATCTGAAGAACCCGGTGTCGCAAGTCAATACTCGCGTGATCTATTATCCCCATCATAAGGACACAAACCCGTGCGCCCACGCTCTTGTTATGCCAGATCAAGAGAAACAAACCGAGATGGAATTTATGGCCTGGCCAGTACACGTGGATCAGGGATGGGAAATCGGACTCAGCTTTGAAGAAGCCTCAGAAGGAATAACCCCACAGAATTGGTGGGTCTACCAGAGCCGGTTTGTAGAGTTGTGGAATGAACTATACCCCCAGCAGCCTATCGGCGATTTTGCGGGTGTTGATGCATACGCACTCGCAGATGAGGAACGCCCGAGTGCGATGTTCTACCGCGACATAGATCAGGGAAGTTACCACAAACTTGGCGGGCACCCAGAGTTTACCCAGCAGGACCCGCGTCAAGAGCATGATGGGTTCGATAACTACACAATCAACCTGCTCACCATGTTCTCTGAGGACGCCGAAAAATTTGTTACTGTTTGGGGAGATCAGGGCACTGCAAACTGGCTGATAACCCCGGAACAGCTGAAAAACCGAGACTTCTCGAAAGTCCTTTTTGAATGGTCCTGCGGTTAGCTGCAACTATCAATAAGACTGGTGAAAACGAAAGTCAGGTATTGGGAGGAAAATATTATGGGCCGTACAGTAGCTAAAGAGGCACGGAAAATCGCGGCAGAAATCACTGCCGCCACACGGCAGCCAGTAATCCGTATTAAAACAGCCGGTGCCAAGGCACCGCTGCCGGTGACTGCCTCGAAGTTTGGCGGCGCCCCGTACCTGCCTGCCGGGGCTCAGGCACCCACCAATGAGAGCGGGAAGCCCTTAGGGATGATCGCGCAGATTAACTGTGCTGAGTTACCCAAAAATGAGCTTTATCCCAAGACCGGGATACTTCAGTTCTGGCTGGATCCATATGATGAGTTGGGACTGGGCGTCGATCTGAAGAACCCGGTGTCGCAAGTCAATACTCGCGTGATCTATTATCCCCATCATAAGGACACAAACCCGTGCGCCCACGCTCTTGTTATGCCAGATCAAGAGAAACAAACCGAGATGGAATTTATGGCCTGGCCAGTACACGTGGATCAGGGATGGGAAATCGGACTCAGCTTTGAAGAAGCCTCAGAAGGAATAACCCCACAGAATTGGTGGGTCTACCAGAGCCGGTTTGTAGAGTTGTGGAATGAACTATACCCCCAGCAGCCTATCGGCGATTTCACGGGTGTTGATGCATACGCGCCCACAGATGAGGAACGCCCGAGCATGACGTTCTACCGCGACATGGATCAGAGAAGTTACCACAAACTTGGCGGATACCCCGAGTTTACCCAGCAGGACCCGCGTCAAGAACATGATGGGCTCGATAACTATACAATCAACCTGCTCACCATGTTCTCTGAGGATGCTGAAAAATTTGTTACTGTTTGGGGAGATCAGGGCACTGCAAACTGGCTGATCACCCCCGAACAGCTGAAAAACCTGGACTTTTCAAAAGTCCTTTTTGAATGGTCCTGTAGCTAGCTGCTTCGCGCCGATTGTTTGCGTGAAATATAGTCTATAGTCCAAGTTGAGCAAGAAACCGCTCAGCAACGGCCTGCACTTCATCAAGACCCCGAACACGTTTTATCTGCGGCTCCACCAAGTCGCCGAGCTGAAAACAGAGCGCCACGAGAGAACCCATCACAGACCCGATGGAATCCGAATCGGAATCTACCGATATGGCCTGCGTGTAAGCGTCGAGCAAAATATGAAGGGCTAGACCGGAGGAGGCGCGGGCGCGCGACTCCGCGTAAAGCGCCACCCACACGGCGATCCCCAATACCGTCGTAGCCGTCCAATCAGTGCCGAACTCTTGTGCTACCGCTTCTGCAGAGGGCTCTACAGGATATTCCCCACCCCCGAGACGAAGCGCCCGCTCTAGGACATCGCGAGTCTGTGAACCGTCACCAGGAAATACCTCATCCGTGCTCACCGTGCCGCACCACTCGATAATTGTCTTTACCGATGCGGCGAGTATGTCTGAAGATCGTGAAGGTTGGTCGGAAGTTACCCGACCCAGAGCATCACGAACCAGCAGAGCATATGCTGCTGCAGAAACTAGCGCCTCCGGATGCCCATGCGTGAGCGCCGCACCACGTACCGCCAACGATACAACTGTACGTTCCTGCTCCACCGGTAAAAACCCGAAGGCAACCGACCGTACAAGAGCACCAGAACCTAGCCCCTCAGGATTAATGTTCTGCGTAGCGGTCTGCATCTCTCCGCTTGCTAAAGCACGCAGAGTTGCTTTCCCTGGACCTTCCTTCCGGGTCATATACGTACCATGATCGATGGTACGAGGCAGAGCATAAGGAGCGTTCTCGGGTAAAACGAAACCCATACTTCGGTACCAGCGCAGATAGGCGAGCCACAGACATGCCGCTTCATCGGCAGCTGCCCCATGGTTGTTCCATTCCAAAACCTCGGTCAGGGCATCAACGGTATAGCAGATCAGTTGGGTGTCATCACTAAAAACCAATGGGTTATTTTCCGCTACGATGCTCTGCGGGCGTTCCGAGATCTCGGCGGCGCTCAGAAGCTCTAAGGGATAACCGAGCGCATCGCCTAGAGCACCCGCAATCAGGGCAGACCGAAGACGATCGGCATACGTTGGAGAGGAAATATGAGGCATCCGAGTAAAATCACCCATAACGCACATTATCCCATACCCCCGTAACGCCAAAATACGGGGTGTAGGCTTATGTATACGACGAATTAGGGTGCATGTTCCAGCGCCCAATGTAATACTAAAAACTATGAAGATTCTGCATACCTCCGACTGGCATTTAGGGCGTACCTTCCACCGGCACAGCCTGCACGAATGGCATCAACGGTTCATCGATGAACTTATCGACTATGCGACTGCCGAAAAGATTGATGTGCTCCTTATCAGCGGAGACGTGTATGATAGCGCCCACCCCAGCGCCGAAACCACTGAGCTTCTTGGCAAGACTTTAGACCGTCTGGCGCTCGCGGGAATTCAGGTAGTTCTGAGCGCGGGAAATCATGATTCCGCTCGTAGGTTAGGGTATGGGGCAGGTACTTTAGCGCGGCTGGGTATATACCCTGTGACGACTTTGGAGGAAACATTTGAACCGGTAGAACTTATCCGGGACGATATACGAGTGCGTATTTATGCCGTGCCTTACCTAAACCCACGTTATTATGGGCGTCAGCTTGATGTTGAGCCCACCCATGCAGCCGTGCTGGGAGAGGTCTGCACACGAATTCGAGAAGACAATGAGAAACGGAACGCAGGGGAGAACCCCGCAGATTTCACCATTGTCATGGCCCATGCCACCGTGAGTGAGCACGGTGACTTCAATGAATCTGTGCGTTCTTCTTCGGAACGAAATATCAGCGTAGGCGGTGTGGACTGGGTGCCAGCTGCGCTCTTCGAGGGATTCGATTACATGGCATTAGGACATATTCACCGCCGCTACCCGGTGACGGATCGTGTACGATACAGCGGCTCGCCGCTACCTTTTTCCTTCAGCGAAGAAGCTAATAAGAACGGAGCCTATTTACTGAACCTCACAGCACGCGAAGGGTGCGTGAAGGTGCAGATTGAATCCCATGAATGGCGCACTCGGCTGCCCCTCAAGACCCTGACGGGAACTTTCGATGAACTGATGGAAAGTGACGAATTCTCGCCCTACGAAACCGAGTATTTTTGCCGTATTATCCTGCGCGATGATAAGCAGCCGGTAGGCACTCTCGACGAGCTCCGTAAACGATATGAGAATATTGCCTCGTTCGTTTTTGAGCCTCTGCATCAACAACCGCGCGCAAATACTCGCCCGCGCATCACCGAAACTACTAACCCGGCGCATGTGTGCGAGGAATTCTACGCTACTGTGCGGGCGCATCCGCTGGAGGCGGCAGAAACCCGAGCCCTTGAACATATTGTTGATGAGGTTATCAGCAGCGGGAGGTCAGCATGATTTTTCATCGCCTAGAATTTGAAGCATTCATGGCCTACCCCAAGCGAGAGGTCATAGACTTTGATGCCCTCAACGAAGCCGGTATTTTTCTTCTTAATGGTCCCACCGGGTCGGGAAAAACGACCGTACTCGACGCTATCTGTTATGCGCTGTACGGAATGCCCTCTTCCGAGCGTGATATAGGATCTTTGTGCTCTACCCATGTGCCCCCTGGAGAAATAAAACCCCATATTTTTCTGGAGTTGAGCATACAGAATCGTCGTCTAAGGATCGACCGAACCCCAGCGTATCGTCGGCTCATCACACGTGGGAAAAATAAAGGAACACCCACCCTCGAAAATCCGCAGGCATTAGTTTCTGAACTTATTCCGGGCAGAGACCCGCAGGATGAACAATCCTGGCGTAAAGCAGCGGAGGGCATGGCAGACTCGGCGGACTACCTGACAAAACTTATAGGACTCAACCGAGAACAGTTTTTGAAGGTTATGCTCTTACCGCAGGGGCAATTCGCCGATTTTCTTAAAGCTCGCAGTAAAGACCGAATTCCGTTGCTTAAACAGCTTTTTCCGGTTGATACCTATGAACAGGTAATGAATAGGCTTCGAGAGGAAGAACAGATTAGTGAGCGTGCTGTACAGGATATTAAACATGCTTTAGACAGGACTCTTGAGCAGACCGTCACGACGTACACAAAACTATGTGAACGACTTTCGCGTAGCGGCACAGACCTTGACGACAACAAAAATATCGTTGATGCGCAGGAGCGCGAAGTTTCTGAAGCATATACCAAACTTGACCTAGCGACCGATCTTGAGACTGCACGGCATGATTTCGAGGGGTGGTTCACGGAGCATCTTCACGCTGTACGCCGGCAAGAACAGCAGGATGAGCACGCCCTGACCGACCTCAAAGATAAACGTGAAAAACTTGCCGCGCAACAGCAGGACATAGCCCAGCGAATACAGGATTGGACGGAATATGAGAAACTGCAGTCGGCATGGGTGCGACACGAATCCCAGGAAGAGGAACATAAGAAACAGTGCCGAACGCTCAGTAACTCTCGGGCAGCAGCCCCTGTGGAGGCTGAACTGGAACGTTCTCGTCGTGATGAGGAACGCCGGAGGCACGCCGCCGAGCACGCACAGGATACGCTGAACATGGCTCGGAGCAGCGCCTCACAAGCTCTAGAAGCCCTAGGGGACTGCACCGAGCACCTTGAGGCTTCACTGTACCGGATAGACACGGCGCAGGATCTTCAACGGGTTCTCAATCAAGCTCCAAGCGTGATGGCGCAGCTTCGGGTATACCAGCACGATGAACAAGCTTTAGAAGAGGCAAAAGCAGCCCTTACAGCGCTCAAGCGGGACTCCGAGAAAGCGCAACGGATGGTGGATGGAATTGCGAAACGCGAGCTCCAGAGCCAGCAAAAACTCAGTGATATTAGCAAGCGGCTAAGCTCCCTGCACGATGTTGAACAGAACTACGCTCGGGCCCAACTTGCCCTAGAAACTGCGAAAAAGACCCAGCAAGAAGTCGCTGCCCATGCAGAAAAATTAGAGCAGGCGCAAGCTGCTCACGACCAGGCCGTGCGGGAGTATGAGCTAATTCAGCGGGTATCTATCACCGCTTCAGAAGAGTACACGAGGCTTCAAAAACGGCGCTTAGAACAGGTTGCTTTCACTCTTGCAGAGGAGTTGGACGAGGGGCAGCCCTGCATGGTGTGCGGCTCTCGGGAGCATCCGCAACCGGCCCAGCCTAGTGTCAACGGCATTACCTTAGTGGAACAATCTGAGATTGATGCCGCCGAGAATCGTGCCCACCGGGAGCAGCAGAAAGCATCGGCAGCAGCTACTTCCGTGGCGCAAACCCAGACCGTTTTGGACCAACTTAACGAGTCTCACATGCCTGATTCTCAAGAAGCGCAGCGTCAAGTTGCAGAGGCACAAAACGTCTATAACCAAACTCAAGAAAGCCTAGAGAACAAGCGTGAAGCGCAGCATCAACAGGAAAAAGAGACGCTTGAACTTCAGAAAATTTTGGAAGAGCAGACCCGTGCACGTACATCTTTAACCCAACTGCAGACTCAGCAGGCGAGTGAGCAGCAAACCCTGACAAAGCTTGAGAAAAAACTTTGTCAGGTGGCGGCTACCATAAGTTTTGCCGACCGGGTATGCAAGCTTGAAAGCTACGTGGAGCAGGCGCATCGTGCCGTTGATGCAAGCCGTCGTCTTGACGATGCCACAATTAGCGCCGCAGAGAGCGCCCATCAGGCACAGCAAAGTCTGGAACGGTCGGTTTTCGAGACTTTCGAGGCGGTTCAGCAGGCGGTTCTCACGGAGGTACAGCAACAGCATCTTGAGCAGGCTATTTCGGCTTATCGAGAAGAACATGCCACTCTTCAAGCCTCTCTTGACCGACCATCCATGCGTACCGTTGCCACGCTTATTGAGCATGGACAGAAGGCTCCTTCCCAGGAAGAACTTACCCGCATACGTCAAGAACGCGATAATGTTGAGCAACAGTATGAAACTTTGATGACACGCGAGGGTATTCGTACAAATGGTATTGAAACTTTAGAAGCTCTATTTCAGGACTACCAAGAACGGCAAGGGGAATCAGCCCACGCCGTGGAGCAGGCCAATCTTTACGCTGGACTGGCGCGCATCGCTCGGGGTGACAATCCTGATAAAAACCATCAGATAGATCTTGTGAGCTATGTGCTCGGCGGTGAATTTGAGCAAGTCTTGCAAGTGGCTTCTGAGCATCTGCAACGTATGAGCGATAATCGTTACCGTTTGGTACTCAGCGACAAGCGAGAGAAACGAGCGCGTATTGGCGGTGGTCTGAGTATTAGCGTTGAGGATAACTGGAATAACGACCAGCGTGAGGTGAATTCTCTTTCCGGCGGCGAGTCTTTCCTCGCATCGCTTTCATTAGCCTTGGGTCTTGCCGAAGTTGTTCAAGCACGTAACGGCGGTATAGAGATTGAAACACTTTTCATTGATGAAGGTTTTGGAACTCTCGATGCGCAGACTCTGGAGCTTGTAATGGAAACGCTGGAGAATATTCGAGAGAACGGTCGTGTTATTGGACTTATATCACACGTTGAAGATATGAAAGAGCGTATTTCTGCCCAAGTCAGTATAGAAAAGCGACAAAATGGCTCGACTCTTCGAGTTAACGTTTAGGTTTGGACGAATGCGGGGGTAAACTATCCAAAGAGATATCACTTAGACGGTTGAGAAGACCGGCCTCAAACACCCCCAAGGAGAACAGGATGCGCCCCACCACATCCGGAAGAGACGGCGGTGAGAGAACCTCACCTACACCGTTAGGTTCTGGTACGTCTGGTACGCGCATTACTAACAAGCCATCGCAACAGCGGCATAGCTCTTTAGGGACCGGAGTACCCCGCTGGAGCTCTGGGCTTCAGACAAATATTGTGGTTCCTCACGAAGAATACGATCTGCGAGAAGCGACCCGTGCTCACGGTCGCAGCTTTCTGGGAATGTTGAGGATTCGCCTAAGATACCTTATCCGCACACGGCGCGAAGAAGGATTTCTTTACAGCGCATTTGACGTTATGATGCACATGCCTGTTGCCCTGATCGGTATGACCCTTTTTCTAGTAATTGCGCGAAATCTGCATACAGTGCATGATGGCGGCTATGCTGTAGGGGCTCTTGCCTTTGCCTATACCCTCAAGATATCGACAACCCCGATTTTGGAGCGTTACTGCGGGCTTAGACTCGTATTAGGAGGCAGTGCGGTTCTGCATATTCCTGCGGTACTGTACCTCATGCATCTGTCAAATATGCTGGCTACGGAGGCCGCAGCCTCGGTCACAACTTTTGAGTATGCGGCGGCATGTATGCTGGCGGGCTACACCCTTCCGCCATGGCCTGTGATTGTGCATGAAGCTCGGTATAATCCCACAAAAACTTCTGATCCTGAGTGGCTTTTTGCCATGGTTGCATGGACGAATGTCGAAAAGCTGGCGCTGTATCCTCTGGCTGCATTTGTCTTGGTGCTTCTGAACAGCCTTATGGGTATTAACGCTGGGTTCTGGGCGGCTATTTTATTGGCTGGTTTGTTAATATTTGTTGTCGTTCTTATCCCCAACGTACTTCCTAGAACTCCAAAGTCGCTCCCCTCAGATTCAGACGTGGCGCGAGCAGATGGAACCGCACAATCGCATGTACAGGAGATACCCTCAGATTCTATAAGTATGGTTCTGATCTTGGGGCTCATGGTTATCAGCGGATGCATCGGATCTATCGGTTCAGCTCTGCTGGGATTCGCTCTCAATCACAATGCATTATCGCTCTACCCCTTGATGATTACAATATGCTTGGGGACGGCTGTTATCACTATGCTTCCGGTGCTTTTAGGCGCAGATAAAATTGTTCCTTGGCACGGTTGGCTTTCGAGCGGCGTTGTGCTCACACTGGCTGCACTTTTACTGCCTACTGTCGATCGAATATCAATGATGATGGTAGGCCTAGCAATCTACGGCGTGGCGTTAGGAATTGTTGTTGGCGGCCATAAATTAGCTTTGGCGCATGTGCTGGTACGCACTCCTGATACCCAGATGAGCTTCTATATTAGTGGTGCTATGGCACTAGGGCTTACCTTTGGCGCTACCTGGGGAGGGTACCTGGGAAGCGGGCCCTACTACCGTAACGCCTTTATCGTTCCGATCGTTGCCGCTTGCCTGTACTTCTGCATGGGGCATCTTTACGGGTATCTCTGGCGCCGCCGCTACGAGGAACAACTGGCGCCATTAGACGGCTGATCAGCAAGTAGGACTTACCCATATGAATAATAATGAGGTGCTACAGGTCTTCGAGAGGAAGACCTGTACCACCTCATATATGAGCAAAAGAGCCGTGAGGTTCTTAGTGCCCGCGTTTCTTCCAAGCGTCTAGATCGGGTGCCTCTACACCGATGCCTGTGGAGTCTCCGTGACCCGTGAGAACCGCCGTAGACTCAGGGAGAGTGAGTAACTTCGACTCGATGGACTCGATAATAGTGTCGAAGTCGCTGTAGGAACGCCCAGTCGCTCCGGGACCGCCCT
>ERZ773212.269-NODE-269-length-27330-cov-9.030137_pt1 | contig 27330 bp, 31 predicted proteins | sample MGYA00581005_ERZ773212 | MGnify/ENA primary metagenome ERZ773212 (study PRJEB29015, sample SAMEA2738154) | human oral metagenome | biome: human oral; feature: human-associated habitat; material: saliva | place: China | collected 2196 ... | reverse complement strand
CGTCTGACTGTTAATCAGAATGTCACTGGTTCGAGTCCAGTTCGAGGAGCCATTTTGTATTTACAGCGGCGTCGCCGCTTTGGGGATACGGATCGCATGATCGGTGTGCCCGTGGATAGTTGGGGTATAGCCAAGTCGGTTAAGGCACGGGACTTTGACTCCCGCATCCGTTGGTTCGAATCCAACTACCCCAGCCAAAATATACCCTTTTTTGGCGGGTAACGTGGCGCTGATAAAGGTTCACTAGCTCAGTTGGTAGAGCATCTGACTTTTAATCAGAGGGTCCCGGGTTCGAGTCCCGGGTGAGCCACCATTCCTTTACTTATCATGACTCACTAGCTCAACTGGCAGAGCAACTGACTCTTAATCAGTAGGTTCACGGTTCGATTCCGTGGTGGGTCACCATTTTATGGGCGATTAGCTCAGCTGGGAGAGCGCTTGCCTTACAAGCAAGATGTCGGCAGTTCGATCCTGTCATCGCCCACCATAGGTGCTTACCTTTTACGGCCCGGTAGTTTAGTTGGTTAGAATGCCGCCCTGTCACGGCGGAGGTCAGGGGTTCAAGTCCCCTTCGGGTCGCCATTTGCATATTACACGCTATTGTGTTATATATCCGATGCCTCGGTAGCTCAGTTGGTAGAGCAGGGGACTGAAAATCCCCGTGTCAGTGGTTCGATTCCGCTCTGAGGCACCACTTATTATCCCTTGGGGACAGCGTCTGCGGCAGTCGCCGCTTGTGCTTTGCTGCTGGCGTAGCTCAATCGGTAGAGCAGCTGACTTGTAATCAGCAGGTTGGAGGTTCAAGTCCTCTCGCCAGCTCCATGCGGGTGTAGCTCAATGGTAGAGCCCCAGCCTTCCAAGCTGGTCACGTGGGTTCGATTCCCATCACCCGCTCCATTTTGCCTATCGCCGGGGTGGCGGAACAGGCAGACGCAGGGGACTTAAAATCCCCCGATCGAAAGATCGTACCGGTTCGATTCCGGTCCTCGGCACCAACTTTTATATCATGCGGTTGTGGCGGAATTGGCAGACGCGCTACTTTGAGGGGGTAGTGTTCACAAGACGTATGGGTTCAAGTCCCATCAACCGCACCATTTAGAGACTTACGGGCAGTCCGGCGCGGATGCGCTACTTGTGCTCGATGATATTCCCTTGACAACTCAATATGCGGTCGTGGCGGAATGGCAGACGCGCTAGCTTCAGGCGCTAGTGATGGCAACATCGTGGAGGTTCAAGTCCTCTCGACCGCACCATATTTTATACGCGGTTGTGGCGGAATTGGCAGACGCGCTACTTTGAGGGGGTAGTGTTCACAAGACGTATGGGTTCAAGTCCCATCAACCGCACCATCTGAGAATCTACCGTCGTGGGTGTCCACGGCGGTTTTATTTTGTGTCATGAAGTATGCTCACACTTTGTTTTATCTGTCGTTCCTATGATTTTTCAAGGAAAACAGGTATAATAGCGATAGATATATTGTGTGGGAGGTGCGCCGATGAAGGCATTGCAGCTCGTGATTCTTCTCTGCGTGCTTGCTTTTCCGCTGCGTGCCTTCGCTGCCGCCCCTGATCTCCCCGCGCTCCTCTTTGTCGAGGCGGCAGCGTCCGAGGCGGCCTACAGCGGGGAGCTCTCTGATCTCCTGCGTGCGCGACTGACGGCGGCGGGATGGGAGATCGTCGGCGCGGAGACCGTGGGGCACCGCGGAACGGTTGGACGTTTCTTTCACATGGTGCGCCGTGATGCCGATGGGGCAGAGCTGCATATCATCGCTTTTCCCGGGACGGAGCGCGGCAGTGATGTATGGACGGATCTGCGGATGAAACGCGCGGCGTTCGGCGGGCACTCGCCGGCGGAGTTCCTCGCGGTACGCAATACGCCAAAGGAAGAGCGGGGCGGGATGCCGCTGCTTCACCGCGGGTTCCTCGACTACTGTCAGGCGGCACTCTTTACGGATGCGGCGGAGGGAGAGACGGCAGGAGAGCGCCTTGCTGCCGATCTGCGCGCGCATCCCTCGGAAAAGCTCTATCTTACGGGGCACAGCCTTGGCGGCGCGGCAGCCATTCTTGCGGCGGCACGGCTCTCCGATCTCGGCGTCGCACCCGACCAGCTGATCGTGACAACGTTCGGTGCGCCTGCGGTGGGGAACGAGGATTTTGTCCGTACCTATCAGGATCGCTTTACCCTGCGGCGCGTTGTGATGCGCGGTGATCCCGTGAAGGACGTGCTCCCCTCGCCACTTGGCTTTCACCACTTCGGCGAGCGCATCGACTGGCAGCCCGCGCGGACGACGGCGGCATTTCCCCATACGATGACCGTCTATGTGGATGCAGTGCTGCGTCGTCTCTATGACACGCATGATAGCAGCGGCGCGCTGACCTCTCTCGTGGGGCAGGAGAACCGCACGGCGGGGCATACGGTCTATCTCACGCCGGTCGTGGCGGAGGTTGATGACGCACTCGCGGAGGATGTGCCCTATCTGCGTGCGGTGCTGCGTGATGCGCAATACGTGCGGAACGCTGCGACGGTGTTTTCACCTGAGAGCGCGGAGCATGCACACAGCATAGCAGCACAGGCCGCGGCGGCACGTGCGGCAGGCGCAGAGCAGATGATCGTCTATCGCATCACGGGGGAAAAGCTCCGCGATGCACATGAGACCTATCGCCTGACACTCGAGCGCAGTGTCTATGATCGTGATGGGAATCTGATTGCTGCAGGGGCGCGCGCGGCGGCGACGGGAGCGCTCACGCCGATGGAGGTCATTCTCTATCTGTTTGCGCAGGATTGAGGGAGCACCTATCGTCACACCGCGGACGGTGAAAGCCTCCCTAAAATTGTGCGGAGTGAGCAGATCATGGCAGGCGTCCTATCGTCACACCGTGGACGGTGAAAGCCTCCCCCGTGCGGCACGGGGGAGGGGGACCATGCGCAGCATGGTGGAAGGGGCGCCTTGGTCGATTCGTGGTTTTCTCCGTAAAAGAGTCGAATGAGCTAGAGGCGCCCCTATCGCCTCACTATGTTCGGCACTTCCCCCGCATCGGCGGGGGAAGCTAAAAAGCAGGGGAGGCACCCTAGGCGGCGCAAGTGAAATAAGCTTCAAAAGGGAAGGACAAACTATGCTCATGGGAGAAATCGATCTCTGGCGTCTCTTTGACATCATCGGGACGCTCGCCTTCGCCGTGTCGGGCACGCTGGTCGGACTGTCGCGCCGTATGGACATCTTTGGCATCTCCGTGCTTGCCCTCGCGACGGCGGTGGGTGGCGGCATGGTGCGCGACCTCCTCGTCGGGCTGACCCCGCCGATGGCGCTGCGCGACACGACGAACTTTCTGCTCTCCATCGGCGTTGCCCTCTCCACCTCGTTTCTCTACCAGTGGACAGAGCTCCATCACATGCATCGTCAGCGTCTCCTGACGATCTTCAACGTCTCGGATACCATTGGCCTTGCTGCCTTTACCATCACGGGGGCACTTACGGGCATCCGCTTCGGTGGAACGGACAGCTACGTCCTCCCCATCCTCCTCGCGGCAACGACGGCGGTCGGCGGCGGCATGATCCGCGACGTGCTCGCGAAACGGATGCCCGTCGTCCTCTACGCCGAAGTCTATGCGGCGGCGTCCCTCGTCGGCGCGTTCGTGTTCTGCGCGCTGGGCGGCGTTCTCGGCATCGAGGCCGTCTCATGGCTCGCCTTCCTCCTTGTCCTCCTCATCCGTTTCGCTGCGATTCACTGGAACTGGAGTCTCTATCATCCGCGTCCGCCGCGGCGGTATCGGGATGGGAGGACGGAGGAATAACAGGGCGCCTTTGCGGCGCTCTTTTTGCTCTGCTGAATTTTCCTACTTTTGTCCTGATTGTATTTTTTTAGTCTGGCTAGTATACTACATACAACTGGAGGATGGCAAACGTGCTGAAAAAAGTATCCTACAAGGATCAGGTGTATCAATATCTGAAGGCTGCACTCATCAAAGGCGAGCTGCAGACGGGGGAGATCTACTCTGAGCAGCAGCTCGCAGACCAGCTGAATGTGTCGCGTACCCCCGTGCGTGAGGCGGTGATGCAGCTGATGCACGAAGGGATGCTTGAGGTGCGTGCAAACCGCGGCTGGACGGTGCGCCCCGTGTCCGAGGATGATCTGCGTGAGATTGTTGCGGCGCGCATCGCTGTTGAGGGCTACAGTATCCGCTGGCTCACGGCAGAGGCACCCGAGTCCGTGCGGCAGCGAACACTCGCGCTGCTGGGCGCGGTGCAGGAGCGAAGCCGTACATACATTGCAGACGATCATATGCACTACGAGTTCATGCGGCTGGATACGGAGTTTCACACGCTGCTGGTCTCGGCGACGGAGAACAGCTACCTCATCCGCATTCATGAACAGATGCGGACAAAGCTGGAGCAGGCGGTGTTTACGTCGCTGCACCACACACGTCGGCACGCACAGGCGTGGGAGGAGCACGCGGCGATTCTCTCCGCGGTCGGGCGGCGCGATGAGGCGGATGCAATGCGTACGTTCATGGTACATATGCGGGCAACGGCGCGCGTGTTCGGGGTGAAAGCGATGTGACACGCTATGCGGCTGTCTTGTTATGCAGGCGTCCTTTCGAAAGGCAAAAGGAGTTCGGGCAGTGTCCCGCTCTTTTTATAGAATGACTAGTATACTACATACTAGTCTTGCTAACTTATGTGAATGGGAGGAATCAATGATGAAGAACATCGGGTTTATCGGGCTCGGGATCATGGGAAAGCCCATGGTGCGCAATCTGATGAAGGCGGGCTTTGCGGTCACGGTCTTTGACGTGGTGACAGATGCCGTGCAGGTGATGGCTGCGGAGGGCGCGAAGGCTGCCGCATCGGCAAAGGAGGCAGCGACGGGCGCGAACATGGTGATCACGATGGTGCCGAGCGGTCCGATCGTGCGCACGATCCTCAGCGGCGCGGACGGAGTCCTTGCGGGAGCGGCCAAGGGCACAATCATCGCGGACATGAGTTCGGTGACTCCGGTCGAGTCGAAGGAGTTTGCGGCGATGGCGGCGGAGCACGGCTGTTCGTTCCTCGATGCGCCGGTCAGCGGCGGTGAGCCGGGTGCCGTGGACGGCTCGCTCGCGATCATGGTCGGCGGCGATGCGGCGGTGCTCCAAGAGGCGCGTCCCGTCTTTGCGGCGATGGGCAAGACGATCACGCTCGTTGGCCCGAACGGCAGCGGCTCGGTGACGAAACTGGCGAATCAGGTCATCGTGAATCTCAACATCGCGGCGGTGTCGGAGGCGCTGATCCTCGCGACGAAGGCGGGCGCCGACCCGAAGAAGGTCTACGAGGCGATCCGCGGCGGCCTCGCGGGCAGCACGGTGCTCGATGCAAAGGCGCCGATGATGTACTCCCGCAACTTTAAACCGGGCGGGCCGATCGCAATCAATCTAAAGGACATCACGAACGTCATGGATACGGCGAAGGGCATGGAGCTGCCGCTCATCCTCACAGGTGTCCTGCAGCAGATCATGCACAGCCTGAAGGCGACGGGACATCTGATGGATGATCACAGCGGCATCGTTCAGTTCTATGAGAATATCTCCGGCGTCGTCGTCAAATCCAACGAGGTGTGAGGAGAGCAGCTATGAAGGTATCGAAGGACGAACTGTTTGCAAAAATTCCCGCAGTTGACGAGGCGAAGGTCGACGCCGCGCTCAACGAGGAACGCAGGGGCTTTGACCGCAAGATCATCGTGCTCGACGATGATCCGACGGGGGTGCAGACCGTGAACGGCATCCACGTTTACACGGACTGGTCGCCTGAGAGTATTGCAGAGGGCTTTGCCGAGAAAAACGCGATGTTCTTTATCCTCACCAACTCGCGCGCATTCCAAGCGGCCGAGACGGGGGCAGAGCATTGGAAAATTGCCGAACGAGTGGCGGCGGAGGCGAAGCGGACGGGCAAGCAGTTCATGCTCATCAGCCGCAGCGACTCGACACTGCGCGGGCACTATCCGCTTGAGACGGAGACGCTTGCGCACGCCCTCGAAGAGGCAGGCGAGCGCATCGACGGCGAGGTCCTCATGCCGTTCTTCAAGGAGGGCGGACGCTTCACAATCGGCGATGTGCACTACGTACAGGAGGGCGCGGACCTGACGCCGGCGGGTGAGACGGAGTTCGCGCGGGACAAGACGTTCGGCTACACGGCATCCGATATGAAGGAGTACATCGAGGAAAAGACGAAGGGTACGTTCCGTGCGGCGGATGTCGTCAGTATCTCCCTCGACGATCTGCGCGGCGTGCGCGTGGACGCGATCACGGCGCAGCTCATGGCAGTGACCAATTTCCGCAAGGTCATTGTGAATGCCGTGGACTACGTGGATGTGAAGGTGTTCGCGGCAGCGATGATGCGCGCGATGAAGGCAGGCAAGAACTTCCTGTTCCGCACGGCGGCGGCATGGACGAAGATCATCGGCGGCGTCGCGGATAAGCCCCTGCTCGGGCGCGGCGAGCTCGTTGTGCCGGGCAACAAAAACGGCGGGCTTATCATCATCGGTTCGCATGTGAAGAAGACGACGGAGCAGTTCGAGAAACTGCACGAACTCAAGGCGGTGAAGTTTATCGAGTTCAACCATATGCTCGTGCTCGATCCGCCGAAGCTCGAAGAGGAACTGCGGCGCGTCATTGCGGAGGCGGAGAATGCCATCCGCAGCGGCGTGACGGTCGCGGTCTATACGGGCCGCAAGCGCTTCGATGCGGGCTCCGAGGAAGAGTCACTGCGTGTCTCCGTGCAGATCTCGGACGCGATCACGAGCATTGTGCGTCGTCTCAGCGTTCAGCCCGCGTTCCTCATCGCCAAGGGCGGCATCACCTCGAGCGATGTCGGGACGAAGGGGCTCTCCGTCCGCCGCGCACTCGTTCTCGGACAGGTTGCGCCCGGCATCCCCGTGTGGCAGACAGGCGCAGAGAGCAAATTCCCGGGCATGAGCTACATCATCTTCCCGGGCAACGTCGGCGCGGCAGAGACACTGCGCGATGTGGTTGCAATGCTGCTGTGAGTTTTGTATATGTTGTAGTTTTGTTAAGGAGGGAATCGTATGCTTGGTGTACTCTTGGTAATCTTTTTCGCAGCACTGATTTTCGTGCTGGTATCCATCATCAAATTCAAGCTGCATCCGTTCCTCGCGCTGCTGCTCGGAGGTCTGCTCATGGGCATCCTCGCGGGAATGCCGCTCGATAAGACGGCGGCGGCGATGGCGGCGGGCTTCGGCGGGACGATGCAGGGCATTGGCATCATCATCGTGCTCGGCGTTGCGCTCGGTACACTGCTCCACGTGTCGGGCTGCACGAGCCAGATCGCAGCGCTGCTGCTGCGCGTGACGGGGACGCAGAACACGCCGATGGCGATCGCGCTCACGGGTTACATCGTGTCGATCCCCGTGTTTTTCGATGCGGCGTTCGTCATCCTCGTCAACCTCGTCAAGACGCTGTCGCGGCAGGGGCGTGTCCCGTTCGCGACACTCGTCACGGCGCTCGCGGTCGGCCTGATCACGACGCACGCGATGGTCATTCCGACGCCCGGCCCGATTGCCGTGGCGGCAACGATGGGCGTCAACATCGGATGGTTCTTGTTCTATGCGATCATCGCCAGTCTTGCGGGTGTTCTGGTCGGCGGCGTGATCTACGGCAAATATCTCGGGACGCGTGAGGAATACAAGAACGATTTTGCAAATGCGTTTGACGATGAACTGAGCGAGGAGGAGGAGCGCGAGAAGTCCGTCGAGACAAAGAAGCTGCCGTCCGGTGAGCTCGGCATCTTCCTGATTTTCTTCCCGATCGTCATCATTCTGATGGGCACGGTGGCAGGGATGTTCCTCGAGAAAGGGACGGCTGCGCATATGTTCTTTACCTTTATCGGCGACAAGAACATTGCGCTGCTTCTCGGACTCTTTATGGGCTTTTTTTGCCTGCGCGACTACTTGACGGACTCGTTCAATGATCTCGTCAACGAGGCGTGTACACAGTCCGGCATCATTCTCGCGATCACGGGCGCGGGCGGCGCGTTCGGCAAGATCATCAACGAGACGGGCATCGGTAAGCAGCTCGTCGAGGGCATGACGGGGCTTACGGACGGCACGGGAGCGCTGATTCTCGTCGCGGCCTTCATCATCAGTCAGGTGCTCCGCGCCGCACAGGGCTCAACCACGGTCGCACTTGTGACGACGGCAGCGATCTTCGCTCCGGTGGTCACCGGGCTCGAAGGAGTGTCGCCGCTGCTTGCGGCACTCGCGATCTGTGCGGGCGGCATCGGTCTCTCACTGCCGAACGACTCCGGATTCTGGGTCGTCAACCGATTTGGCAAATTCGATGTGCCGGGCACCATGCGTGTGTGGACGGCGGGCGGAACGATCTCCGGCGTGACGGCGCTCATTGTCGTGCTGATCCTCAGCATCTTCACCACCTCGCTGCCGGGGCTCCTGTAAGGGAAATGATATGCTGGTAAATCTAAAGGAAATTCTTGCGCCCGCCTATGAAAAGCACTATGCTGTCGGCTCCTTTAACTGCTACAGCTATGAGACGTTCCGCGGCTGCATCGCGGCGGGTGAGGAGACGGGAAAGCCCGTGATCGCGGCGCTTGGGGCGGCGTATCTCAAGAACATGTCGCTTGAGACAGTGCATGCGATCGTGGTTTCGCTCACACGGGAGGTGCGCGTGCCCGTCTGCCTGCATCTCGATCACTGCAGCGATTTGGACGTGATCTATCGTGCGATCCAGGCGGGTTTCGGCTCGGTTATGTACGACGGCTCGATGCTCCCGTTTGCGGAGAATGTCGCAAATACGCATGCGGTCTGTCATGTCGCACACGCCTGCGGCGTCTCCGTGGAGGCAGAGCTCGGCAGTCTCGCTGTCGGCGCGGACTCGCATGAGGGGCGCACGGAGGATGTGGAGCAGTATACCGCCCCTGCGGCAGCGCGGGAGTTTGTCGCGGCGACGGATGTGGATGCGCTCGCTGTTTCGATCGGGACGGTGCACGGGCTCTACAAGGGAAAGCCGCACATTCGCACGGATATTCTCGCGGACATTCACCGCGCGGTGGATGTGCCGCTCGTCCTGCATGGAGGCTCTGGTACGCCGGAGGAGGATCTGCGTGCGTGCATTGCGCGCGGCATCGCCAAAATCAATGTCAATACGGAGATCTCGAGCGCGGTCGTCGCGCAGACGGCGGACCTGCTCACACGCGAGAAGCCGCACTACTCTGTCCTGTCGCTGCGGCAGGTGGACTACGTGAAGGCGGCAGTCAAGAAGTATATCGGGATGTTTGGATAGGAGGGCGCCACTGATCTCCAAAGTGCCCCTTCCAGCATGCTTGCATGGCCCCCTTCCCCACTTCCAACGAAAAATCCCCGCATACCGAATATTTTCGGTGTGCGGGGATTTTATACTGCGCGCGGCGGTTCTTAGTTGTGGTGATGATCGACGCCGACCATGACGGATGTTGCCTTGATGACGGCGTATGCCTCCTTGCCGACCTCGAGGCCGAGCTCTTTGATGGCATCCATGCTGATCGTCGATGCAACCACGTCGCCGCCTTTGAGCTCAATGTGGACGATGCCGTTGACGGCACCCTTCTCGATGGAGACGACTTTGCCCTTAAGCTGATTTCTTGCACTAAGTTTCATATAGTTTCCTCCTTTTTTGATAGTCCCCGCATTATAACACAAAAACACCGTATTATTTATGATCTTTATCATAACAATACGGTGTTTTGTGTATTTATTTTTGCTCAGCGGATAAAGACGACGTTCGTTGCGTCGAGGAAACCGCTTGCGCCGTTCTCGATGAGGACGCGGCGTGCATCCTCGGCAGAGAGGACGGGGTTCGCATTGCCGTCCACGCGAACAGCGCGGACGACGAGCGGGTTCCGTCCGGCACGCGTGGCGTCCGTCTCACTGCGAACATAGCCGGCCATGCCGCTCGCGACGACCTTGTCACTGTCGAGGTTCTTGTAGCCGTAGATGGGGCGGCCGTTTTCTGTCTTGATGACAGGGCTCATGACGGGGCGCAGTCCCATGCCGCGGCAGTCGACGATGAGCCCCGTATAGCCGCCGATGGCGCGTCCGCCCGGCGCACTCGCGGCAGAGCTGGTGGAGGGAGAACGACGCACCGGTGCGGCAGGCGTGGTTGTCGTACCGTCATCACCGCTGCGGCGGTCGTATGTGCCGTAGCCCGTCGTGTCGTAGTCGTGCGGCGTGTAGGGCTCATAGACGCTGTCGGGACTTGTCCAACGCTCGCGCGATGTGTTCGGGGTAAAGACGGAGCCCGCCAGGGAGCTGACGCCGAAGACAGGCACCTCGAGGGTGACGGTATACGCGCCGTCACGGAGAGCCTTTTCCTCGACGATGCGCGCACCGCGCACGAGGGCGCTGACGTGGGTGCGGACGGTATCGTTCGTGACCATCATGTCCTCGACGGTGGTCGAGGCATCGACCGCGACCCCTTGGATCTGCTCGGCGAGCTGCCGATAGGCGTCGGCGATGGCGGCGCGGCGGGCGAGGGCACGCGCCTGTGCCGCACTCACCGTACGTGCGGGAGCGACGCCTGTCCCCTCCGCGCGGATGCGTCCACCGTCCCAGTCGGTCGCTGCCTCTGCCGTCTGAGGCAGGAGAGCGGTGATGGCGAGCGCCATGACGAGCATGGCGGCGGCAATGGATTTGACCATGTTCATTTACGTTCCTCCTTGATGTCAGAGTAATGCTTTTAACAAGCATATCGCAGGATAGGATAGAGGATAATGAAAGAGGAATTAGTATTGTGTGAGATTCGTGCACAGCTTTATTTTATCCGTGATTTCTCTATTTACGCGGGATGTCGGTCAGCTCTGCCTTTTGCAGTAGATACTGTGCCAGTGCGTAGTCACGGCTGCCCTCCGACAGGGGAATCTGGGCAGTATCTGCGATAGCGCACAATATCTTCTCGGATGTTCCTTGATAAGGCGTATCAGGGAAGTGAAACCGATCGGTGCGCATGAGCGGTGTGCCTTCCGCATTGTAGATATAGAAGTTCATGTCATTGGCGAAGGATTTTACGGCATTCTGCTTGTGTACACCCTCGCCGGCAATGGACACGACGAGCTGTCTGCCGTCATTTAGTCGGCAGCGTATGGGGCGTGCCGTATCCACGACACGGAACCAGAGTGTCGGGTATCCCGTTTGGATGGCGGTCTCGTCATTAGCCTCTCTGCTCTCCGTGACGACCAGCTGGAGCCACGGTATTCCCATCATGCCGCGGAACATCGCGCTCAGCATGGGCATGGGCTGGTCGACAGGCGGGAATTTGTTGGCAGGCATATTGTGGTAGAGAGTATCATCCGCCGTGATCTTTCGGCATGCGTCGACGGATAGGGGGACTCGTTTTGCGTTTTCGGCTTCTTCGTCGAGATGCTTTCGGATAGCAGCCTCTGCTTCTTCGTAGGTCTTGTATTCCTGGATGGTGTCGCGTCTCTCCGATCCTCCGATGCCGTCTGCGGCGGATGCTGTGCCGGTGAGGGTGAGGACTGTGGCGGTGACGGCGGCGATGGATTTGACAAGGTGTATATACGTTCCTCCCTAATTATGAATACGTACTTCACAGAACATATCATAACATCAGATCGAAAATCATGAAAAGAATCCGTATCGGATCAGACCGTAATAATGCTCAAAAACTATCGGGGGTTCGATAAGGTTCTTTCGGCATGATATAATAGAGATGCTGTGCATATCGATACTCACGGCTTTCCTTGGCGAATTGATGTGCAGGCGATGAGGAGATCATATCATAGATTTCGGGAGAGGCAAAATGATACTTTTTATTGAGCCGGACAAGGTCGTAGTAACCGAATCGCGCGACCGGGTTTTTGGCGGCATCGTATGTGATGATGTAGTAGTCCGATGATTCCAGCAGGGTGCCATTTTTTAGGAGTACGAAGTGCTCTGTTGCGGAAAAAATCTCCTCACGCTCGTCCGGAAAACGAATTCTCATCAGCCCACTGCCAATGGGAACCATGCGGAGTAGAAGCAGCGGTTCGCTGTCTGCGATGACCTGTGGGTCTTTTGCCATCTGACAGAAGAGTGGTGTGACAAGTGAAGGGGGGGATGGGAAATTGGTCAGCACGTAACTCAGCGGCGGGTAGATTTGCTCCGGCGGGATCGCGCTGAGGTCAACCTCGGCATAGCGCGGATCATTTGCGCTGATGACAGGGAGCTGGGGGAGCTCGACATAGTGGATGTTCGTTTTCTCTACGGTACGGAGGAGTTCAACTGCCGCAGACAGATCGCCTGTGTCGGCGGTTTTTTCCTGTGCTTCTGATGTGGATACGGGAATGAGCAGGCAGAGACAGAGAGCCATGTTGAGCAGATGTCGCATCATCGTTCCTCCCTGTGCGGGAGCCCCATAATATCTGTGATTTTTTGTAGTGTAACAAAAATGATCCATGCAGGCAAGCATCTGCACGATCTCGTGAATTTGATTGCAAATAAATATTGTTTCCAGTATAATAGCGAGTAAGTTGATTTTATTCATTCATAGGAGGTTGTTCCATGAAGAAAAAGATTTTGGCGGCGGCACTCGGTGCGGCCATCGGTCTCTCGATGACGGCGGCATCGACGGATGCACACGGCGTGTTCTTCGCGAACCGCGTCGATACAAAGGCACTCGTGCTCGGCGAGGGGCCTCTGGACAATGCCTACGATCCCGCATGTGTCCAGCGCATTGATGCGTACGATGTGAACTTCCAGCCGACGACGGTGGAGCGGGTGGACGGCGAGAAGAACATCACCATTGTGCCGGGCGATGATCTCGGCGTGACGGCGACATTCTTCGACTATGGCTATTTCGCCAAGACGACGGACGGCAAGGTCATTCCGACGCGCGACTACTCGAACATCGAGAACCTCATGTCGGTGACGTACGCCTACAAGTACAACGTCCACTACTGGAGCGACAAGGTGCGTCCGGCGGGGCTCTACAACGTGCCCATCCAGATCGTGCCGATGGTGAATCCGCTGACGCTGCGCCGCGGCGATACGCTGAACCTGCGCATCTATAAGGATGGCAAGCCGTACGCGAATGCACCCGTCATCGCAGACGTGCTCGGCAATCTGACGGCTGAGACGCAGGCGGATGCAGACGGATTCGTCTCCGTGCGCGTGGCGAACAACGGCCTGAACGTGATCGGCGTCGAGGTCGGCTTCCCGACGGATAACCCGAACGTGACGAAGAAGATCTTCAGCTCCCTGTCGTTCATTCTGCCGGCGGAGTAAATCGGAGTCGTCCTATAGCAAGAGCGCAGCTGCACGTGCGGCTGCGCTCTTATATTTGGAACATATTTTTATACACCGATGCCGCACTCCTTGCGGATGGCGTTTTGCAGGAGCTTCGAGAAGTTGATGTTGCGCTCACGTGCGAGCGTGTCCATCCAGCCCGGGAGGGTGACATTCTTGCGCACGGTGCGCGTATCATTCATCTGACGTACGGGGAGTGTATCTGCCCGCACGAGAGCAACGGAGGCTCCGTTCGGCACATGGAGTGCGGCGAGGGCAGATGGGGCAGGGATGGCGGCATGTTCTTCCTCCATTTGCCAGAGTGTGAGTGCGAGCGCGTCCTCAGCGTTTTCAAATGCCTCGTCGAGTGTTGCACCGTCGGTGTAGCAGCTCGGCAGGTCGGGGAAGTCCACGAGGATGCCGTCCTCCTCCTCGGTAAAGATGGCGGGATAGATGTATTTCATGGAGAATCCTCCTTTATCGTATGGCGATGCCCGCATCCCTTAGAATCTTGTGCAGTGTGCCGGTGCGGACTTCCTCGCTCGGATGACGACCGACCATAAAGGTCTTGCCTGTAATGGGACTGTGGTACATATCATGCCGCTTGTTGTGCCCGACGAGTGTGCAGCCGTTCCTGCGCAGCAGGCGAACGAGTTCGGCAGTGGTCATAGAGCGGCCTCCTTTTACTCGATTATACACACCAATGCGTGTTTTCGTCAAGATATGTTGTTATAAGCGGAGCGCGATCCACGAGGAGCGCTCCGTTTTGTATGAGATACTTGGAAGGTGGCAAAACAAAATAAAGGAACAAAAGTTCCTTGACTGAGAAGGTAGATGGTGTTATAATTTCTAATGTTAAAACTGGATGAGATATCATAGGAAGAGAATGAAGCGGGGCGGAGTTTTCTCGCATGATGTGCTCCGATGTATGTCTGCGACTAACAAGGGAGTGTTGTTATGTTTTGTAAACATTGTGGTACGTCTATTCCTCAGGGAAGCTCTTTCTGCCCGTCTTGCGGGAAATCTCAAGATGGCACAGTGATGATGCAGCAACCGCAGATGATCGGTGTGCAGTCGCTGAAAAGCCTCGGTGTAGCCATTGCTTTGACTGTTTTGTTCGGCCCCTTGGGACTGCTCTATGCGTCGGTCAAGGGCGGATTGATAACAACCGCCATCGGTATTATCGCGTTCTTCTTATTCTTTGGATCAGCGTTATCAGCTGTCGGTGGGGGATACGGAGACACGACGTGGCTCAGCGTGACCAGTATGCTGGTTGGCTTGCTCTTATGGCCGACTTCGATTGCATGGGCATGGTATGCTGTGACGAAGTACAATGATAATGTGCGGCGTGGCATTATGAATAGCGATGTGGACTAAGCTGCCGTAATGAGCAGAAAAATCTGCTGTATGCAAAGGAGTGCGTAAGATGTTCTGTCCGAAGTGTGGGAAGAAAAATGACGATGGGGCTAAGTTCTGTAACTCCTGCGGCGCAAATCTGAGTGGAAAACTAACAACAAAGCAGGAAAGTGCATCGTCGGGTTTTTCAGTTGGAAAGATTATTGGCTTCGCTGTTCTCTTTGTTGTACTCGTCATCGTTTTGGTGGTCGTTTTTACTACAGTGTTTGTTGTGAGTTCATCAACAAAAGGCGCTGACACTGCCACTTCCTCAACACAGCAGGAACAGCAGGTGGGGGGAGAAAAGAAATCACAAAAGGAAGCGGTAAATGATAAGAAACTCCACAAAATAACATTTGACAGCGGTAAGGAAGTGACAGCCGGTATCGTTTCAGATGTTGCAATTTTAGTTCTCAATGCGGAAGAGATTCATCATCCCATCGGAAATAAAATCATTAGTGAGCAGCCGCAGGGCAAGTTTATTGGAGTACTTGTTTATGTTCGGAACAATCAAAACGATGCAATTACGGTCATGGGGAGTACTTATTCACTGATTGATGAGAAAGGGCGCGAGTACACCGCATCGACACCTGCAATGTCAGCGTGGGATATGGTACACCATAACAATAATATGCTTACGGAGATCAATCCGGGGAATTTTGTGACATTTGTCTGTATCTTCGATGTGCCACGAAATGCCGACTTGAAGAGCTTTCGTCTGCGCGCGCGTGCGGGTATGACAGGTGACAGTGTGGATCTGCCATTCAACTATGATCCTGACTATGCGCTGGAGTAGTTGGACAGCTTCTCCTATACAAGTGAATAAGAGTGCTGCTGTGTGAAGGCGAAGACACACAGCAGCTTTTACATTTATACAATATGATATTTCTTCCACGGGATCTGATTGAGGCGTACGGTTTTCAAAAAGTCCACGATGTCCTTGCGTCCGTAGTACTGCGGTTTGCCCTGCGGCGTGAGGCTCATGAGGATGATGGGCATGCCGGGGAAGAAGCGCATGAGGGCGCGGCGGGTCTGCGTGGATTTGATGGTGTAGCGCGTGACCTCCGGCGCAACGTGGATGATGGCGAAGGTGACGCCCTTCTCGATGATGACAGCTCCCTCGATGGTCATGGATGCACTCCTCTCTCTGTAATCCGCTCATTTTATCAGAGCCTATGATACTATACAAGAATAAAATTCAATTTAACATTAAAATGCGGTTGCGGAAATCCGTAGAACCCCGTATAATAACCATAAGGGAAGTACATCGTTACGGCGCATGTAAATAGTCCCGCTTTATGGTATTGACGGAATATTGAAAAAGCGACTTGCGTATGGTATTCTTTCGCAAGGATTTTTTGGTATCGCGTCGAATACGATAAAGGTACTGATATTCAACGAAGACGGCGCGTGCGTCGACATTCATGGTGGATGTCGGGGTTTTGTTGCGCGTGGTCGGAGGAGGAATATGAGGCAGGTTTTATCGGCGTATTGGAGGCAGGTCGGTCTAGCGTTCGCGGCGGCGGTGCTCCTCGGGGCGGTGGCTCTCTTCATGATGGACGAGCTCGCACTCATCGGGGCGCTTACGGCGGGCGCAGCAGCGGCGGCGCTCTACTTTGTCCAGCTCGCACGGCGCATTCTGCGCGCGGCGCGGCGCGGGACGGGTGGTGCAGCGCAGGTGCAGATCGGTCTCCTGCTGATCCTCGTCCTCATCGGCGCGGTTCTTTGGGCAGCGACGATGACGGGCGTGCGGCATTTCTTCGCGGCGCTGGGAGGATTTCTCCTGATGCACGCGTTGATGATGGCGCAGATGATCGGTAGGGCTCTGTACGCAGATGGAAAGAACCGTCCGACGGACGGCTCGAAGTAGGAGGGGGGAGACCCCCGAGGGAGGTAGAGGTTATGCACGAAATCGGTGTTCGCGAGGCAGTGCAGTTCGCCGGATTTACCTTCAATTCACAGACCCTCGTCATGACGTGGATCTCGATGGTCGTCGTCCTCTTCATTGGCTGGCTGGCGGTGCGCAACCTAAAGGTTGTGCCGACGTCCAACTGGCAGGTGATGATGGAGACGGTGATCGAGGCTCTGCATGACCAGGTGGAGGAGAATATGGGCCCGCGCGGGCGTGGATTCCTGTCCACGTTTATCGTGTCGCTGTTCCTGTTCCTTCTCGTGTCGAATTGGATTGGGCTCATTCCGACGATGGCATCGCCGACAAATGATCTGAACACCACCCTGGGACTGGCTCTGCTGGTCATCGTCATGATGCACGTCTTGGGACTGGCGGTAAAGGGGATGCACTATGTGGCGCATTTCTTCCAGCCGGTCGCACCGTTCATCATCATCAACATTGTCGAGGAGGTTGCGAAGCCGATTACGCTGTCGTTCCGTCTTTTCGGCAACATCCTGGCGGGTGAGATTCTGATTCACATCCTGCTGCAGCTCCTCGGGAACGGTTCGACGATCCCGTCGGTGATCTGGCTCGCGTTCAGCGTGTTCGTCGGCATTGTGCAGGCGCTGGTCTTCACGATGCTCTCGACGGCATACATCGGCGCGGCCATCAAGACGGACGAAGGTCATTAACGGCGGTATCGGTCGTGACCACACAGGTTTTGCACGCCGTGCAGCAGGCACGGGCACGAAGATTTTGTTCACATATTTAAGGAGGATCTTTTCATGGAAAACGCAATCATGGTCGCAGGCGCTCTTATCGGTGCGGGTCTCTGCTTTGGTCTTGCTGCAATCGGCGCAGGTATCGGTGACGGTCTGGTCACGGGCCGCTTCATCGAGGGTCTTGCACGTCAGCCGGAGGCGGGCGGCGTCCTCTTTACGCGTACGCTGATCTCGGTCGGTCTGATTGAGGCACTTGCCATCATCGGCGTCGTTTTCGGCATCATCATGCTCTATGCAAATCCGCTGATTCACTAAGACGTATGTGGCACGGATTTTTCAAAGGGGGCATAGGAATTGAGTGAAATTACGCAAGGCCTGATTGATCTCAACGGGACGCTGCCCATCCAAATCATCAACTTCCTGATTCTCGTTGCACTCCTGCGCGCAGTGGCCTATAAGCCGATCGTGCGCATGATGGACGAGCGCAAGGCGAAGATCGCTGAGAGCATCGAGAAGGCGGATGCGGATGCCGCGGCAGCGGAGGCGACGCTGAACGAGTACAAGGCGCAGCTCGCTGCGGCGCGTACGAAGGCGCAGGAGATCGTCGACATGGCGGAAAAGCGTGCCGGCGAGGAGCGCGAGGCGAGCATCCAGGCGACGAAGCGTGAGATCGAGCAGATGAAGAAGTCCGCCGAGGAACAGATGGAGCGCGAGCGCGCCCATGCGGTGGAGCAGCTGAAGGCCGAGGTCGTCGCCCTGTCGCTCGCAGCGGCGGGCAAGATCATCCAGAAGAATCTGGACGAAAAGGACAACGACGCCATCATCGGCGAGTTCATCGCGAAGCTCGACGCGAAAAAAGTCGGTGACGCGTCATGCTGAACATGGAGCTGGCGCGCAAGTATGCGCGTGCGATCTTCGAGCTGGCGTGCGAGGAGAACGCGCTCAGCGCCTACGGAAATGACCTCGCCAAGGTGCAGCAGACATACGTCGACTGCCCGGAGCTGAAGGCGTACCTCTGCAACCCGAACATCCAGCCCGAGGACAAGAAGTCCCTCCTGAAGGACGTGTTCGGGGACAATGTGCGCGAGATGGTGCTGAACTTCCTCCTGCTGCTCATCGACAAGCGGCGCATGATGGTGTTCGAGGCGATCAGTGCGATCTTTGTGCAGCTCTCGAACGAGAAGCTCGGCATCGCTGTGGCGGATGTCACGACGGTGGAGCCGCTCAACGAGGCGCAGAAGGCAGAGTTGATGGAAAAGCTCGGACGCGTGACGGGCAAAGAGGTATCCCTGCGCGAGCACCGCGACCCCTCGCTCATCGGCGGCGTGGTGGTGCGCATCGGCGACCGCCGCATCGACGGCAGCATCAAGGGACGTCTGGCAGCGATGACGGCAGAGTTAATGGCGAACTAGCGGGGTGACAGCGAAATATGAAAATGAATCCGGAAGAGATTACTTCCATCATCAAGGAACGCATCAAGAACTATGATGTCGATCTGAACGTCAACGACGTCGGCACAGTTCTTGAGGTCGGCGACGGCATTGCGCATATCTACGGCCTCGACAAGGCGATGGCAGGCGAGCTGCTCGACTTTGGCAACGATGTCTATGGGCTCGTGCTGAACCTCGAGCAGGAGAGCGTCGGCGCGGTGCTGCTCGGCGGCGAGACCCTCATCAAGGAGGGTGACACCGTAAAGCGTACGGGACGCATCATGCAGGTGCCCGTGGGCGAGGCGATGGTCGGACGCGTCGTGGACGCACTCGGCCGCCCCATCGACGGCAAGGGCCCCATCGACACGAAGGAGTTCCGTCCGGTCGAGTCGCCGGCACCTGGCATTGCCGACCGCAAGAGCGTCCATGAGCCGCTCCAGACGGGGCTGAAGGCGATTGATGCCCTTGTTCCGATCGGCCGCGGCCAGCGCGAGCTGATCATCGGCGACCGCGGCACGGGCAAGACGGCGATTGCCGTCGATACGATCCTGAACCAGAAGGGACAGAACTGTATCTGCGTCTACGTCGCCATCGGTCAGAAGGCATCCACCGTCGCGCGCGTCGTCAAGACGCTCGAGGACGGCGGCGCGATGGACTACACGATCATCGTCGCGGCGACGGCAGCAGACTCTGCGCCGCTGCAGTACCTCGCACCGTATGCGGGCGTGGCGATGGCAGAGTACTTCATGTATAAGGGCGGTCATGCGCTCTGCGTCTATGATGACCTCTCCAAGCACGCGGCAGCGTACCGCGCCATGTCGCTCCTGCTCCGCCGTCCGCCCGGACGCGAGGCATACCCGGGCGACGTGTTCTACTTACACTCCCGCCTCCTCGAGCGCGCGGCAAAGCTCTCCGACGCACTCGGTGCAGGCTCCATCACGGCACTGCCGATCATCGAGACACTCGCGGGCGACCTCTCGGCGTACATCCCGACGAACGTCATCTCGATCACCGACGGTCAGATCATGCTGGATACCGACTCGTTCTACTCGGGCATCCGCCCGGCGATCAGCGTCGGTCTCTCGGTCTCGCGTGTCGGCGGCTCCGCCCAGATCAAGGCGATGAAGCAGGTCGCGGGCACGATGCGTCTCGACCTCGCACAGTACCGCGAACTCGCGGCATTCGCGCAGTTCGGCTCGGATCTCGACAAGGCGACCAAGGCACAGCTCGACCGCGGTGCCCGCATGGTTGAGACGCTGAAGCAGGCGCAGTACAGCCCGCTCTCCGTTGCGGAGCAGGTGCTCGTCATCTTTACGGCGGTGCGCGGCCATCTCGCGGACATCCCCGTCGGCAAGGTCGTCACCTTCCACACGGACTTCCTGAAGTTCATGCGCACGGCGCATCCGGAGATTGCTGCGGCGATCACGGAGATGAAGAAGCTGGACGATGGGCTCGAGGGGGACATCACGAAGGCGATCGCGGAGTTCAAGGAAACCATCTCCTACAAAGAAGCGTAAGGGGAGAGGTGACCGTATATGGCAAATTTACAGGACATCCGCCGGCGCATTCGCAGCGTCAAGAGCATCCAGCAGATCACGAACGCCATGGACATGGTCGCGACCTCGCGTCTGCGCCGTGCCAAGGAGGCAGCCAACAGCAACCGCCCCTACGCCGAAAAGACGGCGGCGGTCATCCGCAGCGTGGCGGCAGCGGCGACGGGTATCTCGCATCCGCTCCTCGAGCAGCATGAGAGCGGCAAGTGCCTCATCCTCGTCATGGCGGCGGACAAGGGGCTCGCGGGCGCATACTCCAGCAACGCACTCAAAAAGGCGATGACGCTCGTCGAGGACAAGTCCAACACGCAGATCGTCACCGTCGGGCGCAAGGCTCGCGACTTCTTCAAGAATCGCAGCTTTGACATCATCAGTCAGCGCGTCGGCATCAGCGAGCGTCCGAAGGCGACGCACGCGCAGAAGATCGCGCGCACGCTCATCAGTGCGTTTGAGACCGGCGAGATCAAAGAAGTCTACATGGTCTACACACGTTTCGTGTCGGCCATCACCTGTGTGCCCGAGGTCGTGAAACTCCTGCCCTTTACGGCAGAGGCAGGCGAGGGACACGCACAGGCACCCTACATCTATGAGCCGAATGCCGAGGAGGTGCTCGGGGCACTGCTGCCGCAGTACCTTTTCACCACCATCTATGCGGCGCTCCTCCAGTCGGCGGCGAGCGAGCTGAGCTCACGTATGAACGCGATGAGCAACGCGACCGACAACGCCGGGGAGCTCATCGGAAAGCTCGACCTCTACTACAACAAGGTACGTCAGGCGGGCATCACGAACGAGATCAACGAGATCGTCGGCGGCGCCGAGGCACTCAAGTGACATCCATGTACGCCGCGTGCATGGAGGTAAGGAGGTTTTCCATTGGCAAAAGGTAAAGTCGTACAGGTCATCGGACCTGTCGTAGATATTGAATTTCCGGCGGGCGAACTGCCGGAGATTCTGAACGCCATCAAGGTCAGGGGCAAGACGGCCGACCATGACATCGACCTCACGGTCGAGGTCATGCAGCACCTCGGCGACAGCGTCACGCGCTGCATCGCCATGAGCTCCACCGACGGCCTGATGCGCGGCATGGAGGCGGACGACACCGGGGCGCCGATCAGCGTGCCGGTCGGCGAGGCGACCCTCGGACGCGTCTTCAACGTCCTCGGTGAGACCGTTGACCACAACCCCGAGCCCGTCGGCAACAAAGAGGTGTGGCCGATCCATCGTGCCGCCCCGAAATTTGACGAGCAGGAGACATCGACCCAGATCCTCGAGACGGGTATCAAGGTCGTCGACCTCATCGCCCCGTACTCGCGCGGCGGAAAGGTCGGACTTTTCGGCGGTGCCGGCGTCGGCAAGACCGTTCTCATCATGGAGCTCATTCACAACATCGCGACCGAGCACGGCGGCTACTCCGTCTTTGCGGGTGTCGGCGAGCGTACGCGTGAGGGCAATGACCTCTGGTCGGAAATGACCGAGTCGGGCGTTATCGACAAGACCGCCCTCGTCTACGGCCAGATGAACGAGCCGCCCGGAGCACGTATGCGCGTCGCTCTGACGGGTCTGACGATGGCAGAGTACTTCCGCGATGTGCAGGGGCAGGACGTTCTGCTCTTCATCGACAACATCTTCCGTTTCATCCAGGCAGGATCCGAGGTCTCGGCTCTGCTCGGACGTATGCCGTCCGCCGTTGGCTACCAGCCGACGCTGACGACCGACGTCGGTGCCCTGCAGGAGCGCATCACCTCCACGAAAAAGGGCTCGATCACGTCCGTGCAGGCGGTCTACGTCCCCGCGGACGACCTCACCGACCCGGCACCGGCGGCGACATTCACCCATCTCGACGCGACGACGGTTCTTTCCCGTCAGATCGCCGAGCTCGGCATCTATCCCGCCGTTGACCCGCTGGACTCCACCTCGCGTATCCTCGACCCGCATGTCATCGGGCAGGAACACTACGAAGTCGCGCGCGGCGTGCAGGCCGTCCTCCAGAAATACAAAGAGCTGCAGGACATCATCGCCATCCTCGGTATGGAGGAACTCTCCGACGAGGATAAGCTGACCGTCTCGCGTGCACGTAAAATCCAGCGTTTCCTCTCGCAGCCGTTCGCCGTCGCTGAGGTATTCACGGGCTCGCCCGGAAAATACGTCGCGCTGAAGGACACGATCCGCGGGTTCAAGGAAATCCTCGACGGCAAGCACGACGACCTCCCCGAGGCTGCCTTCTACATGGTCGGCGGCATCGACGAAGTCATCGAGAAGGCGAAGAAGCTCAAAGAGGAGGAATGACGGATGGCGACCATCAAGCTGGAGATCGTATCTCCCGACCGCGTGGTCTACGCCGCCGACATCGACATGCTCATCGCCCGCTCCACGGGCGGCGAGATCGGCATACTGCCGAAGCACATTCCCCTCGTCACGGGACTTGAGCCCCATGCCATGAAGATTCATGTCGACGCCAAGGAACAGCTCATCGCTGTGGCGGGCGGCTTCATGGAGGTTACCCCCGACAAGATCACCGTACTCGCGACAGCAGCGGAGGAGCCGATCGACATCGACATCAACCGTGCGCAGCGCGCCTATGACCGCGCACAGGAGCGTCTGCAGAAGCTGCGCGAGGACCCCGAGGCACAGGCGAGCATCATCGACGAACAGCGCGCCTCCCTCGCACTGAAACGCGCCGCAGCACGCCTGCAGACCGCGAAAACAGTGAAACCCGGCGCATGATTCACCGGGATAGAAAAACCGCCCCAGCCGCATTGGTTGGGGCGGTTTTGTGCGTTTCTGTCGAATGATTGCAATTTCACATCTCCCTGTGCTGATGCTCAAAAACTATGAGCTTGCTCCTTGCTGCAGAGGATCTTCGCCGTATTGGTTTTTCCCCACAGTCCCTTTCTTTATCGCACAGTAGAGCCAAAAACCGGACTGTCCGTATGACAAAATCCGAAGGACATGCTCATCATCAATCGGGAGAGATATAATACCCACAATTAAAATGAGGCGTGCTGCACCCGGGCCATACCCTAGGTCTTCTAAACGGCGGGCGGCGATACAATAATTTGCTATCTGGAAAACAAATGCAATTATTCTTGACAGCACATCAAATGACAATGTGTCACCGAGCACGGCAAAAGGCAAGAAAATGCAAGGGAATCCCAGACCTGCTAACGCAAGTGATCTCTTGATAAATCTCTTTCGATTCAAACGCCCATGCAGTTTGAAAAAATTCTCTATCATGCCCTCGTCTGGTTTACGCAGAGTATTGCTCATTTGTGTGTGCGCCTCAGGTGTGGCAATCGCTGCGCCGCATGCCCGACAATACGTTGCACCATCCTCAACGGGCTTTCCACAATTTTTGCAGAACATTCTCCATCGCCTCCTTCTGTCATACAAGGGCATTTTGTTATACGAACGTTGAAGCCGGCATAGAATCGTCATAGAGTTCGTGCGGGGCGATGTCTCTGCCATTTTTCCATTCGACCGTGAAGTCATTGACAAAGACCTGTTTGAACTGTTCCATATTTTTGAGTGGAGCAAAAAAGGGAATCTCTAGATACGGCTTCACATCAAAGTATCGGTGCTCCCCGTTGGAGAATATCACGCTCAGGAGGTAATAATAGTGCTTCATGAGACTCCCTCCTCATCCATAGTATACGTATGCGTGCGACTGCGGTCAATAGACCGCCGCTGTACCTTTTTGTGGACGATGCGCCGTGAATATGCTATCATAGCTCCACACATTACTGCGAAAGGAGGCATCTATGAACCTCGCGAATCACCGCACCTCCATCATCCTTGCCATCGTCTTTGCCGCACTGCTCTCCTCCTTCTGGTTCTTTCAGGACTTCGCCTTTATCGTCTTCCTCTCGCTCCTCCTGCAGCTCCTCCTCCAGCCCGTCGTAGACGCGATGGAGCGGCGGCGCATCCCGCGCGGCCTCGCGGCGGCGGGGGCGATCCTCCTATTTCTCCTGCTCGTCCTCGTCCTCCTCTCCATCCTCTCGCGCTCCGTCGTCCCCTCGCTGCAGCGCTTCGTCACAGAGCTGCCGAGCATCGGACAGGGGCTCCAGCAGATGCCGCTCCTCACAGAGATGGACCTGCAGCAGGAAATGACGGGCGTCCTCGACAAACTGCGCAGCGTCAGCGCAGAGCTCCTGCGCACATCCCTCTCCTTCCTCCTCATCGCCGTCGGCAAAATCATGGACTTCGTCATCATCATCTTTGTCTCCTTCTACCTCCTGAAGGACGGCAACAGCATCAAACGCTGGCTCGCTGACCTCTTCCCGCACGGCTCACGCGGGCGTGTCCTCCGCCTCTTTGACCGGCTCCTCCGCGCCCTGCGCATCTACGTCTGCAGCCAGCTCGTCATGTGCATCATCACGGGACTCGTCGTCTTTACCTACTTCACCATCATGCACCTCCCGTATGCCTCCGTCTTCGCCCTGCTCTCCGGCATCAGCGAGTTCGTCCCCGTCCTCGGCCCGACCGTCGCCTCCGCACTCGGCACGGTCACGACCGCCGCGACCGCATGGGACATCACCCTGCAGACCGCGCTCTTCTACCTCGCGCTCACACAGATCAACCACAACGTCGTCTATCCCGCCCTCGTCGGCAAATCCCTCCACCTCCACCCCGTCGCCATCATCCTTGGCGTCGTCTTTGGCGGCGAAATCCTCGGCGCGGCGGGCATGTTCCTCGCCGTCCCCTTCATCGTCATCGTCAAGATCGTCATCACCGACATCTACCACGAGCGGCAGATGGAGACGCGGGGCGGGGGGGCAAAGTAAATCCATACCGCCCTGTTATCGTAGGGATACAAAAACAGTTGCTCACGCACCCATCGGCGCGCTGGGCTCGCCTCTTGAAGATACTAGGTCGTTATCCCATGCCTTCCCCGTTATCACGGGGAAGGGGGGGACCGCGCAAGCGGTGGAAGGGGCACAAAAAAGCTGCTGTACGAGTCACATCTCGTACAGCAGCCTTTTCACTTTAGGGAGTGATGGAATATACCTTACGCAAGCATGGAGCGGAGGAACCAGATCTGCTTTGCGTAGTTGGTGACGTGATCCTCCATGAGGTTGGCAACGCCGAAGCAGTCATGCGCATCGGCCGCCTTGCGGATCGCGAGCGCTTGATCGCGGAGCAGCTCAAGATCGGCAAGTGTGATCTCAAGTGCCTTCTTCTGGTCGACTGCCTCATCGCCGAGCTCCTGAATCGTCGCAATGGCGAGGTACCCTTTGAGGCTCGCGACCGGCTGCACGCCGGCCATCTTCAGCAGCTCCGCCGTCTCATCGAGCACATCCGCGAACGCATCGTAGAGCGACTCGAGGTACTCATGAACGGCCTTGAACTGCGACCCAACCACATTCCAGTGGAGGTTGTGCAGCTTGATATAGCCGACGCCGATATTGGCGATGTAGACGTTAATCGCGTTGTTGAGGTTTGCATCATTTGCGTGTGACATAGTTAAAATCCCCTTTCATAATTTTGTACTGCAGATCTTTGAGAATCTGTTTCATATCCTGTTTACATTGGCCATTATAGTGCAAGTACTTTTATTTGTCAATAGTTATTATTAAATATCGAAATAAAAATTTGTGAGAAGATCTGTTTATCTTGACAAATAGGATATTTTGTATATAATTCATACCTATAAACTATGCGTTTTTGAAAATGGAAAAGGGGAATATCCATGAGCGAGAAAAACTATCATTTTGAAACCCTGCAGGTGCGCGTCGGACAGGAGGAAGCCGATCCCGTGACGGATGCGCGTGCCGTACCGATCTATCAGACGACCTCGTACGTCTTCCACAATGCGCAGCACGCTGCCGACCGCTTTGCACTCAAGGATCCGGGCTACATCTACGGACGCCTGATGAATCCGACGCAGGACGTCTTTGAAAAGCGCATCGCGGCACTCGAGGGCGGCACGGCGGCACTCGCCTTTGCCTCGGGTGCAGCGGCGATCACGGCGACGATCCAGGCACTCGCCCATGCGGGCGACCACGTCGTCGCGCAGCAGACCATCTATGGCGGCTCCTACAACCTCCTCGCGCACACGGCGAAGGACTGGGGCATCGACGTGACCTTCGTCGCGCCGAAGGCGGGCGCACAGGGCTTTGCCGACGCCATCCGTCCGAACACGAAATGCGTCTTCATCGAGACCGTCGGCAACCCGAACGCCGACCTCGTGGACATCGAGGCCGTCGCCAAGGCAGCACACGCGCAGGGCGTCCCCGTCGTCATCGACAACACCTTTGCGACGCCGTACCTCCTACGCCCCATCGAGCACGGCGCGGACATCGTCGTGCACTCCGCGACGAAATTCATCGGCGGGCACGGCTCCAGCCTCGGCGGCGTCATCGTCGAGGGCGGTACATTCGACTGGAAGGCATCGGGACGCTTCCCGCACCTCACGCAGCCGAACGAGAGCTATCACGGCGTGAACTTCGTCGAGGCACTCGGCCCCGTCGCCTTCGTCACCTACATCCGTGCCCTCCTCCTGCGTGACACGGGCGCGGCGATCGCTCCGTTCAACGCATTCCTCTTCCTGCAGGGGCTGGAGACACTCTCCCTGCGCGTCGAGCGGCATGTATCGAACGCACTGAAGGTCGTGGACTTCCTCGCGAAGCATCCGAAGGTCGAGCGCGTCAACCACCCCTCGCTCCCGCATCATCCCAATCACGCCATCTACGAGCGGTACTTCCCGCAGGGCGGCGTATCGATCTTCACCTTTGACATCGTGGGCGGGCAGGAGGCGGCGTTCCGCTTCATCGACCACCTGAAACTCTTCTCGCTCCTCGCGAACGTCGCGGATGTCAAGTCGCTCGTCATCCATCCCGCGACCACCACGCACTCTCAGATGAACGACGCCGAGCTCGCCGCGTCCGGCATCGGCAGAGGCACCATCCGCCTCTCCATCGGCATCGAGCACATCGACGACCTCCTCGCTGACCTCACGGCAGCATTTGACGCCGTCTGAGCCGTTCTTCTATAAAAATAAAAGGCTCTGTCACAACAAATGGTTGATTTTGACGAGAAATAGCGTATAATAATAGTAAGAAACAGTACCACCGAAGGAGGT
>ERZ773212.265-NODE-265-length-27514-cov-4.007029_pt1 | contig 27514 bp, 32 predicted proteins | sample MGYA00581005_ERZ773212 | MGnify/ENA primary metagenome ERZ773212 (study PRJEB29015, sample SAMEA2738154) | human oral metagenome | biome: human oral; feature: human-associated habitat; material: saliva | place: China | collected 2196 ... | reverse complement strand
TTGACTGGTGCTATTCGCAGATCCCGACCATCAAATGGTCTAACAAATCTCAAACAATTCAGAGCGACCGGACGGGTTGTATGGTCATCGAAAAACGGCTGACAAAGTCGAGCAGGTTGGATTTTTATGATAAATTTCACAGTTTTGCAATTGTTCTCGTGACTAGCAAACTGATTGAAATTCAATCTTACGGCTTCTGGTCACAATATATAAACGGCAAGCAATCTATCAGGATGCAACTGACAAACTTTGAACAGATGAGCGAAAACCAGGTTATACAATTAACTGAGAGATATGGAGTCTACGCTCCTGGCCTGACTCCCAATTTTTCAGGCCAAGGGGCATATTCAGGAACAATATTTTTTGAGAATAATTGGGAGAATAAGATTCGAGATATTTCTGAATTGAAGTATTTAGAATTCCCTTCAGGGATGCGCTATTACCATTTGCCACACATGTATAAATACCGCTCCGAAATCGAGTTTTTGCAGAAAATAAATGCCTGGAGAATGGCCACAGATCTTGCTTATGATGTTATTGATTATGACGGATGGCATGCAAGAAAAGCGGTTGACTGCCGAGTTATCACAAAAAAATGGCTTCATGAAAATAAGCGATTTTTCAAAAATACAGATAGGTCCTTCAGAGATTACGAGCTAGAACGTCGCATCAAAGCACGAGGTGGCACGCTTGTTTCTGGAATTGAAAAAGTTCTGACTTATCAAGATATCAACAAAATCCCAAAAGCTGCGAAAATGAACAGGTTCCAGAATTGGTTCTTAAAAAATAAAGTCAATTTTGACTACTATGTAGACTATATCAGCATGCTGAACGAGCTTGATATCCCTATCGATACCGACAATCTCATCATGCCGAAGGATTTAGTCAAAGCGCATGATAATGCGGTTAAGCTACTTATACAACATAAAAGCGAAATCGAACAGCGCAAGTTTGAGAAGCGTCAAAAGACTTTGGTCAAGTATGAGAAAGTTATTGACCAGTATCTCTTTAAGCCAGCGTATAATTCGGGAGAATTGATTTTGGAAGGAAAGGCGCTATCTCATTGTGTTGGAAGTGCTAGATATACTCAAGATCATGCAAACGGCAAAACAACAATCATATTCGTTAGATCAAAAGATGAACCAGACAAGCCGTTTTTCACTATGGAATACCAATCAGGACGGATTATCCAAATCAGAGGCAAGCACAATTTATCGGCTCCGGAGAATATCCGGCAAGCTGCAGAACAATGGCTGGTAGAAATCAACAAAAATACAAAACACGCATAAAGGAGAAAAATAAATGCTAAATAAAATCGACATCCCAGGAACAAGTATCACACTAGAAATCGTAGATAAGAACATCACGATTACAAACAAAATTGAATATGATATGCAGATGCATTTCAGAAATACGGACGCAGACGCTTCTCTTGATACGAACGGTGATGTGTTCGAGCCTCTTTATTGGCTAGACATCAGGGTAACACCGAAAACGCCAACAGAGTATCATACGAGCCTTGGAGTCAAGAGGGAGAAACGCCATTTGGCCGAACTTCAGAAGTTCTTCGAGTTCATCGAGAACAACAAGCGAAATCTCTTCGACCTTTGTGGAATCAAAGGAGAATTGCAATGAGTTCTCTGACATTATCGTTAGACATTTCAACTACTGCGACAGGCTGGGCCGTGTTTCACGGCTCTGACCTTGTCCAGAGTGGTGTCTTAAAACATAAGAGTAAGTCATTCTTTGAACGTGGACGCTTCATGGCTAGCGAATTGCGAGCCATTCAATCAAGGGCGCTCCAGAAGTACAACTGTCATTTTGAATCGATTGTGGTCGAGAAGAACTCGGTCATGGGGCCAAATCAGCAGTCCATGATCAGTATCGGAATTGTGACAGGCATCATCCTTGGACGATTGATTGCTGACAATGTGTATTTCGTGAATGTTTCTACCTGGCGCAAGTATTGGAGGTTTAGTTATAAGGACCGAAGCAAGAAGTCGATGAAGCTGCAGGCGGTTGCTAAAGTGTCCGAAACGTTCGACCTGAACGTCAAAGACGATGAGGCAGATGCGATCCTGATTGGTTCATATTTTGTAAATTATGGTCAAGAGTTTGGAGACTTAGAAAGTCATAAGGTGAGTTAAAGGAGCAGGAAGATGAATGTTGTAATTTATTTTAAGAATGGTAACACAGCATATTTTAAAGATGTTAAAGATTATAAGCCAGACGCTGAGAACATTTGCTTTTCTTATTTTGGGGTCTCATCCCAAGAAAGAAAAGAAGCTACTTTTTATAAAGACAGCATCGCTGGTATAGCTAGAACACAGGAGGCAACCGAATGAAACGTTTTATCGCGATTTGGATATTATTGTCTGCTGGACTAAACATCTGGCAGATGGGCAGGATTGCAGAACTAGAAACAAAGCGCCCGGTTGTCGTCTACAAAGCTGATAATCAAGGCGCAGAAATCAAAGGCAAGGTTGTTCACAAGGAGAAAATTGGCGACATGCACACAATCACTATTAAAAATTATGGCATTTTCGTAGTCACGCAAACAAGCTATGAATCTTTAAGGATTGGAGACGAGGTGAGATTATGAAACTCAAATTTAGAGCGTGGTATGTGTTGGCAGAAGAAATGATTGACGAAATACTGATGATTTCATTCGTTAGAAAAGAAATCATAGGGAAGTTTAGCGACGGTTCTACATCGGTTCCGTTAAAGTTTGAAGATAAGCGAAATGGAGAAGATGTTGTCCTCATGCAATCAACAGGACTTTTTGACATAAATGGCAAGGAAGTGTTCGTCGGTGACATCGTTAAATGTACAAGAGGATGTCTCCATGAAGTGTATTTAGAAAAAGAATACGGTGGTACATTCATAGGCGGCATGCCTGCAGTTTATCTAAAAGGATTGAGTGAAGGATATGCGTGGACCGGATATGAGGAAATCATCGGCAACGTCTATGAAAACAAGGAACTTTTGGAGGAGAAGGAGTGAGATATTTTAAAATCCTATGTATTGTTTTATTCGCATCCTTACTCGTAGCATGTCACCAGATTTCGAGTGGGACAGTGGTAGATAAGTACATTGATGAACCTCACACAACGTTCATACCTGTTATGAATGGTAAAAGTTCGGTACTTGTGCCAACCAGAACCAAAAGAAAATATGTTCTGGTCGTTTCAGGATATGCAGGTAATAAGCAAGTTGAAGAAACATTTGAAGTGACAGCTGAGGAATACATACGCTATGAAATCGGTAATACTTTTATACAAGATGCCGTTTTAGAGAATAAGGAAGGGGATAAACAATGAGACCAAAAAAATATCCGTATTCAGGAAGGCTGAAGCTGATTAGACAGGCATTGCCAAGGTTCATCTTGTTAGGAAATGCCGCCTTTAACAGCAATTTGGTGAAATACATTGATACAATAAAACAAGTGGCACCAAATCAAACAATCGTCTATTTTAAAATCCCTAAATTCCTTTCGCACGAGGAGAAGTATGTACGGGTCCCTCTCAAAATTGGTGAGGTCGTCAAGATTTTAAACCGATGACAAACAAAAAAGCTAAGACACTCTCTGCCTCAGCGATAATTTTCAACACTATTATTATATCACAAAGGAGACAGAGAGTGAACAAGGCTAAAGAGCTCTTGAAAGAGTTACAGGATCTGGACATGGACATCCAAAGCCGTATAGATGAAATCAATGAGCTTGAGGCAGGTTTGCTCTCAAGCCCTAAGTGGTCAGATGTCAAAGTCCAAGGCGGACAGACTAGAAAAGTTGACGATGTCTATACTCAGCTTGTAGTGATGAAAGAGGCTATAGAACAGGATACCAAGGAAGTTATTAACAGAAAGCTTGAATTAGGTAGAATGATCAATAAGCTTAAAAATCCAAAAAGCAGGTCTGTCCTTAGAATGACTTACATTACTAAGACCTACATTGAGGATATTTGCGACAATTTGAGAATTAGTAAGGCAACTTATTACAGATTACGCAAACAGGCTGAGTCTGAACTAGAGGAGACTATCATAGACAAAGTGAGCTAAAGTGAGTGCGCATGAAGTCAAAAATCTGTTAGAATGGTAGTATCAAGAATTAAGGGTAAGGCAGTAAGCCTTCCCTGGCATGGAGAGTTGGCAGAGTCAGGTTGAATGCGCCCGTTTGCTATGCGGGTGGTCGCCTATGTGCGGTCCGTGGGTTCAAATCCCACACTCTCCTTTGAGTGTTTGTGTCCCAGAATGGGGTAGGCAGTAGGCTTAGCATTCATATATCACTCATTAACTTATTAAATGGTCGGCAGTAGCGACTGGACCTTGCATGATTGCGTAGCTACTTATATCCTAGGTAAGTTATAAGCTAGAGGGTTTGATTCCTTCAGAGGTTTTAAATGACTACAAAAAATTAAAAAAGAAAGTATTTCAAAATAGATTTCTGATTAACACGCAAGGTTGTAGTCGCCTTGCAGTTTTAGGGCTTAGCCTAGATAATCTGTGGTAACTCAGGAAAAGGATGTTTTTAAATCTATCAAACATCCTGCCAGCAATGGTCAATCTAAGCAATTTAATCTTAACTATTTCAGTTTTGGAATAGGTGGGCGAAGTTAAAGCAGACAGATTCCGACGGCAAGGTGCTGAGGAAATGCAAACGTGGCAGTTTGGCTGTGAGACGAGTCTATAAGAGGAAAGAGGTATTTGGTTCGAGGTGCAACAAGAGCTTAATACCATATCTTACAAAAATTGGGCGCCTCCCAAAAGTATGTAAGGTGAGTCGATTGTCCGCAAAACAATCGATAACAAGCAGGCGCTGTGCATTTTGTTCTTCAAAAGAGAATGGAACACATGGCGATGCGTGTCTGTGATAGATGAAAGATGATTTTTATATTTTAAGGCTATTCAAGATAGAAAAAACTCAAAAAAGCAAAAGTCATCGCCCGTCACAAACGAAAGTGTACTTCGGCAATTAGATTGCCTACTCAAGTCTCGCAAGGATGAGAGTAAAGTCAAAGAGTAAAGCAGCTTAGACTTTTAGCGGGGTCTTCGTTAATTGAAAAATGGCTTAGTAGTTTGTGATGTAAGGAGTGATTGGTCTAACCAATCGTGCATGAGTGATACAAGTAGGAATATTTGTGGACAAGATAATAAACTATAAGTTATCGAAAGTCACTCGCTTAAAGCGGTAGTCTCACGCTAGTTAATGGATATATGGTAGACGGACGATGTCACAGGTTCGAATCCTGTCTATCCAGTTGCGATTTTAATTCGCAGAGAGAGGTCTTGAAAAGGTCACACTTTGTGTGGCTTTTTTTGTTTAGAAAAGAGGTGGTGGAAAATGGGATGACCGAAAAACAAAAGAAATTTGCCGATGAGTACATCATCGAATTAAACGCTACAAAGGCTTATAAAAAGGCTTATCCGAATATTAAGAAAGATGATGTTGCAAGGGCGAATGGAAGTAGATTGCTTGCAAACGCTAACGTAAGAGCCTATATAGACGAACGATTGGAACAACTAAAGTCCGAACGTGTCGCAGACCAACAAGAAGTGCTTGAATTTTTAACGGCAGTTATGCGTGGAGAAATCACAGAGCCTTTATTGGTTCTTGACGGTGACGGCTATCAAAAAGTTATGGATGCTAAACCAAACGTATCAACAAGAAAGAGCGCCGCTGTTGACCTTGGGAAACGGTATGGCTTATTCGTTGATAAACAAGAAATCACACAACGCACTATTGATATTAAGGTTGGTGATTGGGATGATGAAGACTAAGCCAAGAATAAATATCATCATTGAGCATCCTAGCCGTGTCTTTAACAAGCATATATTCGATAAGCTATATGACTATTCAACGTTTACCGAGGTTCACTATGGCGGCGCTTCGAGTGGTAAAAGTCATGGCGTTATTCAAAAGGTAGTCTTCAAGGCGTGTCAAAACTGGAAGCATCCACGCAAGATTCTATTTTTGCGTAAGGTAGGGTCCACGGTTCACGATTCAATCTTTGAGGATGTGAAACAGTGCTTAGATTCCTGGAGCTTACTTGACAAGTGCAAGGTCAACAATTCGGCTTATCGGATTGAGCTACCGAATGGCGCACAATTCATCTTCAAAGGGCTGGACAACCCAGAGAAAATCAAGTCTATCAAAGGCGTGTCAGATGTCGTCATGGAAGAAGCGTCAGAGTTTACACTTGATGACTACACACAGTTGACTTTACGTTTACGGGATAAAAAGCACTTGAACAAACAAATATTCTTAATGTTTAACCCTGTATCGAAAGTAAACTGGACTTATAACGCCTTTTTTGTTAAGAAGCCAAAAAATACAGTTGTTTATCATACGTCATACAAAGACAATCGCTTTTTAGATCAAGTAACAATCGAGAATATCGAAGAACTAGCAAATAGAAATGAAGCATATTATAAAATTTACGCTCTGGGCGAGTTTGCGACACTTGATAAGTTGATTTTCCCTAAGTACGAAAAGCGACTGCTTAACAAGGACGAATTAGCACACTTGCCCGCTTATTTTGGGCTTGACTATGGTTTTATAAACGACCCGTCAGCCTTGCTTCATGTAAGGATAGACGATGAAAACAAGCGCTTATATGTCGTTGACGAGTTTGTAAGAAAAGGCTTGACGAATGACAAGATAGCGGAAGCTATTAAGGCGCTTGGATATGCTAAAGAGCAGATACGAGCAGATAGTGCTGAAAAGAAATCAAATCAAGAATTGAGAAATCTTGGTATTCCACGAGTTATTGACGTTCAGAAAGGAGCTGGCTCAGTCATGCAAGGCATACAATACTTACTTCAGTATGAATGGATAGTAGATGAAAGGTGCGTTAAGCTGATTGAAGAACTTGAAAATTATACTTGGAAGAAAGATAAAAAGACAAACGAGTATATCAACGAACCAGTAGATAGCTATAATCACTGCATAGATGCTATCAGATACGCTTTGCAAGATAGGATATATCAGACAAGAAAAGATGTGGACGTTGACAAAGCAATTAGCAAAATCAATAAGATGTTCAGGAGGTAAAGAGTGGATAAAGTAAACGAATTTGAACACGGTATAGACACGACCACGAAAACGAGGTTTGACAGTCTATACTTTGGGACAATCGCAAACGAGCAATTCAGATATGTTTCAAGCGATGAATTGTTAGGTACTGCGAACGGTAAGAAAGCCTTTAGAGATATGATTGATACTTTCTTTAGCAGTCAGCAAAAACGCTTGAAAGTGTTGTCATCATACGCAAAAGGCGACAATTACAGTATTTTGAACGGGCATAGACGCTTGGACAAAGAGAAAGCAGATTATCGTGTCCGTCATAAATGGGGTGGATATATTTCTAGTTTTGCAACTAGCTATGTTATCGGAAACCCCGTGTCAATCGGTATCCTTGAGGGAGCAGACGAGAAACAACTTAAAACCATTCAAGAAATTGAGTGGGACAATGACATAAACGCTTTGAATGGTGATTTAGCCCTTGATGCTTCAATCTATGGCCGTGCTTTTGAATACCATTTCAGAGATAAGGACGGAGCAGACAGAGTTGTTTCTATTAGTCCGCTTGAAATATTTGTCGTTCGTGATCTAACAGTTGAACAAAATATCATTTGCGCCGTGCATCTTCCAGTCTTTGCGGATAAAGTAAATATGACGGTTTATACGAAAGACCAAGTTATCACTTTCAAGCCTTATTCAACAAATGCAGTACGCTTGATTGTCGATACAATCACGAAACATGAATACAAAGATGTTCCAGTTGTTGAATGGTGGAACAACCGCTATCGAATGGGAGACTTTGAAAGTGAAATCCCGTTGATTGATGCTTACGATGCTGGGCAGTCTGACACGGCCAATTACATGAGCGACTTGAATGATGCGATGTTAGTTATCAAAGGCGACCTGGAAGCTATCGGAGCAAGCACTGAAAGTGTCGCTAAAATGAAAGACGCTAACACGCTACTACTCCAGACTGGTATTAGTGCAAATGGACAACAAACAAGCGCAGACGCTGGATATATCTATAAACAGTATGATGTAAACGGCACGGAAGCATATAAGAACCGACTAGCGAATGACATTCATCGTTTCAGTCGCATTCCTAACCTTGAAGATGACCGCTTCAATGCTACCTCATCCGGAATTGCCTTACTTTATAAGATGATTGGACTTGAACAAGTCAGAAAGGACAAAGAAACGTTCTTTACAAAGGCTTTGCGCCGTCGCTATGAATTGATTAGCAACATTCACAAAGCTATCAATAAGCCTTTAATCGAAGCTAACAAGCTGACATTTACGTTTCATCCAAACATTCCGCAAGATGTATGGAATGAAATCAAGGCTTACATCGAAGCGGGCGGAGTGGTATCTCAAGAAACGCTTATGAACAATGCAAGTTTCACGGACTACAAGACAGAGCAGTCACGCATTTTGAAAGAAACTGGAGCAAGCGACCATGAAATCATGCAGTTAGTAGGTGGCATGAATGACCAAGAAAGCTGATAACCGTTTATATAACGCAGAACGTAAGGCACAAGCTGAATTAATCAAGCGTGATTTAGACCGTGATAAACTGATAACACAGTTATATCAAGAAAGCTATGATAGACTTCAAACACAGATAGACAAGTTTTATCTTGGTTATGCTGGACGTGAGGGTTTGACGAAGCAAGAAGCTATGAAGCGTGCTTCAGAGTTTGACGTTACGAAGTTTGCAGAAAAGGCAAGAAAAGCCGTCAAAGAGAAAGATTTTAGTCACAAGACTAATTCTTGGCTACGGGTTTACAATCTGAAAATGAAAGTCAGTAGACTTGAATTATTAAAGGCAGAATTAGACCTTGAAATTAACAGTTTGACAAGTAACCTCGATGAAGTCTTTGACAAGGCACGCAGAAGCGAATATTTAGCCGAATTTAAACGCCAAGCGGGTATCTTGGGTATTTCTTCCAAAGGAGCGAAAAAGCGCTTAGATTCGATTTTAGACGCTGATTTCTACGGACAGAATTTTTCAAGTCGTGTGTGGGGTAAAAATGGACTTCAATCCATGCTTCAAAAAGATGTTTTCGCTTCTTTAAACCGGATATACACAGATATGAACGGTTATCAAAAAGAAATGAAGCGACTTGCTGAAAGGTATAACACTAGCGAGTATAATGCTAAAAGGTTGATTAAAACCGAGATAGCAAGAATAAACGCTGACACAGACCACGCTATGTTGCGAGATAATGGCTTTACTCATATGATTTTTGTAGCAGAAAGTGGCGCTTGTGATATTTGCAAGCCGTTAGATAATACGGCAGTACCGATTGACAAGGTAGAAAAAGGCGTGAATATGTTTCCGATGCATCCTAATTGTAGATGCTCAGCGTACGGACATATTGAAATGAAGTATAAAGACGGAAGAAGTACGCTAGATGAGTTTAATTCTTGGAATGAACAAGACGATAGTATAATTCTTCAACAAGCGGAAGAAAATACTAAGATTGATTTCTCTAAACTAACAACTGAAGAAATCAACAATCTTGACTTTGATGATCTTATGAAATATTATGAGTGGGTCGAAGAACAAGAGAAGCTAAAAGCGAAACAAAAAGAATTGCAGGCAGAAGCAGAGAGAAAACTTTTAGAAGAACGAGAAAGCAAAGTTTCTAAAACTCGTCGTGACTTAGTCTCACGTATAGAAGAGAAACTTCGGTCGACGAATTTTGTTGATGTTTTCGGCGAAGAAAATGCACAAGGTCTTTTAAGAGAATTGCGCTTCTTTCCAAATGATGATTTTGTAAATTCTGTCTACGGTTCAGTAGATAAATTATCATTTGCTAGAACAAGAGAAAAGAGCTCTCGTGTAAGTACTACAAAAGTCTATCTTTCTAAAAGTGATTTTGTTTACAATAAAAAACTTAACCAAAAAGCGCATTCGATAGTTTTACACGAGTTAACGCACGGTGTTGATAATATTGCGAGTTATTTCGGTGCTCCAGAACTGGGAGCGAAAGCATTCAGTAGTCAGTATGACTTATACAAAGTCATAAAAGATGATTTAGATAATTATATTTTTGGAGATATGAAACTCAAAAGAGGGGCTTCAACAGAAGAGCAGATAGCATTCTTTAAGCTTCGTCAAGCCAAAGTAAGAGAATTTAAATCAGAATTATTTGAATTGGCCAAAAAAATAAATCCAGATATAGTACCTGAAGGCAATGCAGAAGTCACATCTCTAGCCTCTGATATGATGAGTTCTTTCAGAGGTGCTGAATATGGAAGTCAAGTATTCGGACATGAGGATAGTTACTGGAAAGATAAATCCAATCGTGGGATGGAATTTCTTGCAGAATATACTCAAGCACAAATGACGCCTGAAATAAAAGCATTTTATGACAAAGTTTTTCCGAATTCTGTTAAGATATATAATGAAATATTCAAAGATATTTCAAAATTGAAATTAGAAAACCAAAAGCCACTTGTTTGGTAGGGGGGATAGAATGTTTTTTTGGAAAAACGAAGAAATTTATAAACAATTCAAAGAAATTGGAGAGCGATACAGAAACCATTTTGGAGAAGATTTTCCGGTATACCTGGTAGTTCCTTTCGAGGTGACTGAGGAAGCTCTTTTAAAATATAATTCAGTCGTGAATTCGTGCATAAAAAAAAATGAAGCATTTGAAAAACCGATTGATTACGACGACAGAATTTATTAAGCACCTAGAGAAATCTAAGTGCTTTTTATTATGTTTAAAACTTTTAACCGTATATAACCTATACGGTTTTTTATTGTCCAAACCGTGCTAAAGACGTTAAAAGTTGCATGAGTTCGAGGGGGTTGCTCGTAAAAGCGTAGAGAAAGGAGCCAAACATGGCAGAAGAACAAACACAGACAGTTGATACTCAAGTTCAGGATACTACGGTTGAGGAACAAGCTAGCAATCCAAAACAAGAAACTGAAAAGACGGTATCAATCGCAGAAATGCAAAGACGACTTGAGCAAGCGGAGAAAAAACACGCTCAATCTACTCAAGAAGCTATTGCAAAGGCTTTGGAAAAGTACAAAGCGGAAACTGAATTATCAGGTAAAGAACTTGAAGAATACCGCAGAAAAGAAGCTGAAGCAGAAAAGCAATCACTACTTGATAAAATCGCTGGACTTGAGAAAGAACAAATCAAGCGAGAATTGACAGATGAAGCTATTAAAACTCTATCAAGCCGTAAATTGCCAGTAAATGAGCGTGTCCTAGCATTTGTCGTAAAAGACACGGCAGACGGCACACTTCAAGCTATTTCAGACTTTGAAAGCATTATTAGTGAAATCAAGTCTGAATACACACAATCAGAACCGCCCGCAGTAAGTACTGCTTTTGGTGGTTCAAAAACACAATCAAGCGGAGAAATCTTCCGCAACTCAAGAATTATCTAAAGGAGATTTTATAAATGACAGTACAAACTTTTAACCCTGCTAAAGTCCTTGTTTCACAAAAACCGGACGGAACTCTTCATAAAGAATTTACAGACATCATCATGAAGGAAGTAGCTCAAAACTCTATCGTGATGCAACTTGGTAAGTATCATGAAATGGACGGCAAACAAGAAAAAACAGTCCACGTTCAAACTGACGGCGTTTCAGCTTACTGGGTAAATGAAACAGAAACAATCAAGACTGATAAACCTGAAATCGTACCAGTAACGCTTCGAGCTCACAAACTTGGTATCATTCTTCTTGCTTCTCGTGAAGCGCTCAACTACACTTGGGAAAAATTCTTTGAAGATATGAAACCACAAATTGTTGAAGCATTCTACACTAAGATTGACGAAGCCGGACTACTTGGACATGAAACACCATTTGCAAATTCAGTCACTAAGGCTGCTAAAGATGCAAACAAAGTCATTGGCGGACCAGTAACTTACGAAAACATCTTGAAACTTGAAGATAAACTTTTGGACGACGACATCGAAATTAATGCTTTTGTATCTCGTGTGTCTAACCGTTCAGCTTTGCGTGATGCTCGTGACGGAGACAAGAAAACAATTTACGACAAAGACGCAAACAAACTCGACGGCACAGTTGTTGTTGATATGAAATCTAAGCAATTCAAAAAAGGTGATTTGATTGCTGGGGACTTTGACAACCTTATCTATGGTGTCCCTTATAACATCAACTACAAGATTTCTGAAGAAGGTCAAATCACGACTGTTAAGAATGCAGACGGAACTCCAGTGAACCTATTTGAACAAGAAATGATTGCTATCCGTTGCACAATGGACATCGCAGTTATGATCACCAAGACAAACGCATTTGCTAAGTTGACAGATGCAACAAATGTCTAATTTTTGAAAGGGGGTATTAAATGGCTTATATCGTAACAGAAAATATCATTGATACCAAAGACAACAACCGACTTTACGAGAAAGGCGAGGTTTATCCTCGCTTTGACTTGAATGTGTCAGATGCACGCATTAGAGCGCTTTTGAAAAAAGGCGTTATTGAGTCAGACGGGACGCAAGGCGACATTGTTTTGCCTAAAACTGAACCCGTTGAAGAAATCGAAGAAGAAGCTGGAGAGTAATCATGGATAATGCTCAACTTGCTAAAATTAAGCGTCGGTTGGGTATTGCTCCAGCCGACACAAAAGAAAATGACTTGTTAAATGATTTAGTTGAAGATGCTGAAAGCTACTTCAAATCGCTTACTGGTTCGGTATATATCGACAGTAAGTATAATTTCATGATTGAAAACGTTGTTTATAAGCTCTACGGGCGCAAGGGTTCGGAAAGTGTATCTAGTGAAACGGTTGACGGCTATTCAGTAACCTATCAAGACTTTGACAACTTATTCAAGCCTTACATGGCTATTTTGAATAAGGATTTTGGCCTTGACGGTTCACAACGTCAACGTGGAAAGGCAATCTTTCTATGAAAACTCCGCACAGAATTACGCTCGTAAGAGGAAAAGGCGTTGCTAAGTACAATCCAGTGACGGACACTTACGACATTCAAGCTGAACAATCCGAAGTTGTACCATGTTTTGTGAATTTCATTCAAAAAGCAAAGGTTTTTGAGTTATACGGCAATCGTTCAGATGTCGTCATGATATGCAGATTTCAGCAAGAACAAGAACCGTTCTTGTATGCAATTTATGACGGCTTCAAGTATGAACCGATTGACAGCGTAGAAGCGTCTAAAAGCGCAGTACGGCTCAAAAGGACGGTCAAGGTATAAATGGGCGCAAGTATCGAATGGCACGGCATAGAGAAGCTGACAAGCACGATTTACAATGCACACCCGAAAGCAGTCGAACAATCTATCCAAGTATTGAAAAACAACGCTGAAAAAGGGAAAAAGACTGCTCGTGATTTAGCGCCTAAAGATACCGGATTTTTGAAACAGAATATCAATGTTTCATATCACGGTATGGAAGCATGGATAATAGGAAGCGCATCTTATACGGGCTATCAAGAATACGGCACACGCTTTATGCCAGGTAAACCGCATTTCAGACCGATGCTTGAACAAATTACACCGGAATTTCAACGAGATATGACAAACGTTATGAAAGGAGCGTTTAGATGACACCTAATCATGATTTATTCAGAAAGATTTTTGCTATCAGCGATGCAAGGGTTGATACATACGATTATTTGCCCGAAGCTGATGCAAAATATCCGTTTGTTTATGTTGGAGAGAATAACGGTTCAGATACGCCTAATAACGACTTAATCGGAACAGCAAGGCAAACAGTCCATATTTACGGAATACGAGCGCACAGAGCCAAAATAGACAATATTTCAGCCTATCTTGAGAATGTTTTGAAGCATTTGAAAGACGGGCATGAGTATAATTTCAATCATCGAAACACAGAAAAACAAGTCATCCCAGATAATACAGATGTCCAGCCATTACTTCATGTCGTGCTGGACTTTACTTTTAATTACACAAAAAAGGAGAAATAATAAATGGCAGAATTGATTTTGGGAAAAGACGTTATTGCCTTTTTCCGTCGCTACGCAGACCGTACAAAACAAGATGCGGGCAAAGTACGCTTTCAATCTGAACTTTCTATCAAGCAAGAAAAGAACGTAGAAAGCACAAAAACAAAAGATGGAGTTGTAAACTCTATCTCAGACGGAGAAACAAGTGGAGAATTTAAGTCACTTGCTTACCGTGAAGACGGCGACACAGTGAATATGTGGAAAGAAATGCGTAAATGGTTCAAGGCAAACGATAAAATCGAATGCTGGATCGTTGACATTGGAAGCAAAAAGAACGTCGGTGGAGTTGATAAGTATGACGTTGAATACTATCAAGGATATTTCAAAAACTTTGAATTGTCAGCACCTTCAGACGATAAGGTTGAATTATCTTATGAAGTCGCTATTGACGGAAACGGTATCTTGCATACTGACAAATTGACAGATACGCAAAAACAAGCAGTCGAAAGCGCACAATACAACTACCACACACTCGAAAAAGAAACAGACGGAGCAGGCGTTCCGGTTTAATAGTGGTATTAACAAGGGCAATTTATTTGCCCTTTATTTTTTTACTTAAAAGGAGAAAAAACAGATGATTTTAAAAATTGGAGAACGTGATTACACTTTACGCTTTGGTCTTGGATTTTTGCGAGAAATGAACAAACTTCATTCTGCTGAATTGGAAGGCATGAAAACTGGATACGGTGCAATGACTTTGTTCAATGCCGGACAAGCGCTAAATGATCCAATGGCCTTTGTAGATATTATCAAGGCCGGAACAGTAACCGAAAACCAAAAACCAAGCAATGAAGCGATTGAAAAATATCTTGAAGACTTGATTTTAAATGACGAGTACGACAAGACTATTTCAGAAATCGTGAACGAGTTAAAAGCATCGCCCCTACTCAAAAAAGCAATGAACCTAGTCGAGTAAGGGAAAATCAAGGTTCAGACTTTGGCTATGATGAAGCAATAGCCTTGCTCATAGCTAGACACAATATGACGTTTCAAGAAGCATCACGAACCACGCTAGAAGAATTTGAAATCTATAACACTGCTTACCTTATTCAGCAAGAAGATAGACGGTACAATTCAGCAATTCAAGCATGGTTTAATCAAACAGTCCAAGCAACCAAAGGAAAGGGCAAAAGCGCAAAATCAGCGTATAGGACGTTTGACGATTTTTACAATCATAAAGACGAATTTGACAAGATTTTCAAAAAAGATGATGTCGGACAAGTCAAACAAAAGAAAATGAGCCTTGCTGATAGAAACAGAAGGCTCAATCAATCATTAAAAGAAAGGGGGTAACTATGGGAACAAATTTTGATGTTACCGCCGTACTGAAAGCCAATGTTTCTGACTTTTCTAGTGGCATGAAAGAAGCACAAACATCTTTACAAAGCCTTAAAAATCAAACTGGCTTAAGTTTAGAAAAAGTAAGCAACAGTCTTTCAGCGGTTGGTGCTTCAGCGATGAAACTTGGTAGCGGTCTAACTGCTACATTAACAGCGCCAACAGTAGCTGGAATTACAAAGATTGTAAAATCTTATGCTGATCTAGAACAAAATCTTGGCGGTACTGAAGTAGTATTTGGTAACTTTGCAAAGACCGTGCAAAATAACGCTCAAACCGCTTATAAAAACATGGGTCTATCGGCGTCTGATTATATGGCAACTGCAAACAAGATGGCATCTCTATTTCAGGGTTCAGGTATTAGCCAACAGAAATCACTAGATTTGACATCACAAGCCATGCAAAGGGCTGCTGACGTAGCATCAGTTATGGGTATTGACACGAGCATGGCTATGGAGTCTATTGCGGGAGCGGCCAAGGGTAACTTCACAATGATGGACAATCTTGGTGTTGCTATGAATGCTACGACTCTTGAAGCCTATGCTTTAGAAAAAGGTCTGAATTTCAAATGGGAAACGGCAAGCAACGCTGAAAAAGCAGAATTGGCTATGCAGATGTTTATGGATAGGACTAAGCAATTTGACGGAAATTTCTTGAAAGAGTCAGAAAAGACAGTTTCAGGTTCTTTAGGTGCTATGAAAAGTGCATTCCAGAACTTCGTGGCAGGTCTTGGAAATCCAGAAGCAGACATTAAGCAATTGATGGCCAATCTTAAAACGACCATCGAAAATTTCGCTAAAAATGTGAAAACGGTTCTTTTGACAATATGGGATAACTTACCACTTGAGCCGTGGCAGAAATGGCTAGGACTTATCGCAGTATCGGCTGGCCCCGCTTTAATTGCAATAGGTGGCGTGATTTCAGTTATTGGTAAGTTAGTAGGTACTATCAGCTTTATAGCTGGCGCAGTATCTAAGGTTTCAGCATGGTTTACATTGCTAAACTCAGGCGGTAGCGCATTAAGTGTAACGTTCGCTAAAATCGTGGGCGTTGTATCTTCACTAGGCGCACCATTCCTTGTTGTTATCGCAGTGATAGCAAGTTTGATTGCCATCTTAGTCGGTGTATATAACACTAGTGAAGAATTTAGAAATAAAGTCAACTCAGCATTTGAAGCGGTAAGAAGTACGGTTACAAGTGCTATTCAGGAAGTTGTTTCATTCGTTATGGAGCTTTTCGGTACGTTGATTTCTTGGTGGAACGAAAACCACGCATTATTTGAGCAAACGGCTACGACTGTTTGGAATGCCATCAAGTCGGTAGTTGAAACAGTAACCAACTTTTTAGCACCATTCATTGAAGCAACTTGGAATAATATTGTGGCAGTTGTATCAGGTGCTTGGGATATTTTAAAAGTTGTTATTGAAACTGCTTTAAATCTTATCCTGGGGATTATTAAAGCTGTTATGCAAATAATCAACGGCGACTGGTCGGGTGCTTGGGAAACAATCAAAGAAACCGCTGGCAAGGTTTGGGACGGTATCAAGAAAATCATTGATACTGCTATCAATGCCGTGTGGAACGTTATCCAAACCGGCTGGGAAGGTATCAAGAACGTTGTAAGTGCAACGCTTGAATTTATCAAATCGCTTGTTCAATCCGGCTGGAACAGAGTCTTGAGCATTATTACAAGTGTTGGAGCGTTTATTGTTTCAGCGGTTAAAACCGCTTTTAATAATGCGGTTGCAAGCGCTAGAAACTTCATCGGACAAGCGGTAAATATCGGTCATAATCTGATTATGGGATTTGTGAACGGGGTTAGAAATGCCGCTGGGGCTTTAATCAACTCAGTTACGAACGCAGTAAGTGGTGCTATTAATGGTGCTAAACGTTTGCTTGGTATTCATTCGCCATCAAGGGTTTTTAGACAGTTTGGTGAATACACGGACGAGGGTTTCATCATCGGAGTTAACAACCGAGCCGGCGCAGTCATGAAATCAGTTGGAAACATGGCACAAGGGGCAATAGATGCCTTTACGGGCAAAGACTTAGCTGGCAACTTGCAAAGTGAATTAGGCGCAGTAGATGGCGAATTAGGTCGCTTATCAGGATATAATACATCCGTTGACTTCAACGGTGGCACAATCACAGTCGGGCAACAATCTGCTGAAATTGTTCTTAAAATGGGTAACACGACTTATAGAGCGTTTACTGAAGACATTACAAGCGCTCAAGAAATGGAATTGACCTTGGCAAACTATTAGAAAGGAGAAAGCTATGTATGGATATTCAAAATTAGAAAAACATAACGAAAACGTGGCTTTCGAGCCAAGCGATAACATGACAATTAACAGTATTCTAATACATCAAGTTGTACAAGGGTACAGACAGTTAACGGTTAGCGGTAGAGGTCTAGTAGGCCAATCCGTCAAAACTACTTCTATTGCTGGACGGCGTGGTGTTTGGGTTGAAAGTATTTCAGAGCCTGAACGGATTTTAGAAATCAAGTATCAGTTGATGGCTGACTCAAGTTCTGATTTGCGGATAAAATTCAATCGTTTAAATGAATTTTTACGTTCAATTTCAGATGAACATGGAATGTTAGAGGTTTCATTCAAAGACGAACCTGATTATATTTACTACGCTATTTTTAACGGCGCAGATGCTATCGAAGAAAACGCACTAACTATTGTTAGTCGTTTTTCTTTGCTAGTTCCTGACGGTTTCAAAAAGAAAAGAGTACAGACTTCAACAGGTGAAATCAGGCTACAAGATGCAAAAGCTGTAACGCCCGTATCTATTACAGTTACAACGACTAAGCCAACAAATGAAGTTAAAATCACGAATGGCAGACAGACAATATCATTTACTGGTATTTACGAGGGTGCAAAGGATATTGTGATTGAGTTTAAGCAAGATGAAGTGAAAGCAACTTATAAAGGACGTAGCATTTTAAGTGAACTTGATCTATTTAGCGATTTAGAGAATTTCAAAGTTAGAAATTTTGATACTATCACAGCTACGAATGCGACAGTAAAAAAAGTAGTTTGGAGAGATGAAAGACTATGATATATTTATTTGATAAAGACGAGAAACTAATAAAAATCGTCAAAAAAGAAGCTATCAAGACTGCTCTCCAAAAGTTCGCTTTGACTACTGAAAAATACGTATCTGACAGGCTCACAGTTGAGATGAAAGAGTTGAGCAAGAAAGAATTTGATGCAGTCGAGTATATGGCTATTCAGTCAATCGAAGATGCACATACTTTCCATTATTTCTATATTGCTCAAAAATTCTCAGAAAACCTTACTACTTTAATCGGCGTTCAGTCAGGTATTGAAGAATTAAGAAAATCCGTTGTTTTAGACAAAAGACCTCATAATACATTTGCTAGACCTATTATTAACGAACTGCTTGCTGGTACTAACTGGCAAGCACGTTTTGTTAGTGAAACAAGTCAACGATCAACAAACTTCTACTACATTTCAACATTTGAAGCTTTGAAAAAGGTTTGTAAAGTTTGGAATTTAGAAATGCAGTTTTTTGTTGAAGTAAACGGCAATAAAATAGGCGCACGCTATATTGATTTTAAAGAGAAAATCGGTGAAGCGACTGGCAAGCGTGTAGTTTATGGACATAACGCCTTACAAATCTTGCAAGAGGTAGAGCGTACAAACTTATTTACCGCTTTAATTGGACGTGGTAAGGGCGAAGAAATCAGCGCACCAAGTGAAGGGAATACTACTGGTAGTTACGGGCGCAGAATTACATTTGAGGATGTTGTTTGGGAAGTTAAGAAAGGCAATCCAGTAGATAAGCCAAAAGGGCAGAAATATGTCGAACTTCCTGAAATGACTAAGCGTTACGGTATCAAGAACGCAGACGGAACGATGCGTGCAAAGGTAGGCTTTGCAGTCTTTGAAGATGAAGAAGATAAAAACGTATTGATTAAGCGTACTTATGATGAACTTGTGAGTGCATCAAGACCACAATTGACGTTGAAAACTTCAACCGTTTATCTAAAAGGTGTTAAAATCGGCGATACTATCCGAGTAGTACGACATGATAAAAAGCTAGACTATGACACCCGTATTTTTGAAATCACGTTTAACCGTTTAAATAACGAGTCAAGCGATATTAAATTAGGCGATAGGATTTCAGAAAGCAATGAAGCTAAAATCCAAAATATCGCTAGTCAGAAAGTAGATGAACTTGTTTCAAGTGGTTTTAATAATATCATTTCTAAACTTCCTGAATTTTTGCCAAGTGCTGACGGTTTCAATAATAACTGGTACGGTAAGGACGACCCGACAAAGAAATATGTCGGAAAAGTGCTAGTTAATGATATATGGTTCAAGCCTGACCCTGAGCACGAAGGACAGACAATCTTGCTACGTTGGACGGGCGAAGTTTGGCAAGAAATCATTAGAAGCAATAGCAAGCAAGAAATTATTGATGAAATCGAGCGACAGTTTGGAAATCTTGACAAATCAGCATTAGAGGAAGTCAAACGCAGATCAGAAGAAGCCTTAAAAAAAGCTGGTGCAAGTGAAGATTTAGCTAAAGAAGCGAAAAAAATTGCAGACGATAACGTCAGAAATTTAAACACGTTCAAGGTGACGGCAGAACGGGCGCAAACACAATTAAGTCAAGACGTTACGAACTTTAAAAATGAATATGGCTCTAAAATGCTTGAAGTCACACAAACAACAGAAGGCATAAAAACAAAAATTGGAGAAATAACATCATTCATTGATAAGGACGGCCAACGTCAAGAAGAATTGAAGCGATATGCTAGGGAAGAAACGGCCAAGCAAACGAGCGTCATTCGTGAAACAATATCAAGAGATTATGTTTCAAAAAGCACCTTTACAGAAAATGTCGAGGGGACGAAACAACGTTTTGAAGCACTCGCAAGAGAAAACGAAACCAAGCTAGCAGAATACAAGCAAGGTATTGACGGACGAATTGCAACAATCGCAAGTCAAATTACTGGCAAGGTCAACGAAGCAGACTTCCAACGAGTTAAAGAAACAAGTCAACTCTATGAGCGTGTTTTGGGTAACACAGAACAAGGCTTGCCTGATAAAATTTCACGTTTGGTTATGACAAATGAGATTTTTCAAGCGGAAGTTAATGACTTAGTGGTATCTGATAATAACTTGATAGTCAATTCAGAAACACTTGATAAACATACAATTGTTAATAAGAGAAACGGAGTTAGTATCTATAATACACCGGATGGCGTATTTAATATTGACGCTCAAGGTCTGACTGGCTATAACTGGGGCGGGTTCACGTTACCTATTTACGTTCCTAAAATCCTAAAAGGCGAAGTGTACACGCTAGGTTTTAAGTATAAAATCAGGCGACAACTAGATCATGAGTTTTGCGTGGTTATTAAAAATCACTTACAAAACAAAACAGTTTTACAGAAAACGATTACCAATCCTGAGACACCAGTCAGAAACGTTTGGATTGACTTCCAAAGTACGTTCAAAATGACAGAAGACCTTGATTTTGAATTCAACCAAGACCCGCTGGGTAGAAATCCAATTTATTTCTATCTAGTCAAGAATGGCTGGATAGAAATAAAAGAACCTATGCTTGTGAGAGGGCCAAAAACGGGTAGCTTTAAACCAAGCCAATTTGATGAGGCTTATCGCAATCTTGAAGCTACAAAAACGCAAGTCACACAGCTTGCTGGCTCGTGGTCGGTCAAAAATCTAAATAGCGCTGGTGATGTGCTTGGCGCTATCAACCTAAACCCTGACGGCTCGGTTAAAATCAATGAGGGACTAATTTCAGTTGGAGAAAAAACCTATATCAAGGACGGCGTTATTAAGAAGTCTATGATTGGTAACGCTCAAATTGGCACGGCTCACATTGGAGAGATTGACGCAAGTCAAGCTAGAATTATCAATATTTCAGCGAAGAATATTGTTACTGAAGGGTTGACCGCTAACATTATCAAAGGCGGTAAGTTATCATCTTTGAATAACGTAACTGATTTTGACTTACAGACTGGCTGGATTGATATGAACGGTCACGGTGTAGGTATTAAAAACAGATTTCCAGGGCGACCGTTGCAGTATCTCACTTTTGGCGCAGGTACTATCAATGGGGTTGACGGTACTTACACGGCCTTGCTAAGTAACCGAAACGGTTTGCAAAAAATGGATAGCACTTCAGCAGGTATTCAAATTTGGAATGGACGAACAGGTGATAATGTTCAAACAGCTATAACGTTCTATGGAAGACAAATGGACTTCATACAGAGCGGACAGGCTGGAGTAAACTCTTTATCAATCAATGCTGTCGAACGTCAAATAAATGGGGTTGAAGAAATTGTTATAAAAGGGGCTTTATTAAGCAAAGTTCTTGATGATATTTATGATAATTTTAGAAACCTTGGAGCAGTAGCTGGCAATTATAGCCGTGGATATTATCCAAAATGGCGTTAAATAGAAAGGTAGAACATGAACACATCAGACAAAGTTATTAACGACCTAGCAATTCAACTTGCCAACAAGACGATTGAATGCGCTAATTACAAGGCGCTTTATGAAGAAGCGCAAACACAACTTCAACAACTACAAGCACAAGCAGAAAAAGAAAAGGAAGAAGAATAACATATGACATTTACTATTGTTAACAAATACTTACAAGAGACTAACCGCACATTCGTGGCTATTTGCCAAGAAGCACCATATACAGCTTTTGACCGTGTATTAATTGGTAACCGTGTGAACGACTCGGACGAGGAATTGATTAAAGCAGTTCTTGGACAAGTTGCTACTGAGTTAAATCCAGCTGAAGGCGTGAAGAAGCTGCAAGAAGATTTGCACACACAAACTGAAAGCTACGAGCAAAAACTTGCTGAGAAAGATGCCAAGATTGCAGAAGTCAAAGCTGTTGCAGATTGGGCGGTGCTTGCTCGTGTAACAGATACAGACAATCCGCTAGATCCAACAGTCTTTAAACGTGGACTTGAACTTGTCGAACTCGGAAAAACTGGCAAGACATACAAATCGCAAGAAATCTTTACGCTTGAAAATCCTAATCATGTCGAGAAATTCCAAGAGGGGAAACGTGTAATGGTTCAAGTGAATGAAGCGTTCACTTACCAAGGCGAAACGCTCGAACAACTTGCAAACCTTGAGCAAAACGGTAAACTTGGTATCTGGAAGTGGACAGAACCAAAGCATGACACACACGCTAACGAGTTAGAAACACAACCCGTTCAATAGACCACTATTTCAGAAAAGGGGTGGTTTAATTGGAATTTTTAGCTTTACTTGATAAACTAACGCCCGTTTTAATTGTGATAATTCCAAGTTATTTCTCGTTCAAAAGTACGCAGAATACAAAAGAAACTGAAAAACAAATCAACGTTCTTACAGATAAAATCGGGGATCTTGAAAAATCAGTTCACGCAGTCGAGGAAATCGGAAAGGATAACAATAAAAATCTTTCGCTAATTGGAAAAGGCTTGCAACGGTTACAGCGCTTTCGATTGCAAGAAAACTTTAAAAAAGCAATACGACGTGGAAATACAAGTCAACATGAAATCGAAGAACTTTCACGACTTTATGAAAGCTACGTTGAACTAGGCGGAAACGGTGCTATCAAAATACTGTTTGAGAAATTTCTCGAACTAGAAATCAAAGAGGAAAATGATGATGAATAAAATTAACTGGTCAGTACGACTTAAAAATAAAAACTTTTGGCTTGCTTTAGTACCAGCCTTGGCACTACTTGCACAAGCATTTGCGAATATCTTCAATTTTACACTAGAGTTTGGCGACACAGTTGATAAAATTCTAGTGTTTATCAATGTTTTGTTTGCGTTTCTTGTATTGGTTGGTGTTGTCAATGACCCGACAACCGCCGGACTTTCAGATAGTGAAAGAGCGTTAACTTATACAGAACCTAAGAAAGACTAGAAAAAGGAAGCCATAAGGCTTCCTTTTTATTTAAATTGAAAGGGGGCAACCTTTGAAGAAAGTTATTAAACGTCAAGCTGGCGTTTGCGTTGACGTTCGGGATAATCTGAATAGAGTCAAAGAAGAATTTTATAGTCATGACAAGAACAACGCTTATATCGAATTAAGGTTAAACGGTCTAAACGCTGAAAAAGTTATCGTTTTATTTAAATTCAAGACAACCAATCGGCTTCTTGAAGTTGCGGGAACAGTCGAAAACAACCTTGTTTCTATTCCATTCGATACTAGCTTAATCACGACAGATGAAATCGTGGACGGGTTCGTTTACGCTGAAAAAATCATACAATCAGCAGACATTCTAAAATTCTCTTTTGGGGTTCGTGTATCTGAAATTGACAAGCACAGCGAATTGCCCGTTATTGAGAAAGACACAAAACGCATCGTGGCATTAACGGACATTGTAACGAAAGCTGAACTAGAAGAAGCTATCAAGAATATTCATGTCGAGGGAGCAACGTTTGACGATTCGGAGATTATTCGACGTTTACAAGCACTAGAAACAAAGCCGGAAATCGACACAAGCGGTTTTGCGACAAAACAAGAATTAGAAAGTAAAGTTGACCGTACTGAAATAAGCCATATTTCAGCTGATATTGAAGCTTTAAAGACAAAGACGGATAAAGATACCGTGTACGACGATAGCGCCCTTAGAGAGCGTGTGACGGCGTTAGAAAACAAGACAGATAATGATACTGTATATAACGATACAGAAATCAAGCAACGCTTGGAAGTTTTGGAACACAAACCAAGCGTGAATACTAGCGAATTAGTTACCAAGGAAGAATTGGATTCTAAAGGCTACTTAACCGAGCATCAATCATTGTCTAACTATGCAACAAAGCAAGAAATACCGCAACCGTACAATGATGCAGAATTAAAAGAGCGGGTAAGCCGATTAGAAAACAAGCCGGCTATTGACACTTCAAATTTTGTAACAAATGATGTTTTAGCGGGCAAAGGGTATCTTACCGAGCATCAGAGCCTAGAAGGTTATGCTAAAAAGTCAGAAATTCCACAACCTTATAATGATACTGAAGTTAAGCAAAGACTTTCTACTATTGAGCAAAAAGGGGAAAGTTACGCAACTAAAGAACAGATTGCATCTATTCCTAAAAATCCGCAAAAACTGACCTTATCTGGAAACACGCTCATTCTTTCTGACGGTGGGGGAAGCGTAACGCTACCAAGTCAACCGGCTACAAATACACCCGCTGGACAAGTCAATCAGTACGAAATCCACGGCACTGGTATGCCTAATGGAAAGGTAGTCGCACCAGTCGGAACTACTTACGTTGATACGGCGGTTACAAATGGGGCTTTAAAATGGATAAAACGAACTGGAAACCACAATCAAGGCTGGGAAGTATTGACTGGCGATACTGGTTGGCGAACGCTGAATATTCAATCTAAGCTAGGAGCTTCTTATTTAAAAATCAGACGTGTAAATAACATGGTTACCTACCAATTTGGTGGGTTAAGTTGGGGTTGGTTCGGAGTAGTTCGCCGTGGTGGCCCGGGATATGTCCAGCAACCGTCCGACCGTGAAAGAAATGTTTTCATTCTAGGGCTAGGTGGAGTTCCTGTTGGTTTCCGTTCAGAGTTTAGCTTGATTGGTGGGATTTACAACGACAAGGGAACACCATACGGCACTTGGTATCTTGGAGGTGCTGGAGATAGCAATATGCTACGCTTCCAATTTACTGATCCAGTCCCTACCGATAAAGACATCGGAGATATTCGTGTAAGTTCTATCTCTTACCTAACAAGCGAGCCATGGCCTAATATCTTACCATAAGAAAGGAATATAAATGGTTAAAATTATCAATAATACAATTTTCAATGGAATTGCGGGCGCTCGTCCTACCGAAAGACCTAAGTATTACATCATGCACAATGACGCTGGAAGCATGAGCGCAGAAAACTATGTAAACTGGCTTCAATCTCGATATGATAACGGGCAATCGGAACTTGGTTTTGCGCATTACTACATTACCAAGGACACAATCGCACGAGTGGAAAACACTTATAACGGAACGTGGAGCGCTGCGAACTATGACGCTAACATGAACTCAATCAGCTATGAAGTGTGTCAACAATTCAGCACGAGCGACGCTGATTTCATCGAAAACGAAAACATGGTATTGCGACAAATGGCTGAAGATATGACCTACTACGGCGATACACCGAATTATAGCAATATCAAGTTCCATAATGAATTTTCAAGCACTTCATGTCCAGCACGTTCTTTGGCTTTGCACGGTGGATATAACGACACTTTGCGAGATTACGTTATCGCTAAAATCAAGCACTACCAAAGTTTAGGTTCAACCGTTCAAGAAATGCTTGCAAGCGACGGGCAAGAAGGCTGGAAGAAAAATTCAACTGGTTGGTGGTATGTCAATTCAGACGGAACTTATCCGAAAAACAAGTGGCAGAAAATCAATGGCATTTATTATTTCTTCGACCAAAACGGCTACATGAAAGCTAACGCATGGCACAAGCATTCAGACGGATATTGGTACTATCTGTTACCAAACGGCGCAATGGCTACTGGCTGGGTGCTTATCAGCAATAAGTGGTACTACTTCGACAAAGACGGCGCTATGAAAACCGGCTGGGTTAAGTATAAGGATGTATGGTACTTCCTGGACTATCAGCAAGGTGCTATGGTATCAAACGCATTCATCCAATCCACTGATAAAAAAGGCTGGTACTATCTAAAATCCGACGGTTCACTAGCTGAAAAGCTAGAATTTACAGTAGAGCCAAACGGCTTAATTACAACTAAATAATAGAAAGATTCAAAATTTAATTACACTAGACCGCTGGCGTTTGCTGGCGGTCTTTTTTGTTTGCTCTGATAACGAGATATTTTAATGACCGTGAGAAATCACGGTTTTTGTTTGTTCAAAAATTTCCTACATGGTATAATATATTTAGTAAAAATATAAAACTATTTTTTAAATGGATACGGTAGAGGATACAACAAAAACACCAAGCATTGATTTAATAATGTTTTTTAAACTCCCACCGGCTCCATTCTATAAAGTTTTATAAAATACGACAAAAGTATTTTGAGAATTACTCAAGAGGCTGAAGAGGACGGTTTGCTAAATCGTTAGGTCGGGTAACCGGTGCAAGGGTTCGAATCCCTTATTCTCCGTTAGAATAACGTTATGTTTTTCTAAACCATACACTTGGAGTAAGATTCCAAGAGTAAATATTATACATTGAGGTATATTATGAAAAAGATTAAATTACTCAGTATCTTGGCACTTTCAACATTGGCCTTGGGTGCATGTTCTTTAACGTCTAAAAAATCAGAATCTGCTTCTGCAACTACTAAACAAACGACAGAAGAACCTAAAAAAGAATCAGCAGAAGAAAAAGTAACAAAAGATGCGGAAATTCTTTTAGATTCAGTTCTTACATCAGACACTGCACGGTTCAAGAAGATTTACGGTGAAACTTACGAAAAATGGACTGATGCTGTAATTGCTGTCCAAACTAGTGAAAAAATTAAAGATGATGGTCTTACACCAGCATCTACATACTCAGTGCAATGGCATCAAGATTTTCCTGTAGAGACACCTGAAGAAACAATTTCAGGTTTCTTAAAACAACGACGTAAAATGTTCCAAGAAATCGGTTCATATACAATTAAAGAAGTGAAGGTTGATGAATCAGGTGACTCAGCAACTGTTACATTTAACTCTAAGAAGTTACACTCTAAAGGTTTGGCATCATCTACAAGAGATGTTCTTACTACTTTGATTGGTGGAATTGATAACTTAGGTAAGTACAACAAAGCTGGTGCAGATGCTGATGTTAAACGTTACCAAACAATTATTTCTTACTGGATTTTTGAACATCTTTTCAGAAAAGATTTCAGTACATATAGTGATGTAGATCCTAACCTTGCTCAAACACCATTCACTACTGGAGATTTTGACACAGAAATCAAATTGACAAAAGATAAGGATGGAAATTGGCTTATTTCTCAAGAAGACTATCGTACTCTTGCAACTGAGTTGATTGACAATACTGAAGGGTACGATAAAATTGTTCGCGGAAATTCATCAAAATCAACAGATAAGTCTAAAAACGAAGATAAATCTAAAGATGCCGACAAATCTAAAGACGCCGATAAATCTAAAGACAAAGATAAA
>ERZ773212.257-NODE-257-length-28080-cov-10.750544_pt1 | contig 28080 bp, 25 predicted proteins | sample MGYA00581005_ERZ773212 | MGnify/ENA primary metagenome ERZ773212 (study PRJEB29015, sample SAMEA2738154) | human oral metagenome | biome: human oral; feature: human-associated habitat; material: saliva | place: China | collected 2196 ... | reverse complement strand
ATCGCGATTGTGGGGATGAGCGATAAGATTTCGCGCGCCTCAAACTTTGTGGCAACTTACCTGCTGTCTTCATCGCCGTATACAGTGTATTTTGTGAACCCGATTCTTGCGGCGAAAGGCAAGACCGTGCTGGGGCAGCCGGTGTACGCCTCGCTTCAGGACCTACCGGAAGTGCCCGATCTCGTCGAGATTTTCCGCCGCAATGAAGACCTCCCGGGCGTGGTTCAGGAGGCGGTTGATCTGGGCGCGAAAACCGTGTGGATGCAGCTGGGCTCGTGGAATGAGGAAGCTGCCGCTATCGGTGAGGCAGCTGGGCTGAACGTGGTCATGGATCGATGCGTGAAGATCGAGCACGCACGCTTCCATGGTGGACTTCACCTTGCGGGCTTCAACACCGGCGTGATTTCCTCGAAGCGCCAGGTCACGGCGTAGTACTTCGGATCTGCGGCTGAAAGCTGAGTTCCGGGAGCGTTTTCTTCATTCGGGAGCAGTTAAACTGCTCCCGAATGAAGAAAACGCTCCCGGTTTTGGATAGTGCCCAGCATGAGTAAAAGATAAAGCCCGCGCTTGGGAAGATAGTCGTGCGCTTCCACCTCTGTCGTGAATAACCTGATGCCCCCCGCAGCTCATCGTATACACTGGAATACATAGTAAAAAGAATGGTTATTGTGTATAGGAGTGTTGATGATGAGCCGCAGTATCCGTGCCGAAATTACTATCCAGGCGGAACCACAGCGTGTTTGGGAAATCCTGACCCGGTTTGAAGAGTATCCCACGTGGAACCCCTTTATTATTCGGGCGCAAGGTGTGCCGCGTGCTGGAGAATGCCTTACACTCACGATGAAACCGGGCAAGCGCCCCATGACCTTCCGCCCTACCGTGCTGGAAGCATCCGAAAATCAGACTCTTGAGTGGATGGGTCGCCTTGGAATCCCGGGAATTTTTGACGGTCAGCACCGCTTTGAACTGAACCCTTTGCCCGGCGGTGGTACTCACCTGATACAGTCCGAAATCTTCAGTGGTCTGCTTGTGCCCCTCATGCCTAAACTTCTTGACAATACTCGAGAAGGTTTTCGCCGTCTGAATGAGGCACTGGCGCATCGGGCCGAAGAAAATTAATCGTCAGAAACACAAAATTATATATTTATATTGTTTCCACCCGAAAATCTAAATCGGGTTAACCACTTGACAGCTTAAAACCCTACCCTTAGGGATAGGTTTACGGGTATGCTAATACGAGTGCCTTGCGACAGGGGGCTTTCGCGGCGGTCGCAGGGTACTTTTGTGGCGGTGGGGTGCTTGGCACACATGAGCATCCCGCCGCCTTTATCGTTTCTTTCCGAACAGCGTTGAGGAACCTCTCAGGGCGAAGTAGCAGACCCGTTACTTACCGCGTTGCTCCCGTTCACGATGCAGCTGATCGCGGTACGCCTGAATCTGGTCCTCTGTGATCACATCCAGCTGATTTGTGAGCGGCGTGCCCGGTGCCCAGCCTTCGTTCTCAAGATGTTCGTGGTCGCGACGGAATACATCCAGCAGGCGCGGGCGCTGAACCTTCAGCGTGGTGGGCATCGGCAGTCGCCAGTCGCGCCACCGCGCCACAATACCCAACACCGTGCAGGTGAGCACAGACATAGCGATCGCCACATGAGGGCGTTCCAGCATCCTGAAACAAATTGCCGTTTCGGCGGCGCCCACGAACGCTACCGTGGCGTAAAGAGAGTTTCCGCCGAAGATAGCGGGGATGCGGTTCACCATAATATCGCGGATCACCCCGCCGCCAACCGCCGTTGTCACCCCCAGCGCGATTGCTGGGAGCCAGTGCAGCCCCAGGGTAAGAGATTTGATGGTGCCGGTAGCCGCCCAACAGCCCATGCCCAGAAAGTCTACGACCACAAGGGCGCGGGTGGCCCAGTTTGAGCTCAGATCCAGCACATACGCCAACGCCGCCGAGGTAATAGCGCCTACCCAGTACCAGCCGTCGGTAAGCGCTATTGGAAGCCCCACATTCAGCAGGATGTCACGAATCATGCCGCCGCCCATGCTGCAGACGACCGCCAGTAGCAAGAAGCCCACCATGTCGAACCGCAGGGCGCGCGCCACTGCTCCGCCGAGCAGGCCATTAGCCACTACGGCTGCAATATCTACGATGCGGAACAGCGTCTCGGGCTCGATATTGAACACGGTCGGCCTCCTTTCGACGGCTCAGGAGTAGAGGAGTGCGGCCCGCAGTTTTAGGCGCAACGTCTGCTATCTTACCGCGTGTGCTGCCGCTACGATACCCGCAGGTTTGTGGCGTGCCGCATACGCCAGACCTGTGCGAGACAATGGAAGAAAGTAAACGCAGGTTGAAAGTGCTGAGAGGAACGCAATGGCGGTTTCACGTGAGCAGGTTTTTGAGGTTCTTCAACGGGTGCATCCGGCACTAGAGCAGGGCCTGCCCGGCTGGTCGGTGCGCCCAAATATTACGGGAACCGGTGCGGTGGGGCTGTATCTTGACGGCCCCGAGTTGCCGCTGATGGGCGTGAATCTGGCGGGCGAGCTCGTGGCACGGCATCTGTGCGGAACGGTTCAGAGTGCCGACCGTGGGCTTCCCGGCGAGCTGGATCAGGTGCGGTATCAGTATATTTTGGGTGTGAGCGTGACCGAGCGTGACGAGGAATATCCCGAATTAACCGACCTGCCCAAGACGGGGGAGCCCAGCTGGGTTAATGCTCTGCGGGTGCTGGACCAGCAGGTTCTCGCTGAACGCAGGGATGAATTTTTCATTAGCCGCGGCGGTTATGTGCCTGGTCGTCGAGCTTTGGGGAAACGCCGGGTGGCGCTGCGGCGCGAGTTCTTCCCCGGCAAACCCTGGCTGGGTCTGGGCACGATTGACTGGTGCGCGGGCGTGCGTTCCGCTCCTGTCTATGCCGGTGAGCTGGATGCGCTCGTCGCCGCCGCGGTGCGCCTCGCCTCCACCTGGGATGCGGTGCTTCGGTCGGCCTATAAAAACAAATTATAAATAAATTAGCTCGTATCAGCATCGTGCAAAATAAAGTATTACTTTATAAATTAATTATTTACATATTAATTTTTTGTATCAGAAGTAAAATATATTTAAGTTTTTCATTGCATAGGAAGGATTTATATGGTAGTTTATGAAATAGGTACAATAAAAGCAGTAACATCTAAGATATTGTTTCTGAAGCAGTACTTAATTAAAAATATTCTAACTTACAACACACAATGTTCAAAGTTAAGTGAGGATAGTAAAGAATATAAGGAGGAATAGTGTCAGAAAAAAATAATAGTTATAAAAAATTTATACCCCCTTTGGCTGTTCATCTTGTGTGGGCATCAGAAGATTTTCGATATCATTATAAGCCTGATTGCGAAAAATTAGATATAGTATCAAGGATGATTCTTAAATTTCGTAAATATTTGACGCAGGATAATGAAAAGCCATTCTCGCGTGAATTAAATGTGCCAACATTTCTTTATTGCTCCAATAACCCTAAAAATCCTCCTGATATTTCATTAAAGGAAGGTGCTGAATATAATGTAGTTTTTATTTTTACTGATTGGCGTATGATTGAATGTAACATGGTTAGCAAAGATGGTGAAAATGGTATTAAGTGGAATAATTATGTAAAAAATATGCCTTCTATGTTTCCAAATATTTTACATGAGGGAGAGTGTACCATCCCCAAGGTTACCATTATTCCAGTACCGGTGGATCCAAAAGGGAGGAACTTTAAAGACCTTGAATCTGTTAAAAATATAGAATTTATAGATACAGCAGAATACTTTAAAGAAATAGGTAAAAATAAAGAAAAGATAGACAAAGGTAGAAAAAAGATAAACAAAAATAAAGAAAAAATAAAAGAAGATAAACAAAAGAATAAGATTGATAGAAAAAATAAAAAGCGTATAAAAAATAAAATAAAAAATATAAATATAAATATAGGTAAAAGGTATAATAAAATAAGTGCAATAGAAGATGAAATAATAATAAAACTATTGCATGAAGTGTATAGGTTTGGGTTTGAAAATAAGCCTCGTGATTTAGTAGCCCAAGATCGTAATTTATATACTGATGAAAAAGACCTAGAGATTGAATCTCGAAAGTCATCAATAAAGCTGTTTTTGAGCCATACAAAAAGCGATAGCTACAAGGCTGATAAGGCAATAGCTTTAAAGTATGTAAGAGCAGTGCAAAACTTTATATATGAAGCGAATATGCAAAGTTTTATAGATGTATATGATATATCTCCCGGGTTCAGATTTGACCAGGAAATTGAAAAACAGCTTTCTGATTCTACATTGGTTGCATTTATTACAGATAATTATTCTTCTAGGTACTGGTGCCAAAAAGAAGTCTTATACATTAAAGAAAAGTCACGTCCAATTATTGGGGTTGACTGCTTATCCGTGTATGAAGATAGATCTTTGCCAGCTGCATCTAATATTCCTTATGTGCGAATTAAAAATAATAAGTTACTTGCCGATAGTGACGTCCGAATGATCATATTAACAGCTATTCTAGAGACTATTCGATTTCTGTATTCAGCTAAACTGCTTAATGCATATTATAATATTAAAAAAGACAAAAATGAAAATTTTGCAATTATTTCCAGACCACCTGATTCGACGGAGATTTTTGTTAAAATATCTAGCAATGAAATATCTAACTATAATTCTTCGCAATCTTTGTTGATATATTATCCGGAACCTCCACTGTATCCTGAGGAGATTGAATTGATTAATGATAAAATTATAAATGGGTATATGATCAAACTTAGTACTCCAATAGAAGATAATGGTAAACCACTGAAAATTAAAGTAGGTATATCTATATCTCAATACATTGGGAATTATGATAATGATTTGAGCTATGAGAAAAATATGCAACACCTAGATGAGCTTAAGAGATTCTCACAATTATTAACAAGACACTTAATTATGATGGAATGTATCTTAATATATGGCGGGGATCTACGTAATGATAGTTTTACCCAATTTATAGCCGAAGAAGCTTATATTGTACAAAAGAGAATGCATGACAAAAAACCTCGTATAATAAACTACCTTGCTTGGCCGCTGTATAATAAGAACAAAAGCTCTGAAGATAAATGGTATGTAAAATACCCTCAAATTCTTGAGTGTAAAAAAGTTGAACCTGCTGAAGACGTCAAAGATAATATCGGGAAAACAAAATATATAGATAAAGATACAATACTAAATAGGTATGTTCGTTCGCGGTGTTTCACCAAGATGCGTGAAGAGTCTATAAATGATTCTGATGTTAGAATATTCGCTGGAGGTAAATTGCGAGGTTATTCTACAAAGATGCCTGGTATTTTAGAAGAGTTTTGTATAGCCTGGAATAGTGGGAAACCCATATATCTAGTCGGAGGGCTAGGAGGAATGTCTCAAATCATCTCAAATTTAATTTCCGATAATGATACAGATAAAAAACGTAAAGAAATATCTGACAATATACTTAGTGAAGAATGGCAGAAGGAAAATAATATTGATACTAAATACAGTATAAAATATGGAGATATGCAGAAATACGCTCGATATAAAAACCCAAAGTATGCAGCAGATTATGTGGAAGTTAAAGATATGATTCGGAATATAAAAATAGAGGATTTATCGGCTCGTACTGGTCTTGAACCAGGAGAATATAAGCAACTCATTACTACTCCATTTGTAGACGAAGTCGTATACTTAATCATTAAAGGGCTAACTAAGAATAATGAAACAATAGAAGGGGAAAATGATAATGTCTGATTTTTCTGCACTCAAGCCTCCTTTGGCAGTTCATTTTGTATGGCGGACTAATAGCGGAAATAAAATTTTTGATCTTATTCAAAAGTTTCGTAAATATTTAACCAGGGATATTGATCGACCCTTCTCAAGGGAGCTCAATATACCTACCTTTCTTTATAGTTCAAGGAACCCAAAAGAGGTACCCAAAAATATTCCACAGAAGTGTGCAGATATAGATTTAGTCTTCTTTTTCTCCAGCGTACAAACTATAAACGATAAATGGAAAGATTATATAACTAGCCTTCCTAAAGGTATGAAAATTATCCCTGTCGCTGTAGATGAAGCTGGGGTTGGTTTTAATACATATGAAGGGCCGCTGCGCGGTCGACAATTTATTCGGTCATATGACTGGCCTTCAGCGACATGGAAAAGATCTGGAATTTTAGAGCTTATTCATGAAATATATCGTTATGGGATTTTGGACGTAAAATATAATAGTAATGAAGGAAGAACTAGAGCACTGAAGCTTTTCTTGAGCCATGCTAAAAAAGACTCTATTGGAGTTGACTATGCTAAATCTATTGAAGGATTTATCAAGAGGTCAAATATGGAGAGCTTTTTTGATAAAGGTATACGCCCTGGTAGTAGCTTTATTGATACAATTGAAGAAGAGATTGACAGTTCTACTCTTTTGGCAATAACCACTGATCATTATTCATCTAGGTATTGGTGTCAACGGGAAATACTGGCTGCTAAGAGTTTTAATCGCCCAATTTTAACTGTGAATTGTCTTGAAAAGTATGAAGATAGGATTTTTCCTGCTGCTGCTAATGTTCCTTGTGTTCATGTACGGTCAGAGAAGCCTCTCAAAGAGAAAGATATTATAAATATATTAACTGCTGCTGTTGTAGAAACTATTCGTTTTGAACACGCTAAAAAACTTCTTGAAAAATATAAAGAATTAGGTTGGATTGTTGGAGACCCAGAGGTTTTTGCGCGACCTCCAGAGGTGCAGCAGATTGTTTCCTTAAGTAACAATAGAAACATGAAAGAAGATCCTTTACGTGTGTGTTATCCTGAGCCTCCGTTATACGAAGAAGAATATATGTGGATGGATAAACTAAATGTAAAAGTTTCCACTCCCTTGTGGTCTGATGAACATGATAAAGATAATCCACTCAAACTGAAGATAACTTTATCGGTCTCTGGATATACTCCGGACGGGTATGAAGATGATAATATTCATCCAGATGAGCTAATACGCTTTTCTCAAACGTTAGCTCGGCATCTTTTGGCTCGTGAATGTACCTTAGCCTATGGTGGTGATCTGCGTGAAGATGGTTTTACACAGTTTATTTTAGACGAGACGGCCGTGCTGAGGGATCGACTGCAAGAAGATACTAATTTACATATTGAAAACTATTTGTCATGGCCGGTTTATGTTAAAACATCATCTATTGACTGGCATGCTAGATATCCTGATATAGTTGAGAAAAATGAGGTTAAGATACCTGTTGATATCAGCAATGATGTAGACAAAACAGAATATCTTGAGCCTGATTGTGTAGAAAATCGTTATATATGGTCGCGTTGTTTATCAACAATGCGAGAGCAAATTATACCCTTTTCTGTTGCTACTATATTTGCTGGTGGTAAAATTGATGGATTCGTAGGTAAAATGCCTGGCGTATTAGAAGAGTTTATGATTGCACAACGTGAAGGAAAGCCAATATATATGGTAGGCGGATTAGGCGGTGCTACCAAGATTTTATGTGATTTTATTAAAAATCCTGGCTCAATTCCTCAACAATTCACCGAAGAATGGCAATGTAATCATACAGCCGGTTATGCGGATCTTCAGGAATATGCTTCTCGTAAAGGATATTCAGCAAAATATAAAGATTTGCAAGATACTATTGTAAATATGAATATCAATATTCTTGCTAAGCGTGCGGGACTGGATATTAAGCAATATATACATCTTATGGAAACCCCTTTTGTTGATGAGGCTGTACGTCTCATTCTTAAAGGACTACGGGAGATTTCAAAACAAAATAATAATGATAGTCTTGGCGATAATTCAGGATCTAGTCCTGCAAGTGCAGCAAAAACATCTAATACTTAGCCACCAATAGTTCTGGGAAATTGCCTAGTCTTATCTTTCGTGAGGAACGGAACTTGATGTCGTCTCGAAGTTTTCAACGTTAGGGGAATAGAATCGAAGAGGAACCTCTGACAGCAAGCAAACATCACACAGACACAACCAAGAATTCAGGTTTTCGTGACAACGCATTCACAGGGTGCGGTGGAGAATCCGCGCCGCATGCTTTTTCTCTACACAACACTCAGCGCGCTCATGGCCTGCTCGGCTATCTCGACCGACCTTTACCTGCCGGGCCTGCCGAGCATCGAATCGCAGATGGGCGGCAATATTGAGCTGACGATTACGGGATTCCTCATTGGGTTCGCGATCGCGCAGCTGATTTGGGGGCCTGTCAGCGACCGCATCGGGCGTAAAACTCCGTTGATGCTGGGCATGGCAATCTTTGCCGTCGGTTCTGCCGGATGCGCGCTCTCCTCAACCACAACCGAACTGGTTCTGTGGCGCTTGGTGCAGGCGGTCGGTGCGTGTGTGGGTCCTATGCTTGCGCGCGCTATCGTGCGTGATATGTACCAGGGCGTGCGTGCGGCACAGGTACTTTCTACTCTTGTGCTTATTATGGCGATTGCGCCGATTGCCGGACCGCTTCTTGGCGGGTTCCTGGTGGTTTCCGGCGGGTGGCGGCTGACTTTCTGGGCTATTGTGACCATCAGCGCCATTATTCTGCTTTTGGTCTTTTTCCTGCCCGAGAGTCTGCCTGAGAATAAGCGTGAAAGCAGTACGGTACTTGCGGCGTTTAGAAGTTATCCGCTTCTGCTGCGCCGCCGCACTTTTATGAGGTACGTGCTGTGCGTGTGTTTCTTTTACGTGGCGATTTACGCTTTTATCACGGCATCGTCGAGCGTGTATATCACGAGGTTCGGGGTTGATCCGCGCTATTACGGTCTGCTTTTCGGCGTGAATATTATCGGGGTGATGGTGCTTAGCAGTTTCAATCGACGATTTGTGCAGCGCTATAGTCTAGATTTTCTGCTGCGTATTTCGACTGCGGTTGCCGGGGCGGCTTCTATACTCGCCGTGATAACTGTTGCTGCGGATGTGGGCGGCCTGTGGGGTGTAGCGGTTCCGGTGTTCCTGGTGTTCAGCATGAACGGCATTGTTGCCGCCTGCACGAACGCCGCCGCCCTAAATTCTGTGGAACCTGCCATCGCCGGTTCCGCTGCGGCACTCCTAGGGTCGTTCCAATATGGAAGCGGTATTATTTCCTCGCTCCTGCTCGCGGTAATTCCGGGGGAGAGGACGATTCTGATGGTCTCTATTATCTGTGCGTTCGTCCTGCTCTCGGCGGTGATGGGCTTCCCGAAAGCACCCGCAGAAAAGCCTAAGGAACAGCCTCAGAGGCAGGAAGCGGCTTAGAATTTATTGTCCTAGTTCGAGCCGTGAATCATTCTAACGAGTTAATGTGTTCCCGTTGCCGCTTTGAGCATTGCCAAAGCAGACTGCCGAGCTTCTTCCCCGGTGAGTAGAGTGTTAGGAATGGGAGTAAATTCTCCCTTTTCAGCTGCCTCCGCCATTTCTTCAAAATATGTATCGTCGTAGGTAGTCATAGGTCTCAGCCCCTTCCCGTTCTATGGTGTGTTCCAGTGTCTAAAATACATACTTCGCGAGGGTTACGCATCCGTTATCCTGCACCGGGGTGAAGCCGAAGCGCTGGTAGAGTTCGATGACGGGTGTGTCCACAATATCTGTAGTGATGAACCTCTGGCGAATGCCTTCCCGGTCAAAATCGGCGAGGATTCTTCCCAACAGTGCCGACCCGATACCATGGCGCTGAGCCTGCGGGTGCACCAGTAGATCCTGGATATACGCAATGGTTTGTCCATCACCCACCGCACGTACCAGGCCGATAAGCCGCTCGGCTCCTTCCGCCGTGTTCTCACGCGCTACATAGAGGTACCGCGACCCATCCAGCATAGGGACCAGCCGCTCGGGTGTGCGAGTGTAGGCGCTCCAGCCCACCGCATCATATAGTTCAACGAGTTCTTCGGTGCTTGGTAGGGAATTCTTGGCGTTCAAAATACTGTATTGCATACCCGTATTATCCTATGCCCCATACGAAAAAGAGCCTGATAGTGAAAAGCTGAATTTCTAACGCTTTTTCACTATCAGGCTCTTTTTATGCGAGATTACGCGGGGGCGAGGCTGTAGGGCTCTGCGTGCTTAGCCCAGTGCTTCAGCCAGCTGAATACCCTGTGCCACGCCGCCCATGGTTGCCGCAATGCGGATTAGGTCATTAACCTGCTCCTTGGAGGCGCCCTCCTCGCGGATGGTGTGCTCGTGGGCAGCCACGCAGTGCGAACATCCGTTCACGGCAGAAACTGCGAGCGCCAGCATCTCAAAGTCGAGCTTGTCGATACCGCCGTTTTTGCCGATGATCTGCATGCGCAGGTTTGCGCGCTGATCGTCATAGGCGCCGTCGAGGAAGCCGCGGGTGCGGTAGAAGATGTTGTTCATCCCCATGATGGTTGCCGCGCCGAGTGCCGCATCGAAGGCGGTTTCGCTCAGGTGCTCTTTCGCCTCTGCTGCGATCTCAACGATAACGGAATCAACCTTGGTTGCCGCCGCAGTGGCCAGGATTGCGCCCCAGAGCTGCTGCTCGGTGAGCGAGGTGATGCGCGGCAGCGAAGACAGATTCAGGTTCATGTCCTTCGCGTAGGAAGGCAGCGCGTTACGCAGGTTCTCAATGCTCATTACTTCATCTCCTTGAAGGCGTCGATGGTTTCTGCACCCTTCTTCCAGTTGCAGGCGCACAGTTCGTCGGACTGGAGCGCATCCAGCTGGCGGAGCACCTCGTCGGTGTTGCGGCCGACGGAATCTGCGGTAATGGATACCGACTGGATGGTGTTATGCGGGTCGATGATGAAGGTTGCGCGGTCTGCCACGCCGTCCTTGTTGAGGACGCCCAGGGCGCTGGTGAGCTCGCGCTTGAGGTCAGATGCCATGACGATGGGCAGATCTACGAGCTCTTCGTGGGAGCGGCGCCATGCATAGTGGGTGTATTCGTTATCCACGGATACGCCGATAACCTGGCAGTCGCGTGCCTCGAATTCATCGGCGAGCTTGCCGAATGCGGCGATTTCGGTGGGGCAGACGAAGGTGAAGTCCTTGGGCCAGAAGAATACGACGCGCCAGGTGTCTTCGTCCAGACCCTCGGAGGAAACGGTGGTGAAGTAATCTTCGGGCTTGTTTGCCTCAATCTCGGCGAGCTTGCCGGGAACAACGCCGGTCAGCTCGTAGGCGGGGAACTGGTCGCCAATAGTTAGCACAGCCATAGTGTTCTTCTTTCCTGATCTAGGTGGGTACCTCAAGGCTGGTTCGTGTGTGACTTCAGCGGCCTTGAGGCATTCTTCTGTTCTCCTCACAAGAGGAATCCTATCCATTTTAATATGAGTAATTCATAATAATCAACCGTCCGTCGGTATGTTACAAGTGTTTTGAGACACACAATATGGCGATTGGGGAATTGCAGGCACAGCACGCCTCACAAAACAGCGCAGAAACTGGTAATGTCATGTCATGAGAATTCCGGAACTCATCACCGAAAAATTTACCCTCAGGTCACTGCGCGAATCCGACCTTGACGAACTGGTTCATATCTGCACCGACCCCGAAACCGTGCGATGGACCACCATCCCCCTGAACTATACGCGCGACGATGCGCGAACCTTCCTCAACTTCACCCAGCGCGCCGCAGCAGCCGGGCGTGAACTCACCTGGGTCATTGACTACAGCGGGGTGCTCGCAGGGGTTGTTACCCTGCGCCTGCCCGGAGGCTCCGCAAATGCGCCCGGAACACACGCAGACTTAGGGTTTTATACGGCTCCCCAGATGCGCGGGCGCGGCATCATGACAGATGCGGTACGCACAGTCCTCGGCTTTGGCTTTGACCCGCTCGGGTTTGCCCTAGACACCATCGGATGGACGGCGTTGGCGGGGAACACGGCATCCGAACGGGTGGCGGTAAAGGCCGGATTCACGAATATTATCAATGGGATTAGCACCAGCGCGGCCCGTCCCGACAAGTACGGCAACCGGGTGGCTGTCGCCGTGCGGCAGGCGATGATGACACGCGCCCAATTCGCCGAGATCTGGCGTGATTAAGGCGTTTGCGTGTGCGTCCTGGCTTCTCGCTTTTCCGCCGCTATCACTGCGTAAAAAAGGCTCTTGATGTAAATAAAGCGTTGGAAATCCCGCTTTATTCGCATTAAGAGCCTTCTGATTACTGCATATTTTCGGCAGGGCGGCGTAGGAGCACCGCCCACAGCACAACCAACACCACGAGCGCCAACGCCGGAATTGAGGTCACAAACATAACCGGCTGCTCATCCGCCGCCCGCAGAAGCAGGGTATGCGCATCCACCCCCGGATACCTGCCGGTAAACGGATAAAAATCGACACGCCGCCAGAAGCGTACCACGAGCTTTCCCCAGTCCAGAAGCGTATTAATCAGCATGAGGGAACTCAGCGCATAGCAGGTATAACACAGGATGCGCCCCGCACGAGAACGCCACTGAGCTGCCAGCGGCAAGAAATCGACCGCCGCGCACACCATAAAAATCGGCAGAATCACGGCGTGATGGAACCAGCTGATCGGCGAGATAAACACCGGCACAAGAATCGCCAAAGAGACCTGCGATAGATAGAGGTTGTGCTGCTCCATCTTCCACAGGGCGTACCCCACCACCGCAATTAGCGCGATTGCCGCGATTCCGTACAGCGCCTTCAGCACGGTACCATCCTGAAAGGTCATGCGCCCTAAAATACCCTGAATCGCCACGCTATTGCTCGATATTGGGTTGCCCACGCGTGACGGATCCCAGATGACGCTGCCCCAATAGGTGAGAGACTGCTGCGGAAGCACAGCAAATCCCGCTGCAATGGTTCCCGCAAACGAAACTCCCAGTGCAATAATGGACTTCCACTCTTTACGCACCAGAAAAAGAATTCCTATGGCGAGCGGAGTAAGTTTAATGCCCGCAGCAATACCAATAAAAACGCCGCGCGGAATCCTGGTACCCGGCCGCAAAAGATCGTACAAAATAAGCGCCAACAAATATGGATTTATTTGACCGTACAAGAAATTGTTGCGCCACGGAGCCGAAAGCAATATAAGCGCAGCACACAAAACAATAAAGGAAAAAGACGAAAGATATTTCTTAAAAAGCAGCCGAGAATTGCGCTTTACCAGATAGTCACGCAGAATCTTGGCGCAATAGAAGGCAATGGGCACGAAAAATGCCAGATGAACACCGATTGCTACCCGAAGGGGCAAGAACGATGCGGGAATAAAGAGGAGCGAGGCAAACGGCGGGTACGTAAACGCAAGCCACAGGCCGCTGTCGCCGAAAATATATCTAAAGTTTTCTGCCCGCACAGTTTCACGAAGAATATCGAGATCATAGAGGTTACTGGGGTAATCAAGAAACCAGTTAACGCTTTTACCCCCGGCATAATAGACCAGATAATCATATGCCAAAAATTCGCGCAGGTTATAAACAATAACTCCGGCTAAGAAAAGAATGCAGGCACCGGTTATGCCCCAGCGATAGCGTGTCATCAAAGACCTTCATGAAATACGTGAATGATATGAGTGCGTAAACTATTATTTCACGTTACCGGGTATTTGGGGCATACTGCGGGGTGCATCGGGAGCACAAAAAAGACCCTTTATGTGAATAAAGCGTCCAAAACGCCTCTTTATTCACATAAAGAGCCTTTTTAGCATGGCGGCAGGGGAGTGCGCTACCGGGTTCCGAACCCCTTGAACGTGCCCTGCGGTTCGGTGAAAGACGCATCCACAAAGTCCACATGCCCGGCGGTATCACCCGAATTAAGGGTCTCCAGCAGGCGCTCGCAGGATGCGCGGCTTCCCTGCGCGATCACCTTCACTCGACCGTCATCCAGGTTTTCGGCGTATCCGCTCAACCCCAGCGGCTTGGCGGCCCCGGCGCACCACCATCGGAACCCCACACCCTGAACCCTGCCTTGAACGTAGGCGGTAAGCTGCGCCTCGGCGGGCTCTTCCGGGGTTTTGTCGGTGAAGAGATCGAAGAATCCCACGGGAACCTCCTGCGGTTGCTCTAAAAATACCTGGTACTTTAGGATACCGAGCGATGCGGCTCCAACGGAATAGCCGACCCGGAACTCGTCGCGAGATAATACCCGCACACTGCGGGTAAACCTGACATGACAAGAGCGCGACCGCGCGCAGGCACAGCGGCACATACCAAACATCCCGCACCCCGGTGCGCGAACCAACCTTGCGCGAGAGAAAAACACGCCCCGAACCCGTGAAGAGGCTCGGGGCGCATCCGTAATCAGCCGGGACAGGCGCATCCGACAAGCCCTAGCGCAGCTGTGAGCTTGACGGTGCCTGAGCGAGAGCCTGCCGAATCTCGGTATCGCCGCCGGTGAAGGGAATGCCCTTGCCGATTGTGCTGGAATCATCGACTACCTCAGTGAGCACCCGTGCCACGGTGGCACGCGGGGTATGGGAGCTCAAATCGGAGTGGTACACCGGATCGACCCCCACGCTAATACCGCCCTCATCCTCGGTTGTGAGCATGCCGGGGCCTAGAATCGTGTACTCCAACCGGGTGCCGCGAAGATGCTGGTCGGCCTCCGCCTTAGACTCCGCATACGCGAAGAATGGGTTATCTGCGGGTACCCCGTGCTCGGTTCCGGCCCCCAAATACGAGACCATAATGTACCGTCGAAGACCTGCCTGCTGTGCCGCCTCCATAGAGCGAATCGCGGCGTCACGGTCAATCGCATAGGTGCGTTCGGGGCCACCTACACCGCCCGCACCCGCGGACCACACCAGCACTTCTGTATGTAAATCCTTGAAGAGCTTCGCCATCTCCTCGGTGCTCAGGGTGGTAATATCGGCAACCACCGGGTTAGCGCCGGTCGCCATAATATCTGCCGACTGATCTTCACTACGAATAATAGCGTTCACCGTATGTCCGCGTTCACGAAGCATCGGTTCTGCCAGAAGAGCAACCTTGCCGTGCCCGCCAATGATCGTAACGTTAGCCATCGTATCCTCCTGTGTGTTGAAAAATACTTGTATATCCAGGCTAGGCTTGCTGTGCCGCAATGTCTATGGTTTTTCTGTGCTTCCTGAGAACATCCGGAACCCGAGTTCCCTGTGCTGATGCGCTCAGACAGCGCCGCATGATGAGAATTCTCGTGCGGGGCTCAAGACGGCGTTATGATGAAGTGCTAGGTTTTTATTGCCCGGCGGTACCGCCGAGAAGACAAGGCAGGGGATTTATGGCAGAGCCAGCCGCATCAAAGACGCACCGCAGCGCACCATCAATGGAGCAAACCGTCGAGAAGCCGTGGGTTGCCATGTGGTCACTCGTGATCGGGTTCTTTATGATCCTGCTCGATACCACTATCGTCACCGTGGCGCTGCCCCATATGCAGCATGAGCTCAACGCCTCGCTCTCCGCCGTGATCTGGGTGACCAGCGCCTACCTGCTCGCCTATGCGGTGCCGCTACTGATTACCGGTCGCCTGGGCGATAGGTTCGGGCAGAAGCAGATGTACCTGCTCGGTATGGTGGTCTTTACCCTCTCTTCGCTGTGGTGCGGGCTCTCGACCAATGTGGAGATGCTGATCGTTGCGCGCGTGGTGCAGGGGATAGGCGCCTCGATTATGACCCCGCAAACCATGTCCATTATTACGCTCATGTTCCCGCCGCATAAACGCGGGGTGGCAATGAGCGTGTGGGGCGCGGCGGCCGGTATCGCATCGCTCGTGGGCCCTATCGCCGGCGGCCTGCTCGTGGACGGTCCCGGCTGGACGTGGATCTTCTTCATCAATATCCCTATCGGTGTGGTCGGCACCTATCTGGCGGTACGGAATATCCCGCATTTCCCCTCCAAACAGCACAACTTCGACTGGCTGGGCGTGGTTCTCTCCGCTATCGGCCTGTTCCTAATGGTCTTCGGTATTCAGGAGGGATCCACCTACGACTGGGGCACTATCACCGATTCGCTGTGGGGAACCGGAATCCCGGTGAGCGTATGGGGCATGATTATCGCGGGCATCATCGTGTTCACCCTCTTTATCGTGTGGCAGGCCGTTAACCGCAAAGAACCGTTGGTACCGCTGGGACTGTTTAAAGACCGCAACTTCTCGGTATCGAATATTGCTATCGCCGCAATGGGCGCGCACACCCTCACAATGGCATTCCCAACTACCATTTACTTCCAGCAGGTGCGCGGTATGAGCCCCACTCAGGCGGCACTCATGACCGCCCCGCTCGCCCTGTTCTCGGGTGCGCTCTCTCCGGTCATTGGTAAGCGTTTAGGCACGTCAAACCCCAAATGGTATGCGGTCTCGGGGTTTGCCCTGCTGGTAGTCGGATTTGTTGCTCTGAGGGCTCTGATGACGGCGGATCAACCCCTCGCGCTTCTGCTCATACCCTTTGCGATCTTGGGTATCGGCAACTCTATGATTTGGGGTCCGCTGGCGGTGACCGCAACCCGCAACCTGCCGCCTCGTTTAGCCGGTGCCGGGTCGGGCGTGTATAACGAAACTCGTCAGGTTGCCGGTGTGCTCGGTTCGGCGGGTATCGCCACTCTCATGGGCGGTCTGATCGCCGACCAGATTGCGCAGACCATGCAGCGGATGCGCCCCTCAGGTGCCGGCGCAGGCGGAAGCGCCATGAACGCCCCCGCCGTCGGCGGTGAAGGGATGTCTGGCGGTCAGGTTCCCGACTTCCTGCGTGAACCTATCGCCACCGCGATGAACGACTCACTAATGCTGGCACTGGTTCTGGCAGTCGTGGGCATGGTTGCGTGCCTCTTCTTCGCCAAGCCGGTGGATAAAGGTGCGTGGACATCCGGGCAGAATGCCGCTGAGTCACAAACGGAAGCTGACTCGGCACGGGACGGCTCAAACTCTTCCAATACCGATCCTGATGCGGAGGTGACCGCCTCCACCGAGGCACGCCCCGCAGACGAGACGCAACCGATTTCTTCGGAAAAGGACGCAAAAAATCCTTCTAAGCCATAATTCCATTTGAGGAATATAATATTTGACTAGTGTATATAGCCAGTGCGGCATATAACCAGCAGGTTATATGCCGCACTGTAGTTTCATCAGGGTATTGAGGGCGGGAGCTATTGCCTCCGCAAAACACTCGCGCTCGCAGAGAACCTTTCTATCAGATTCGGCGCGATGCCGCTGCCGAGCGTAACCCCTATGCCGCCTGATCCTCTGCGAACGCATCCGGGTCTACTCGCCCGGTTTCTACGAGCACCTGTGCGATAGCGCCGAGCGCCTCCTCATTCTGAAGCGAAGAAATATCACCCAGCTTATGCCCCTGGTAGAGCTCACCCAGCAGACGGCGGGTAATCTTCCCTGAACGAGTCTTGGGAATATCGGCGACCGCGACCACATCCTTGGGTTTAGCGATAGGGCCAATATGCTCGCGCACATGCTGGGTGAGTGCAGTCTTCAGCTCGTCTTCGGTAAGTGCCCGACCTTCGTCGGTGAGCGTTACATAGGCGACTGCCTGGTGTCCGGTTAGCTCGTCCTCCACGGGGCATACGCCAGCCTCCACCACGGCCGGGTGCGTTACGAGCGCAGACTCAATTTCGATGGTCGAAAGACGGTGCCCAGAAATGTTGATCACATCGTCGATGCGCCCCAGGATGTACACATTGCCCTCATCATCGACCTTCGCGCCGTCACCGGCGAGGAACCAGCCGCGCGTACCGTAGTGCTTCCAATAGGAATTCAGGTAGCGTTGCGGGTCGCCCCAGACGGTGCGTGCCATGGAGGGGCCGATCTTATCGACCACAATAAAGCCCTGTTTGCCGGGCTCAACGAGGTCACCGTGTTCGTCCACCACGCGCACCGAGACTCCGGGGACTTCGCGGGTGGCGCATCCGGGAAGGGGAGTGCAGTGCGGGGTACCTTCGGGGAAGGTCCCTTCGGGCGCGAAGGCGGGGTCGTGTGGCCGTGGGGAGCAGATGGTCGAGCCGGTCTCGGACTGCCACCACGTATCGATAAACGATGCGGTACCCCCACCCACGTGCTTGCGCAGCCACTTCCACGCCTGAGGGTTAATGGACTCGCCCACAGACCCGAGCAGACGCACAGATGAGAAGTCGTATTTTCCGGGTTCGGGGCCGTCAGGAAAAGCCCCCATAAGGGAACGAATCAGGGTGGGCGCGGTGTAATAGTTGGTGACGCCGTAGCGTTCGATAACCTCGAAATGACGGCCGTAATGCGGAGTATTGGGGGTACCCTCGAAAATAACCTCGGTCACCCCATTCACGAGTGGACCATAGATTTCATAGGTGTGTGCGGTCACCCACGCGAGATCGGCGGTACACCAGTGCACAGTCGATTCAACCTTCGCCGGATCGTTCACGGCAGACAGTTCATCGGGGCGCAGCACCCCGTCGTCATCCACATAGTCTGGCAGCAGATCGTACAGCAGCGCGTGGGTGTATGCGGTCTGCACCAAATACCCCGCCATCGTGTGCACTAGGCCCTTGGGTTTGCCTGTGGTGCCGGAGGTATAGATGATAAACAGCGGGTCTTCGGCATCGTGCAGCTCGTACTCATGGGTATCGGGCTGATCGTCCACCAGGTCGTGGTACCAAATATCGCGCCCGGTCGTCCAGGGAACCTGCGCGTGCGCCACGGGGTCTGCGGCGCTTGTACGGTCCACCACGATCACGTGCTCGATTTTGTTCTCACCTGAGCATGCTTCATCGGCGTTCACCTTCACGGGCACGACCTTGCCGCGGCGGTTCTGCCCGTCGGTGGTGATCAGAACCTTCGCGCCGGTGTCTTCCACCCGGAACTTCAGCGCCTCCGCCGAGAACCCGCCGAACACGAGCGAATGAATTGCGCCGATCCGCGCGCACGCAAGCGTGAAAATAATGGTTTCGGGAATAACCGGCAGGTAGATTACTACACGGTCGCCTTTACGCACGCCGAGTTTGAGCAGGCCGTTAGCGGCGCGGGCGATGCGTCGCTGCAGTTCGGCGTAGGTGATAGCTTCACGGTCGCCGGGTTCGCCCTCGAAATAGAGGGCTACTTTGTCGCCGCGGCCCGCTTCCACGTGGCGGTCCACGCAGTTGTAGGCGACGTTGAGTTTGCCGCCCTCGAACCACTTAATCTCGGGTACGGAGTATTCTTCGATGCCCTCAGCATCGGTTCCGATAACCTGCGGTTTCTGGAAGGTGTGTGCGTTGTCCCAAGTCTTGCCCCAGCTTAGGCGTTCGGCTTGTTTTTCCCAGAACGCTACCCGCGCCTCGTCAGATTCGTGCGCGGGGTTGGGGGTGGGTGCTAGAGGATTCGTGAATGAAAAAGGGGAGGGAAGTCCCACAGTATCTCCCATCGGTTGCTGGCGTTAGCACCTTCGGCGTTATGAAGGCGCATGATGCGCCACCGCAGGCGAGGTTGCTGCGACGTCGTCGAGCCAGGTCTCTCGGTCGCTCTAGATGGATTACCAATCTAGTAAACCTTGTAGCTGGCGCAGGTGCAAAGACACCCCGTCATATTGCGCGTGTATGCGCCACGTTCGTAACATTCCGCAATATTGCGCCCACGCTCACGCATCCACACCACACCCCATACCCCCGAGCAGGTAGGATTTTGCCGACAAGGTAGGATTTTCCTACCTGCTCGGGTCAAAAACCACCTGTTCGCGAACAGTACAAAACCAAAAAACACTCCCACCGGGATGCGCCTCGTCAAGAGGATTTACCCGGCGGGAGTGCCGTTTACTCACCCAAAATTACCGATTAGTTCTGTTTTTGTGCGTTGGTTGAGCCTTTCGAGGCTCCGTTAGAGTTTTTCTGCCCGGATAACCAGTCGTTAGGATCGATCTGAATATCGTTACGGACGGTGAAGTCGCTCTCTTGGTCCTTGTTTTTCTGGTCACCCGTTGATCCCGTCGAGTTGGACTTTGACTTGTCGCTGGGGGTGCTGGGAGTGCTCGGATCTGGATTCTCAGGTTCGCCAACATGATCGATGGATGCCACAGCCTGCTGACCGGTCAGGTCAATATCGCTCTTGGGGGCACCGTTCTCAGGCTCATAGCGCAGAGTACCGTTGAGGATCGTCAGGGTGGTGGTCAGTCCGTAGTGTTCGAGATGGATATCTTCAAAATGTGTACCGAACTGGCTGGCCAAGATCTGGTTGTAAACCTGAGTTCCGCCGCCGTTATGACTGGAAGCTACAACATCCTGCTCAAGCTTGATATCAACGTAACCTATCAGCTCATTACCGTTAGAGGTCATCTCGCTGAAGGTACCGTACATAGCACCACCGTTGAAGGCGACAAGCTTAGGGTTATCGCCGTTTTCTGACGTGGGGTTAACGGTGAGAGAAGCCGCAAAATCTTCAGTGTTTTTGTCCCAGCCCGGAGGTTCATTGCCGTCGGCCTCAAACGAGGTGGGGAAAACGAAACGGTATTCTAGGCGCAGGCGTGCACCGGCGAGCAGGGTAGTGGTGCCCGAGTAGTACGTCTGCTTACCGTCTTTAGTGGTTGCCTTGGGTGCTGAGAACCAGAAACCAGCGCCACCCCATTTTGCCTTGCCGATGCTGCCGCCGGGGGTAAACTTACCGCCGCCAGCCGAGTAGAGACCACTGGAACCTGCCGGAACATTGGCCTGCTCGTTCGCAACTGGGCCGCTAAATGAATCTAGCCCCAGGAAGTTGTCATAGGCTTGTTCCTGGTGGGTGACGAACGCCTGAGTAAAAATACCGTAGTCAGGGCGCGTGTCATCATACGAAGCCGCATAAGCCGGAACTACAGCGGAAGAAACAATAATTGGGGTTGTCCATGCGGCGCCCGCCAGAACACGACGGCGCGTTAGACCTCCCCGCGTAGATGCGTGGGTCACAATGACTCCTATGAGTGGTTGGGTGAATAAGTGGCGCTCGGATTACACGCCATTAACAATTTTACGGGATATACCCCAAAAATCCTAAATAATGTAAGACACACATGAAATCTTTACGATAAAACGCTTACTCGCCCCGATCTGAGCATCCTCAAATTATGCGGAAGATATGACGTGGGATAAGCCCTGAACCTCCACCAGAGATTGAGATTAATCTCATAACGGCTGATGATGCACGAGAACAAGGTCTTATTCTCTAGCCTTGTATGCTGCCAGCGTGCGGGAGCGGGTTATGTTGCTGGAAACCTTTACTTATTCCTGTGATGTGGTCCGCTCCCAAAACTTGTTTTATGTCACAGATTTATAAAATTTTACGGTGCTAGGATGCAGGTGAAATCTTAATCTATCGGTTATTCATATACAACCGTTCATATACCACTCTCTTGCTCAAACGGCACCACAATGCCACTAATGCGCATCGTTGCATGTGGGAATCTGCCACACCATAGGTTCCCTACCATGAATACCGCTCACTCATAGAAAGATTTCCTCTCGCTCAACACAACGACACAAGGAATATCTCTCATGAAACTACGTACTATAGCGCGCCTGATGCTGGCATTCGTCAGCCTGGTGTTTCTCGTCCCTCTGAATTCCCTGCCCGCCTCGGCAGACACGTTGCCATTCGCCCCTGGTAACCCGGGTGTCGCCCCGAAGGTGACTTCACCTGATACTGACGGTGACGGGCTTTCCGACAGCGTGGAAATCAACGGATACGATGCTGATGGTGATGGTAGACCTGAAGTCGATTACAAGAAAATGGGTGCAAATCCCTACCACAAAGATGTATTCGTTGAGATGGACTATATGCCTGGCGAGCTTGCCAGTGAGGAAGAGCTGGACCGCATCGTGCAGTCTTTTGCTGACTTGAATGTTACTAACCCTGATGGCAGGGCAGGCGTTAATCTTCACCTAGATGCAGGTTCTGCCCGGAGTGCTAAGTATAACTTGGGAGGCGGCAACCAGGTTCCGCACCAAGTGCTCAGCAACGATATGGAGTCTTCTGGAGAATGGGCAAATATCAGGGCTCGTAATTTTGATTCTGCCCGCTACAACAGCGGTTTCGACTACATGATCTGGGGCGATTACTATGTGGATAATAAAACCGGAAATCGAAACTCATCAGGAGTAGGGCTTGTAGGCTCTCCCGGTTTCATGGTGACCGTGGGCAAAACCAATTGGGAAGGAGCCAACAGCGATATTCGCGTGGGCACTTTTATCCACGAGCTGGGGCACAACCTCAACCTGCAGCACGGCGGTACTGACGATTTCAACGGCAAGCCTCAGTACTACAGCGTGATGAATTACAACTATCAGCTCACTGGCATTCCCAAGGCGGACGGAACCCGATACTTCGGATACCTGCAGCAGGATATGCCGACCCTTAACGAATGGGCACTGAATGAGCGCGACGGCTTTGGCCCCCAAGCGGGCGAATACCTGTATACGCACAAAGATAAAAATGGGAAAGACGTTACTCAGCCCGCAAATCAACCCATCGATTTCAACCGGAACGGCGTTATTGATAATTCTCCGGTCTCGGTAGATCTCAATGGCGATGGGATACTAAATGAGCTAACTGCTCTCAGCGATCTGAAGAAGCTCAACTTTGATATGACGCCTACTCAGGCTGGAGCTGGCGGTCCTGTGGCTCAGCCTGAAGCGGAAGAAAACCCGGTCACTGCGGATGACGCCCGCAACCTGGGCCTTATTCCCTAAATCATTCGGCGTTCTTCCCAAAACGGGGGCGAAGAGGTGTAGCGGCTAAGGGACGTTAATCCGAGCGTGCAAGGACGTACATAACGTTCTGAAGCTGGCGAGTAACGAGCCAGACGAAGCACACTCTTGACTCTTGCTGCATCTCTTCGCTCCCGGGCTTTACCCCGCACAATCGTTCATATACCACTCTCTTGCTCAAACGGCATCGTGACGCCGCCCAAGATGTATTCGCATCCGAGAGCCCGCAACACCGCAGGTTCTCACCGATGAATATCACTCACTCAATACTTAAGATTTTCTCTCACTCAACACATGACACTAAGGAATATCTCTCATGAAATTACGTACTATAGTGCGCCTGATGCTGGCGTTTGTCAGCCTGGTGCTTGTTGCCCCTCTGAATTCTCTGCCCGTTTCTGCGGTGGAGGCGAAGCCCGCTCAGCCTGCTCAAGCGGTTCAACGGCCTGCGCAGGGTAAAGAGCCTGATATAGATGGTGATGGGCTTTCCGACAGCGTGGAAATCAACGGATACGATGCTGATGGTGATGGTAGACCTGAAGTCGATTACAAGAAAATGGGCGCAAATCCCTACCACAAGGATGTATTCGTTGAGATGGACTACATGCCTGGCGAGCTTGCTAGTGAGGAAGAGCTGGATCGCATCGTGAAGTCTTTCGCGGATTTGAATATCAGCAATCCCGACGGTAGAACGGGTATTAATCTGCACTTGGATGCAGGTTCCGCTCGAAGCGCCAAGTATAACTTGGGAGGCGGCAACCAGATTCCACATCAGTATGTTGACGATAAGCTGGAAAGTGGATGGTTAAACATTAAAAAAGAGAATTTTGATTCTGCACGGGATAGTGGATTCCATTACATGTTCTGGGGAGATTACTACGGAAATACAGATTCTTCAGGACTAGGATTTTGGAAATACCCCGGATTTATGGTGACTGTGGGGAAGACACACTGGAATAATAATAAAGGGAATATGAGCGATATTCGTGTGGGTACTTTTATTCACGAATTGGGGCATAATCTCAACCTGCAGCACGGTGGCGCTGATGATGTAAATAGGAAACCTCAGTACTACAGCGTGATGAATTATCGGTATCAGCTCACCGGTGTTCCCAGGACAGATGGAACTCGGTACTTCGGGTACCTGCAGCAGGATATGCCGACTCTTAACGAATTTTCAATGGATGAGCGTGTCGGACTAGGTTCCCAGGGACACGGATACCTTTACCGTTACATGGCTGATGAGAATAAACCCCTTAAAGATAAAAATGGGAAAGATGTTACTCAACCCGCAGATCGACCTATCGACTTTAACCAGAATGGCACGATTGATCAGAAACCTATTAAAGTTGATCTGAACTATGATAAACAGGGCACTCTGCTGACCGCGACTAGCGATTTGAAAACCCTCAAGTTGTTTCCTTTCACCAAAAGGTCAAAAGGGGGAATGGGCGGTGGTCCCGACTCCATTCCTGAGCAAGAGGAGAATCCTGCCACAGCGGAATATGCCCGCGAATTGGATCTCATTTCCTAAATAATTCGACGCTTTTCCTAAAATGAGGAGCGAAGAATGGCAGCGGGAGCGTTAAACACGCTCCCGCTGCAAACTATTGCTCCCGAATTTTGCCGTCGCAATCGAACGAACACTGCTGTCCGCTGGGCGACGTACGCGGCCCTTAATATTACGGGCGACAGTCACAAACATTAATATTCGTCATAATATCGCACCAACCACGACACCCCTTATACACTCAAAAACAAGGATTATGAGTCCCGGCGTAAAGCTCTGGCTAGCCGGGCGGCAACCCTCTCCCGTAGCGGGGTGCCCCAGATGATGATCTGGCTTCAAGGGACACGAAGCAAGTACGGCGCGAATGCGCCACCTGCACAACTTGGGACACCAAGAAGGTCACCACCTATAAGGAGGCGGCGCGCGGGGTGCAGGAATACCCGAACATTCGCGAAAGGAACGTAGATGGCTGAGCAGAAGAAGCGCATCGCAGTTAACGCATTCGACATGACCTGTGTGGGTCACCAGAGCTTCGACCTCTGGCGCCACCCCCGCTCCCGGGCTACCGAGTACAACACCATCAAATACTGGACTGACCTGGCACAGATCCTTGAAAAGGGCTTCTTTGACGGCGTATTCTTAGCCGATGTTGTGGGCATCTACGATATTTACAAGAACTCCGCCGCACCTGCTATCGAAGGTGGCGCGCAGGTGCCCGTGAACGATCCGTTCATGCAGATCTCCGCAATGGCCGCCGTAACTGAGCATCTGGGCTTCGGTGTGACCTCAGCCGTCACCTACGAGCAGCCCTATACGCTCGCACGCAAGTACGCTTCCCTTGACCACCTCACCAACGGGCGTGTGGGCTTCAATGTGGTGACCTCATACCTGCCTTCCGCCGCCGAATGTCAGGGCCTCGAAACCCAGATTGAGCACGACACCCGATACGAACTCGCCGAAGAGTTCCTGGATGTCTGCTACAAACTCTGGGAAGGCTCCTGGGAAGATGGCGCGGTCGTCAAAGACCGCGAGAAGGGTATCTACGCCGACCCCGCCAAGGTGCACCCGATTCAGCACAAGGGCAAGTACTTCAGCGTGCCTGGCGCGGGTCTGACCGAACCCAGCCCCCAGCGCACCCCCGTGATTTTCCAGGCGGGCGCATCCAGCCGCGGGCAGAAGTTCTCCGGCAAGCATGCCGAGGTTGTGTTTATCGGTGCGCTGCGCCCCGATCTGACCCGCATTATTACCGACCGCATTCGTGACCGCGCCGAAGAGAACGGCCGCGGCCGCGACGAAATCAAGGTTTTCGCGATGCTCTCCATCATTGTGGACGAGACCGAAGAGAAGGCGAAGGCAAAGTACGAAGAGTACCGCAAGTACGTGAACCTGGAATCTTCGCAGGCCATTATCGGCGGCTGGTCCGGCGTGGATCTTTCCCAGTTCGACGAGGACGAGGTACTCAACTATGTGAAGACCGAGTCGATTCAATCCTTCCTCACCCCCTTCACCCTGCAGGCCAAGGATAAGCAGTGGACGCGTAAGGATATTGCCGAGCACTGCACTATTGGCGGTATGGGCGAGGTTATTGTGGGCGACCCGCAGCAGGTGGCCGACGAGCTCGAACGCTGGATTGATGAAGGCGGACTGGACGGTATTAACCTGGCGTACCACGTTTCGCCCGGCTCCTTCGAGGACTTCATCGAGTTCGTGGTTCCTGAGCTGCAAAAGCGTGGGCGCTACCGCACTTCCTATGAGGGCGAGACCCTGCGCGAAAGCCTGTTCGGTAAGGGCCAGACTAAGGTTGCAGACTCCCACCCGGCCGCGAAGTACCGCGGCGCCTACGTGGGTAAGCCCTCCACAGCAGACACCCCGGCACGCGCGATCGCAAACTAAACCCGCTGCGCCTGCGCGCATGGTTGCGAAACGTCCCCTCCTAGGACGATAAAAAGAGCCTTTATTTGAATAAAGCATTAAAAAAATGCCGCTTTATTCGAATAAAGGCTCTTTTTACGCACGTTTAGAATGGGGTGCATGAGCGAAACAACCCTCTATGATCCTCAAACCCGCTGCCTGTGCACAAGCGGTGAGGTATACGGTGCCTGCTGCGGGCGGTACCTGGGCGAGTATGCCGCATCCGGAACCCTGAACGTGCCCACACCGCTGGCTCTGATGCGCTCGCGATTCACCGCCTTCGCCCTGCACGATGCGCCCTACCTGCTGGCAAGCTGGCACCCGCATACGCGCCCCGCCGAGTTAACGCTGGATGGAACGCTGCGCTGGTACCGGCTGGATATCCTGGGCTCTTCGGGCGGTCCCTTCGATGCGGTGGGTACGGTCGAGTTTGTGGCGTACTACCGCTCAGTTCCCGGTACGCTCGCCGAAGAACGTGTGAAAGGTGCCATGCACGAAAAATCTCGCTTCGAGAAAGTGCACGGCACCTGGTACTACCTGGACGGTGAGGTTGGCTAAGTTCCTCCCGACCGGGCAGTATGGCAGAAATATTCCTCTTATGGTATGTTTTTGCCATGATGTCAGTCGCGGAATATGCCCAGCACGCCGGGGTGAGCCCCCGAAGCGTGCGTGCACGCCTTGAACGAGGATCTTTGAGTGGACAAAAAATCTCCGGGCGGTGGATGGTTTCAGATAACCCGCACGAGCATCACTCCGCACATGGGCGCAAAATCTCGATGTCATCCTTCAATCAACTTGCCGCCTATCTTGACGGTAACAGTGCATCCCTTACCCCCGATGCACGCCGCCGTGCCAAAGAACGTGCACATAACCTCTCCGAACGTGGGGTAGAAGCTCTTAGGCAGTATGCAGTGCGTGCAGATGCGAAACTTCAATTCTATGCTGTGCCTTCTGCTGACCTGCATGACTTGATGGACGAACGAACATTAGCGCTTACGGGTGTCAGCCACGAATATTCGGAAATTTACGGGGCTACCGTAGAAGCATATGTGACTCCCCACAATCTCGAATCCCTGAAATTTATCTACGCACTGCGTGAAGTTCCGGCACAGGATGCCAACGTTATTCTTCGCGCAGTCAAAGAGTTGCCTAAGATTCGCCCCTTGCACGTTGCGGTTGACCTCCTAGTTTCCAAAGACCCGAGAAGCGAGCGGGAAGCGGAACGTCTGGTGAAAGGACTCATAAGCCGTGCCTGATCAGAAAACGGTGAAAATCCCAGCCCAGGGCGCAGAGCTTGAATCCTGGCTTGGGTTGGCAGACATTTCTGATCTAGTTCCTCAGGGTTGGTCCCTCGCCGGTGGAAGCATGATGAGGTTACTCGCGTGTGAGCGTGGATATGAGGGCTCTCGGGCAACCCGAGATATTGACGTTGTTCTTAATATTCGCGCTCGACGTCGGCTTATTGGGGAATTCGTCCACGCACTCAAGAGCACAGGATTCGTCATTGATGGGTATAACGCTTCCGGGCAAAACCACCGATGGGTGCGAGGCTTAGCTCAAATTGATATTTTGGTACCTTCGGGACAATCCGAGAAAACCCTATCCTATGACTTTTCCGGGCTGGGAAAAGTCCTGATGACTCGTGGTGCCCAATTTGGCATAGACCGCACATCGTCAGTTGCTGTGGAATGCGCGGGTCGCACGTTCCTGGTGAATCGCCCCGATGCCCTGGGGGCACTCTACGAAAAATGCTCAGCCCTTTTGAATAATGGCGACACACATAAACAACGCCATCTTCATGACATTTTGGTGCTTGTATGCCTGCTTTCAACCTCTGAACGCCGAGACCTGATAGGACTTAGCGGCAAACAAAGGTCAAGACTGGTATGGGGGCTGCGCAGAGCTTTAGCAGAACCCGGTATTGGCCGTCCTCGTGAGCGTGAGATGGCACAGGATATTGTGAGCTTCCTTGATGAAAGCCTCAAAAACTAGTCCTGTATTTGCTATATTTATGCCATGAGTGACGTTATCTCGCAGGAATCTTTCGACGAGCTCGCCCTCTA
>ERZ773212.255-NODE-255-length-28164-cov-9.245686_pt1 | contig 28164 bp, 31 predicted proteins | sample MGYA00581005_ERZ773212 | MGnify/ENA primary metagenome ERZ773212 (study PRJEB29015, sample SAMEA2738154) | human oral metagenome | biome: human oral; feature: human-associated habitat; material: saliva | place: China | collected 2196 ... | reverse complement strand
AAGGAACGGGCAAACGGCGTGCCTTTGTACTCCGCCGCCTGTCCTTCACGCCACGATGCCCACTTTTTCACCGTGGCAAGGTCTTATTTTTTCAAGTGAATCTTTTTGATGATAGATATTCACATCATAGGAAGAAAACGCGCCGTTATTATCCGTCACGGATTTGATCTGATTCGGCTCGAACGCAATAAACTCTTCATCCGAATTATTGACGCCATCAAATCCAGCCGCAATCAAATCCTCTCGTGCCTTGACTCCTGCGCCGTTCTGCCCCCGATGACGATTCAGAGCCTTGTAGCCCTGCCCCTCATTAGCAGGCTTACGGATGTTAAGGAAGAACGCACGGACATTCGCTCCATTCCCCTTTGAATCAAGTTCCCACGTGGAAAAGAACATCCCTTGAATGTCCATGTTTGCGCGCCCTTTGGTTCTGTCAAAGACATTAAAGTCTGCATCACTTCCGTGGTACACCACCAGCGGCTCGCGTTCTCATCAACGATCTTGGAGCAGTTCTTGTCATCAGGAAGAAATCTTGCTATAATATTATCAAAGGCTTCCTGTGGGAATGAAGTCAGCACGCCCTCCGTGGCGTTGTATGCGGCATTCCACTTCCGGGAAGCTTCTTTAATTTCCAGAGCTTCCACCGAATATAGCCGTTTTCCCTCTTTTTCTTGAACAAGTTCCTTAACCGTCAGCTTTGCAACAAAAACGTTATCCCCAACAACGAAAGGTGAAAACATACGGTGAATCTGCTTGATATTCTTGTCGTTATTCCGATCTTTATGCGTGTATTCAGTAATCGCACGAGAAAACAGACGGTCTACATTTGCCACCGCTAGAGCGTGAACCCGTGCATCCACACCAAGCAAATCATTTGTCAGTCTCTTTCCGGCAATCGACCTCGCCGCTGCAGCTGCCTCCTCCAGATTTTCAGCATGACGCGGCAACATAAGACGTGCCGCTTGTTCCCAATCCCCAAACCACGCCTTGAATGCGGGCGTACGTACCGCAACCCACTGATCTTCTGTGAGGTTCGTCGGCTTGCCGTTCGGGGCTTTCATCCACTGTTCCGTGCCCTCATACTGCTTGCGGACAGCCTCCTTCTCTGCGGACGGTACATCCGTCGCGCTCTGCGCATACATCTTCCCGCCAGCATTCGCCGCCTGATGCAGGGCGTTCACGCCCCTCTTGTCTCCCTCTGTCTTAAGGGCAAACATATTGCGGTAGTAATCCATTGCTGTGAAGGGCTTCCCGACTGCCGTGCGAATCTTGCGTGCGATAATATCCGCATGACGCGCAAGGGGGACTGCGCCGACCGATGCTGCATGGGTGACCTTCTTGTTCGACGAGCCCGCGAGCTTGTCGCGTACAAGGCGATACACGTCTTTTGCACCTGCACTCAGCCCCTTTAGTGCCGTCTGCTCGTCCTCGTGAAGAGGGTTCTCCTTGCTTTCTTCCGGCTCGGATGATATAGTGGCGGTAGAAGGAACTTTGCTCCTCCCATGGGTGTTCGGGGATGTATCAACGCCACCATTCTTGTTGATCGCCTCCAGAAGGGTGTCGTCGGTGGTAACGGCAGACGGATTAGCACTCCCGTCAAAGAGCAAAGTTCCCTTTTTTCTGCGTGCAAAGGCGATGTACGGCACGGTGATTTGAAACGATGCTGTGGATATCGCCCCAGAACATCTCTATGAAGCCAGCACGCCTATTGAGAGGGAGAAGATCGCCTGCCTCACTCCCGCAAAACGGGCATAAAAAGGCGCTAGGCGGCGGGATGGAGAATATGCGGCTTGCTATCTAATAACTTTTAAGGCATAATAGAGAGAGGAGGAAAGCGATGCACCCGATTTATTTTTATCGTGACAAGCAAGGGCGGCGACCTGTAGGAGCTGCGCCCGATTCGTGACCGTATATTTTTTGTCGCGTGGCATGAAGGCAGTTTTGTACTTCTCCATCATTTCATGAAGAAGACCGTAAAGACTCCACCGCGAGAAATCGAACAGGCACGGCGCGAGCTTGCCGATCTGAAAGAAAGAGGTGTATTGCCATGACAAGCAATGCGATTGCAGGAACGTGGGACGAGTGGGAAAAGGAACACTGCACCCCGGAGGAGATTGCAGAAAGCGACCTGCGCGTCGCGCTGATCGGCGAACTCATCCGTGCACGACAGGAGCGCGGTATCACACAGAAACAGCTTGAGGAGATGAGCGGCGTTACGCAGCCCGTTATCGCCCGGCTTGAACGTGGGACAACCAGCCCTAACGTTTCAACCCTTATGAAGGTTCTCGCGCCGCTTGGGAAGAAACTCGCCATCGTACCAATGTAGGGCATCCACGATTGCCGCTCCGTCTCTTGCCGCTCATCGGTGGGCTATGGAGGTATATGTTATGCCGACAATCTCAATGTCCTTCGGGATCGTCATTCGTATGTATAACAACAACGAGCACAATTCACCGCATTTCCACGCGACCTATCAGGGGTATCATGCTGTATTCAACATGGACGGCGACCTCACCGAAGGCGATATACCACGCAAGCAGCTCAAACTGATTGCGGCGTGGACAGAGCTGCACCGCGACGAGCTCCTTGCCAACTGGGAGCTTGCCATGAGTGAACAACCACTTTACAAGATTGACCCGCTCCGCTAGAGAAAGGAGTATCTTCTATGAAACAGCCTGTGTGGATTGTTGAGGATGTGAAAGCACGGAATGACTATACTTTGCTTATCACCTTTACCGGAGGTGCACAACGTATTTTTGACGCGCGTCCGCTGCTCGATAAGCCAATTTTCGCACCGCTCAAAAGCCTTCCCTTTTTTCTGCGTGCAAAGGCGATGTACGGCACGGTGATTTGGAACGATGATGTGGATATCGCCCCGGAACATCTTTATGAGTGCAGCGCTCCCGTTGAGGTGGAGAAGATTGCCTAACTCGCGCCACAAAAAGGAATAAAATAAAAAACCGCCCCCGCTGCGCCAACAGAGAGAGCAGAAGACACGACGCGCATGACGCCTCAATTCATGTAAATCCTACCATGATTCGCCTCCTTTTATAAGGAGGTTTTCTTTATGTCCGCCAACATCAGCGCGCATCTTTGAATGGCTTGTAGACAAATGATTTTTTGTAGACAATTTGTAGACAAGCAGATGTATACACGCGTGAATCCCCTTTCCGATCAGGGGATATACCCTTTTTCCGTAATTTTCTGTTATAATAAGAAAATCGTTTTTTATCAATCCATCGAAATGATAGGATGAGCTTTGTGTATGTGCGGATGTGTTTCCGCATCCCGGCGGGAGAGAAGAGCCATGAAAGGTGAGCTGTTAATCAAGGAAAAGCGGTGCAAGGGCTGCGGCATCTGCGCGGCATTCTGCCCGAAGAAGGTGCTCGAGGTGAGTCTGCTCGGCAAGATTACCCCCGTGCGCCCCGAGGACTGTATTGCGTGCGGGCAGTGCGAGATGCGCTGTCCCGATTTTGCGATTTTCGTGGAGAGGAGGGCATAGGATGGAGCGCAAGACTAGGCTGATGCAGGGCAACGAGGCGGTCGCCGAGGGTGCGATTGCCGCAGGGGTCACGTTCTTCGCGGGCTACCCCATCACGCCCTCGACGGAGATCGCCGAGCAGATGGCAAAGCTGCTGCCAAAGATCGGCGGCACGTTCCTCCAGATGGAGGATGAGATCGGGGCGATGGGCGCGATTCTCGGCGCATCACTCGCAGGGGCAAAGGTCATGGACGCGACGAGCGGCCCGGGCTTCTCGCTGAAACAGGAGCTGATCGGCTACGCCGCGTGTGCGGAGATCCCCTGCGTGGTGGCGAACGTCCAGCGCGTCGGCCCCTCGACGGGACAGCCGACCGCGCCCTCGCAGGGCGACGTGATGCAGGCACGCTGGGGTACGCACGGCGATCATCCGATCATCGCGCTCTCCCCGTGGAGCGTGCGCGAGTCGTTCGACATGGCGGTCATGGCGGTGAACTACGCCGAACGATTCCGCACGCCTGTCATTCTGCTGACAGACGAGATCGTCGGGCATCTGCGCGAGAATGTGACCCTGCCCGCCCCCGAGGAGATCGAAATCTATCCGCGCCGCCTACCGAAAAAAACACGCGCCGAGGGCTATCAGCCCTACGCCGTGGGCGAGGATCTCGTGCCCGACGTGGCGCGTTTCGGCGACGGATATCACATCCACGTGACAGGGCTCCTCCACGATGAGACAGGCTTTCCCTCGGGCAGCCCTGCCGTCACGGAGCAGCTCATCCGCCGCCTGCACGAGAAGATCAGCCGCGTGGGTGAGGAGATCATCCACACGGAGGAGGCATTCATGGAGGATGCGGAATACGCCGTCGTCAGCTATGGCGGCACGGCGCGCACAGCATACGAGGCGGTGCGCACGGCACGCGCCGCGGGCATTCGCGTCGGCTTTCTGCGTCTCCAGACGATCTGGCCGTTCGCCGATGCGGCAGTCGCACGGCTCGCGGCACGTGTCAAGGGCATTCTCGTCGCGGAGCTGAACTACGGACAGCTCGTAGGCGAGGTCACGCGCGCGGCACATGGCACGCACGTCCGCCCCTGCCTCAAGTACAATATGCTGGACTTCACGCCGCAGGAAATCACGGCGGCGATCCGTCAGATGAGCGAGGAGGTACGGGCATGAGCACAGCACATACAAATACCGATATACAGCGTCCATTCGAGCAGTATTTTCGTCAGAACCGCCTCCCCCATCTCTGGTGTCCCGGCTGCGGCAACGGCACGGCAATGAAATGCATCGCGGAGGCGGTGGACGCTGCGGAGGGATTTTCGCAGGACAACACGGTCATCGTCTCCGGCATCGGCTGCTCCTCACGCGGCTCGGGCTATATGGACTTTGACACTGTACACACGGCGCACGGGCGCGCCATTCCATTTGCAACGGGGATCAAGCTCGCACGTCCCGCGCTGAATGTCATCGTCATTACAGGAGACGGTGACTGCACCGCCATCGGCGGCAACCACTTCCTGCACGGCTGTCGGCGCAACGTCGATCTCACCGTCGTGCTCTTCAACAATAACATCTACGGCATGACGGGCGGGCAGTCCTCACCCACGACGCCGCCGGGCAAGATGACGACGACCGCCCCCTACGGGACGATTGACCGCCCGCTCGACGCGTGCCGCATCGCCGAGGCGGCAGGGGCAACCTATGTAGCGCGCTCGACGGTCTTTCACGTTAAGCATCTCACGCAGATGATCGCGGGCGGGCTCGCAAATCATGGCTTTTCCCTCATCGAGGCAATGGTGCAGTGTCCGACCGCCTACGGGCGCAAGAACCGCATGGGCTCGCCCGCCGCGATGCTCTCGTGGATGAAGGACGCCGCTGTCATGAAGACGGCATGGGACAAGCTCCTGCCCGAAAAGCGCACGGCGGAGCAGTTCCCCATCGGACTTCTCTGCGCGTGCGAGGGTGAGGAGTACGGCACGGCAAACGCTGCGATTCAGCAGCGCGCAGGAGGGCTCTGATATGCAGAAGGAACTTCGTCTCTCAGGCTCGGGCGGACAGGGCGTCATCACCGCCGCCATCATCTTTGCCGAGGCAGCGGCTGCGTGCGGCAAAAACGTTGCGCAGTCACAGTCCTATGGGCCGGAGGCGCGCGGCGGCGCGTCCCGCTCTGAGGTCATCATCAGCGACGACGTGATCTATCATCCGCATGTCGAGCATCCTGACATCGTCCTCGCCATGACACAGGCGGCGGCGGATAAGTACGCCGGCGATCTTGATCCCGCGCACGGCATCCTCATCGTGGACAGCGAGCTCGTGCCGAACGTCCCTGCGGCGGCACATATCGTCTCCGTCCCCATCACGACGCTCGCCATCGAAAAAATCGGCAAGTCTCTCTTTGCCAACATCGTCGCCCTCGGCGTCATTACAAGTGTCTTGGGAATCGTCCCCTTGGACGCCGTAAAAACAGCCGTCGCGCACCGCGTTCCGCCGCATACCGTCGACGCGAATATGCAGGCACTCATGGTCGGCTACGAGGCGGCGAAGGAATAGGAACAGAATATAAGATAGGGAATCCCCGCTCGCGAATCCAATCGTGAGTGGGGATTTTTGACATAGGAAAACGCAGGATGGATGCTATAGATTTCTTGACAACGCACGTATTTTGCACTATCTTAATAAAAAGGAGTGATTCAGATGGGACAGACCAACGTCAGCATTCGCATGGACAATGAGCTGAAGGAGCAGTTCAATGCTTTTTGTACGGATATGGGTATGACAATGACAACAGCATTCAATATTTTTGCCAAGAAAGCTGTACGTGAGTACCGCATTCCCTTTGAGATCGGTGCACCCCGCCCCAACGCAGAGACACAGGCGGCTCTTGACGAAGTGCGCCGTATGAAGGCAGACCCTAGCCTAGGCAAACGCTACACCGACGTTGACAAGATGATGAAAGACCTGCTCTCATGAAATACATTATCCGCCCAACCTCACGTTTTCAGCGGGACCTCAAACGCGCTGCAAAGCGGGGCTATAACACGGAACTCTTGACCGCTGTCATCAAAAAACTGGCGGATGGAGCGCCTCTGGAACAACGATATCGTGATCACGCGCTCGCGGGAGATTATGCAGGTTCCCGGGAGTGTCACATTACACCGGACTGGCTGCTCATCTATGAGATCGATGGCGATACACTTCTGCTCTACCTGTTGCGCACAGGCACACACAGCGATCTGTTCAAAATGTGATAGAAATGCTGACAGCAATTTGAGATGCTTTTTATCGCTGGTCTTTCTCGTTACAATTTGTATTGTAGCAATCAAAGCATAAGAAAAGCCGCCCTCTGTCTCCAAACTTAGGCGGCTAATCTTAGTTCGTTTCTAGTAAAGGAGCTGACCGTTTACCGGCAGCACCTTTTTCTATGCTCATTATACGACGTGTGAACCGTTCCGTCAAGCCTGATGGGTGTGAGGGCTCACTATAGCTTACTTCACGCCTGCACCGTCGAGTGCGGCACGGACGCTCTTCTGCGCGTTCTGGAGCTTTGCCATCTCATCATCCGTGAGGTGCACCTCGAACGAGCGCACAATACCGTCCTGGCTGATCATGCGCGGGATGGAGAGTGCCACGTCCTTGATGCCATACTCGCCCTTCATGACGGCAGCACAGGGCAGAATCGTGTGTTCATTGAAGAGGATTGCCTTGATGAAGCGGCAGGCGACCATGGCGATACCGGTATTGGTAAAGCCCTTGAGATTGATGACATCGTATGCCGCCTGTATGATCCCCTGCTCGATGTCGTGGCGGTCCAGCTTCTCCTTAAAGTGGAAATACTCGTCGAGGTGATCGATGCCGAGACCGGCGCAGTTGACCGTCGACCATGCGACAAAGGCATCGTTGCCGTGCTCGCCGAGCACATAGCCGTGGATGTTCTTCGGATCCATATCGTAGTGCTCCGCGAGGAGGTAGCGGAAACGGTAGGTCTCGAGCATCGTGCCCGTGCCGAGGATCTTCTCGCGCGGATAGTCGAACTCGGTCGATACGACGTAGGTCGCAACATCGAGTGGGTTCGTGATCATGATGACCATGGCTTCCTTCGTGTATTTCACGATCTCAGAGAAGATGGAGCGCATGATCTTCGTGTTCGTGCTCGCGAGTTTCAGTCGGTCGGGCGTCTCTCCGGGCAGGATCGAGGGCCCCGCCGTGATGACGATAAACGCCGCATCGCGGCAGTCCTCATACGTCCCCGTATGGATCTTGATGTTCGTACTATACGGCGAGGACATAGCATGGCTCGTGTCGAGTGCCTCGCCGCGTGCGCGATTCATATCGAGATCGATGAGAGCAATCTCCGAAGCCAGCTGAAAGTCTGCGATCTTGTTGAGTACGGCAGAGCCGACATTGCTCGTACCAATGATGACAACTTTTCCCCGATTGATGGACATAATAATGACCTCCTAGAAATGCAAAAAACCCAAGACGTAGCGATATGCGCTTGGACGCTATGGACGCACGATGAGCTGTGTGGAAGCCAGCCATTTCATGATCGATTGCACTTCTTTTCAGCAGAGTGGTTCCGCAGGATTTCCTGCGCCATCATAGTAGCACCAGCGGGAATGAATGTCAACAGATTTTCGGATAGAATACGAAAATACGAATTTCTTTCGCTGGTCTTTCTCGTTACAATTTGCATTGTAGCAATCAAAGCATAAGAAACCCCGCCTGCAGTCACCAACTCTAGGCGGGGTTCTTATTAACCACGTTTGATGAGGGGGCTGACCGTTTACCGGCAGCACCTTTTCTATGCTCATTATACGATGTTCGACGTTTTTCGTCAACCCTTTGCCGACGCTATGTTGTCGGCATCATTGCGCAGCTGCGGCACGGGCACGACGTTTCCTCGGCGGAGACGCTGCGCTTTACAGCACACGAAACGTAATCATATCATCAAGACTGTCCATGGTCTCCACATCGCAGAGCTCATTTCCGCGCAGCGCCGTCTGAATATGGTAGAAAACGAGCCGAATTTTGAGGAAGCGTACAAACTCCTTCGAGCGGCGCTGATACCCATACGCCGCGATTAACGTCCTGAGTTTCATGCGGGCATAATCCTTTTTCCCAAGGTAAAGAATTTGCACACGCAGCCTCTTGAAAAAGAGATCCAAATCAAAATCATCGCGCATCAAGTCAGATACGTCCAACGTTCCGTCAGAGACTGCCTGTACCGATGGGAACTCGGCATCAAGAGCGATTTTATCCTGCATATAATCCGACCAATACAGGATGTCCAACAGCCATTTTCGATAATTTTGCCGATATTCCACCGCCAAAAAGGATTTATCCTCTGTGTGCATCCGATGGGCGAGGCGAAGGGCTTCCTTGGTAGATAATCCTGCATTATCAATAATGCAGGCCACATCCAAGGCAGTGTATAGGAGAGCCTTCATCAGTATTCTCCTTCCAGTTGATCACCTTTCTTTGCGTTGCAGCTGCGACAAAGGATCTGCAAATTATCGCGTACAGAACGCCCGCCTTTGTTCAGGGGAACGATATGATCTACATGGAGGAATTGACGATTGGAAAATACTTCTCCGCAATGGGCGCAAACATAGCCGGAAGAGGTCTTCGCCTTGGCAAACGCTCCTTCACGCAGCTCCTCTTCCAGCGCGGGATCGACTGCCCTGATTTTATCCAGCGGAAGGCTCTCCAAGGCGACTTTATCGTACGTCACATTTTCCTCCGTCGCATAAAGTTCCGGGTCAGAAATCTTCGCGAGTTCAATATCCACCATGCGCAGAAAATATATCTTTTTTCCAAAAAACAGCTGCAAGAGATTGTCGTCTACGCTTTCCCACAGTGCATCAAGATATTCTTTTTTCTTCTTTTGGCCGAGATCCTCTTCCCAGATGTGCCGCGCAATCGCTTGGACATCCAGCTTGCTTCGGTCCACTTGGTCAAACGTATAGAATTTCGGCTCGGATTCCTTCTGTGCATAATATTTCAAGATGTGCCGCACATCTCTGGGGTCATAGGGCGGCACCATGTCACGATGGAAAAATTGCTTTTTGCATTCCGCCTCCAATTTTCCCAGCACATCATCGGAGAGATATTCATCGTCGGTGTTGATGCCCTCAAACAGTGCCGGGAGTGCCTGCATCATGTTCTCATAGGCGTCTTGCGTGCTGTTATACACCATGACCTGATAGGAGAAGTCGATCCCCTCTTCGTTGATGTATTGGAACGCATACATCCCCACGGGAACACGCTCCCAAAAAGGAACCGCCTCAAGCTGCGTGGTGTCGATCGCATCGTTCAGGATGGCGGCAAATTCCTCAATTTTGGAAATGGCAATCCACCGCATTTGTTGCTTTTTATACTCCGGACTGTCTTTCGTCGTCCATTCGCTGTCGCCGACAAAAATTGTATCCGGACTAACCCATGCGATATGTTCATTCCAATCATCAACAAAAGAGACGATGTAGGCGATGTTGGTACCGCCCGCTTTTTCGCCGCGTAGCGCACGGCCGATCATCTGTGTCATAAGGATGGTAGACACGGTAGGACGCGCGAGGAACACGGTCTTCGTCATGGGCAGATCAACGCCCTCGGTGAGAATATTGACATTCACCAAGACCTTTACATCGCCGCTGCGGAAGGCTTCGAGGTTTTTTTCATTGTCCTTGGGGCTGATCGTTGCACCGGTGCCCATATCCTTGATGGCAGAGACGACGTACGCTGCTTTAATGCCCGCCTTGTTGAACAGCTTTGTAAGCGCAATCGCATGATCAATGTTGACGGCAAAGACAATGGTCTTCCCGTATTCGTCCGCCTTCTTCACATAGGTATCGACAATCAGCTTGTTGCGGGGGCCACTCTCCGCGATACTTTGGGACAGTTCGGGAGAAAGTGTGTCAAGATGCTGGATGCTTTCCAACGCTTCAAGCCCCAAATCTTTGCCATACTCCTCATCTGTATAGTATGTCTCAAAATGGGGATGAGAAAGTATCTGTCGATTGATGAGTTCCTTGAGGTCGATTTTGTAGGCGATGCCGATGTCATTTTTCTTCGACTGTTCACCAGACATGCCATCTTTGTAGATGCGCGCCAAGAGCCCCTGCTCGTTATCGGCCGTACGGAAAGGCGTCGCCGTGAGGCCGATCAGTTTGACATGCGCTACCTTGTCCTTAACGTAATCAATGACGCGCCGATATGTCTTTGCCGTGGAGTGATGCGCTTCGTCCACGACGAGGAAAATCTCGTCCTCTCCCGCAAGCCACAGGGCAAGTCGCGCTAGATTGGACGCCCTGCCGATACTGTCCTTGCTGATGATGAGCAAATCGTCCTTCGGATCAATGTTGATCGTTTTATCATGATTCGATGAACCGGACACAATGCGATAGCGAAAGGACGAGATGTGGGGAATTTCCGCGGCGTAGGCAAATTTCTGGAAGGACTCCGCCGCTTGATCAAGAAGCGTCTGACGATGGGCAAGCCAGAGAATCTTTTTCTTTTTGTCGAGCGCATGACGAAGAAGCCATGTGGACGCCGTATACGTTTTTCCGCCACCTGTGGGAAGCACCACCAGCGTACTATAACTCGCGTTTTCTTCGTCCATGCGGTCGAGCGCACGAAGCGCGTCCAGCTGGTGCCGATACGGATGGCGTGTGTTGCTGCCGGGGAGGGGGCGCACCTCTCCTGCTGATGAAAAGTCGATGTATTCTTGCGCCATGTTTCGTTGTTCCTCCTTCAACGCAGGGAAGCACTGATACATTCAGTACCGCCGTCACCCCTTTGCCGACGCCGCGTTGTAGACGTCCTTGAGCAGGGTCTCCTTGCGCAGGCTGCGGCACGGGCACGACGTTTCCTCGGCGGAGACGCTGCGGATCGTCGCGAGGAGGATGTCGCCGATCATCGGTGCATCGTCGTAGAAGATCTGCTCGAGGGTGTCGTGCGACCACGGGCGGATGCCCTCGCCGTAGTTCACGACGAAGTACAGCCCCGCATAGCATGCACCGATCTCGCGTGCGAGGTAGACCTCAGGCGAAAGGCTCTGCCCCACGATGTCCGCATGCCCCTGCATCATGGCGATCTCAGCAGGGCTCTCGAAATGCCGCCCGTCCGTGACGGCATAGATGCCGCGGTCAAAGACGCGCCCCGTATAGCGTTTCTTTGTTTCTTCAATCAATGTCTGGCGCAGTTCCGCGCAGAGCGCGTCGCGCATGACGAGCAGATAGCGTCCGTCAAGCATGACATCCTTGCGCACGGAGAGGTCGAGATAGTCGTCGGGGATGAGGAAGTCGCGCGGGTCGAGCAGGGGATTCACCGTGCCGACGCCGCCCTCGGAGAGGATGCGCGTGACGCCCGCCTCCCGCAGTACCCAGAACACCTGTCGCGAGGCATCCGCACGCGTCACGCCGCTGCGCCAGCCGTGCATACGGCAGGTCAGGACGCGCCGTCCCGCAACGGAGAACAAGCGAAACGCCGGGCTCTCGCCGTAGGGCGTTGCAAAGTGCAGCCCATCCGCGAGAATCTCCACATCATCCGCCGTCGATGCGCGTGGGAAATCGCTCGAGAGCGTCCCCGAGCCGCCGATCACGGCATAGCTCGCCGCAGGAATCTGTTGCTCTGCCATACTAAAACCTCCGTATCACGCGATAGCGCGTATCGCGCTGCGCCGGCTCTCTGCCCGCACCACGTATCAGATCGATCATCTTCTTGATCGACATATTGTACCGCGTCCCCGCCGCGCGTACGACGTTCTCCTCCAGCATGATGCTCCCGAGATCGTCCGCGCCAAAGCCGAGCGTCAGCTGCCCGATGCGCTCGCCCTGCGTTACCCACGACCCTTGTATGTGCGCGACATTGTCCATGTAGAGACGTGTGACAGCAAGTGTCCGCATGTAGTCCCAGCTCGATGTCTTCTCCCCGCCGAGGGCGGTGTTGCCGGGCTGAAACGTCCACGTGATGAACGCGCGGAATCCCCCCGTCTCCTCCTGCAGGCGGCGGATGTGCTCCATGTGCTCCACGCGCTCCGCCATCGTCTCACCGAAGCCGATGACCATCGTCGCCGTTGACTCCATACCGATCTTGTGCGCCGTCCGCATGACGCGCAGCCAGTCCTCCGTCATGATCTTTTTCGGCGCGATGCGCCTGCGCACGCGGTCAACGAGGATCTCCGCCCCACCGCCGGGGAGCGAGGCGAGCCCCGCATCCTGCAGCCGCCGCAGGGTATCCTCGACCGTGATGCCCTCCTTTTCGGCAAAGTACAGAATCTCCGTCGCCGTAAAGGAGTGAATCACGATGGAGGGGTATCGCTCGCGTATGGATCGCAGCATGTTCTCGTAGTACGAGAGCGGCAGGTCGGGGTGAATGCCGCCCTGTATCATGACCTGCGTCCCGCCTGCCGCCGCTGTCTCGCCGACCTTTGCGAGGATCTCCTCCATCGGCAGGAGATAGGCGTCGGGCGCGTCCTGCTTCGTGTAGAACGCGCAGAACCGGCACTCATTCACGCAGATATTCGTATAGTTGATATTGCGGTCGACGATGAACGTCACCGTATCGCCGAACCGTCGCCGCCGCTCCGCATCCGCCTCGCGCCCGAGGGCAATGGGATCGCCGTGCGTAAGGAGGTCTGCCGCCTCCTGCTCCGAAAGTCTCATGCGCCCTCCCCTGCCGCAATCGGCTGATAAAACGTATCGCGCTCCACGGGCACATAGCCCGCCTCACGGATCATCGCGTCGAGCTCGCGCCGCGTGATGCCCGTCTGCGTCTGCGCGCCTGCGGCGTGGATGATCTTCTCCTCGCCGATCGTCCCGTCGAGATCATCCGCACCGAACCCGAGTGCGAGCTGGGCGATCGGCTGCGTCAGCATGACCCAGAACGCCTTGACATGTGCGACGTTGTCGAGGACAAGGCGCGAGAGCGCGAGCATCTTCATATCCTCCCACGAGCCGACGCGCGCGAGTTTTTTCTCTGCGCCGAGCACCGTGTTCTCGGGATGAAACGGAAAAAGCATGAACGCCTGAAAGCCGCCCGTCTCATCCTGCAAGTCGCGCAGGGCGAGCAGGTGGTCGATGCGCTCCTCGACCGTCTCGATGTGTCCGTACATCATGGACGCATTCGTACGGATGCCGAGCTCATGCGCCGTGCGCATACAGTCCAGCCACTCCGCACGCGTCGCCTTTTTCGGACAGATGATCGTGCGCACGCGATCGGAGAGGATCTCCGCGCCGCCGCCCGGGAGCGAGGAGAGCCCCGCCGCCTGCAGACGACAGAGGATGTCCCGGACACTCGTCTCCTCCGTCTGGGCAAAGTTCACGACCTCCACGGGCGTGAACGCCTTGATGTCCGCATGGGGCAGTGCCGCGTGTACCTGCCGCACCACGTCCTCATAGTAGGAAAAGGGACGGTCGGGGTGGAGGGCGCTCACGATGTGAATCTCCGTCAGATGCGGCGTCTTCTGTGCCGCCGCGAGCACGCGCGCCACATCATCCGTTTCCATAATATAGCCGCGCGCATCCCCCTGCTCCACCTGAAAGGCGCAGAGCGGACAGTTCGCACGGCATATATTCGTGAGATTGATGTGACGGTTCACCGTATAGTAGACATTCTTCCCGCTCGCGCGCTCCTTCGCCGCACGCGCCCACTGCGCGAGCGCGAGCAGGTCGTTGTCCTCATAGAGGAGGAGTGCATCCTCCCTCGTCAGCCGCGCCCCGCCCTCGGCGGCGGCACGGGCCGTTCTCAAATCGCTCATGTACGCTCCTCAAAGGAATGTCCGAAAATCTGAAAAAAATCGAGCAGGCGCCGCATCGTATCCTGCCCATCATAGCAGGTATCCACGAGATACCCACGCTCGCGCTCATACTCCTTCAGTCCACGGTAGTAGAATGCCTTCTTTACGTCCTCAATGATGAATGGAACGATATTGTACTTCAGGCACTCCTTGAACGCGATAAGCCGTCCGACACGCCCGTTGCCGTCCTGAAACGGATGAATCCGCTCAAAGTGGTAGTGAAAGTCCACGATGTCCTCAAAGGCGATCTTCTCCTTGGCCTGATAGCGGTCAAGGAGCCTCCGCATCGCCGCTGCGACCTCCTGCGGCGGAGTCGTTTCCACGCCGCCCACCATATTGGGACGTTCCTTGTAGTCGCCCACGCGAAAGTAGGGGAGCAGCTCGTCAGACGTTCTGCTTTTCAGCAGCTCATGGAGTTTTTTGATGATCTCTTCCGTCAGCGGCTCCTCCGCACAGTCGATGCAGTAGTCCATCGCCCGAAAGTGATTGACCGTCTCGATGATATCATCCACATGCACATCCCCGCCCACGGTATTCGTCTCAAAGATGCGCCGCGTCTCCTCCTCGCTAAGGCGGCTTCCCTCGATGTGATTTGAGTTGTAGGTCATGCGCACCTGCAGCTCATGGTAGATGCCGCCCGAGAGGCGATGCGCCTTCTCCTCCCGCAGCCGCAAAAGGAGCGGATTCTCCACTGAGCGCATAGCATCACCTCCAAAACTTGGGAAACACGGATAAATTCAGCGATTCCCTTGTTCTATTATATATAGATTCAGCGAAAAGGTAAAGGAAGCACGGGGATTTTCGCCGCCTTCTCATTTACTTTCCCAAAAGACCTATTGAAGCCGCTCCGCATCCGTATTATTATCAGAATGAATCGATATGTCAAAATGGGAAAGGAGCCGCCCATGAATCTACCCTACCAATGCCCCGACTGTGGCACGGAGCTCGGCTACGAGGGGCTGTGTTGGCGGTGCAGGACAGCGGCACTGCGGCGTGCCGCAGCGGCATGGACACCTGCGGAGATCGCGACGAAGGAGCAGGAGATCATCGCGCAGATCGACGATGTGCCCGATGATTTCTGGTATCTGCTCTGCCGTGAGGACAGCGTCGCCCCCGCGATTTCGCGTGCGGCACTGGCGGCGCGTACCTTCTGGCCGCCTGCGCTCTACTATCACGCGCCCGCCGATGTACGGGACGGGCTGATCGCCGCACTGATGGAGACGGAGGCCGCGCAGGAGGCGAACGAGCTGATGATGTGCCTCGGCATGCAGGGGGACGACCGTGCGCTTGCGGCACTCCTTGCACTGGAGCGTGCGCCGCGTCCGTGGCGCGGACAGCTCTACGTCAATCCCTCCGTCTATGCGCAGTGCGGCGGCTGGACGTTCGACCGCGAGGGACGGCGGCGCACGCTGAACTTCGACACCTGCTATCCCATCGTTCACGCCGCCTCGGCAGAGGAGCTCGATCGCTCCCCCGTCCGCATCGCCCGCCCACGCGAGGAGCACTGCCCGCACTGCGGCAGCCGCATGGCAGATATGCTCGTCCTCGACGGGCGGGACGCGCGCCTGCAGTTCCTCGGCATTGACGGTATCCTCACAGCGACCTGCTGCCCGAACTGCGTCGCCTATGCAGAGCCGATACTGAGCCGCTATACACTCGACGGCGGCAGCACTGTCCTGCCCTATGAGAATACGGATCCCACGGCGTACATGGAAGAACTCGACACCATCTTTGACAACGATCTCATTCTCGGCGCGTCCCCCGTCCCGCGATTCTACGGTGCATTCTTCGACGATGTGAGCACGCTCGGCGGATTCGCCCTCTGGGAGCAGGACTGGTCGTACACGACCTGCCCCGACTGCGGGCAGCCGATGAAGTACCTCATGCAGATCCGCTGGAACGAGCTGGCGGACTACATGGAGGGCACGCTCTACATCGAGTTCTGCCCCGCCTGTCAGGTCGTCTCCATGCAGCACCAGCAGACGTGAGGTGCGCCATGACCGACCACGACCATACGGTACTTGCAGAAAAGTTCCGCACCCTGTACGCGCACCTTTGCCGTGAGCGCATCCTCCCCTCCCTGCCGGTCACAGAGGATGCCTCGCCCGCACAGATGGCGACAGCGCTCCGACAGGCACTATGCAGTGCCTATCCGACGACAAGGCTAAAGCGCACGATGAAGAGCATTCACTACGCCAACGCCTTTGCCGACACGGCGCTCAGGGACTGCGCCTTTACCCTCGACGAGGTCGAGCAATACCTGACACGGAATCGCTTCCTTGACCACGACCGTTCCGTCGATTTCTTCAATAAAACGATCACGGCGGAGGGATTCGTCATCACGCCGACCGCCCTAGTAGAAACGATGCTGGAGAGCCTGCTCCTCAGTCATAAAGGAGAACACGATGAAAAAAAACGTCCGCAATAATTCTTCGCACGGAAAAAAGCCCATGCCTACGGAGGTCTATACCGAGGAGGAGATGGCCGCCGTCGAGGACTTCATCGAGACGAACTTCGGCACGTACGCGAACGTCTTTCATGAGGTCGTCTCACCCGACATCCATCTGGATATATGTATCGTCGATCCGACCGAGGAACGGAACTACTACATGCTCGTCACCCTCGGGATGGGGGCGCACCGCATGAACGTCCCAGAAGAGCTCGCCGAGTACAAGCTCGAACGCGCCGAGCTCGCGATTGCCCTGCCGCCCGACTGGAAGATCCACGAGGACGACGAGGAGTACTACTGGCCGATCCACCTGCTGAAAAGCCTCGCACGTCTGCCGATCGAGGATGATACATGGCTCGGCTGGGGGCATACCATCGACAGCAGGACGAACAACTACGCCAAAAGCACCAAGCTGACCGCCTCCCTCATCATCGGGGCACAGGTAAAGGGCGACAATACGGTCTGCCTCCTGCCGGACGGCGACGAGGTCAATTTCTATCAGATCATCCCGCTCTACCGCGACGAGCTCAACTACAAATTCGACCGCAGTGCGAAGGAACTGGTGAACCTCTTTGGCGAGCGGCACGTAAGCTTCGTCGTCGACCCGCAGCGGCGCAGCGCATGCGCCCCCGAGGACTTTGAGGATCTCGTGATGGACAACGCGGAGTGGCATCTCTCCAGCCTGCACGAGAAGAAGCTCCCCGTCGATGAAATCGAGGCGTACAGCCACATGGCGGTCTACCTGCGGTGGTGCATCCTGCATGATCTGATGGCGGACTGGTTCATCCGCGAGTACGAGCCGACCGTGCGCGCCGTAAAGGAGCACCCGGCGGAGACAGACCTGCGTCCCTTCCTCCGCGACGAGCTGCACGGGATCCTGATGCGCGGCTTCTTCAACGCGGAGGGCGCGGCGTTCGCGCATTACTACTACGACGGCGAGGCGCCCTCCTACCCCTCGGACGTCGACGATCACGCCCTCGCGTATTTCGGAGCAGAAAAATACTACTCGAAGGAGTTTGACGACGAGGCATATCTCTTCGTCCCATTCGACGAGCGCCTCTATCGGGAGATGGCAGAGCTCATCGAGCGGCACTGGGATGCGTGGAAGCGCAACACTGAGGAGCAGGTGGACGCCGATCCGAGCGACGTCGCCATCGCAACGATGCAGTACCTGAACGCCAGTAGGGCGAGCTGCTCTCTGATGTACCTCCCGCCGCTGGCGGACGACGACCCGATCGCCTCATGGTACAGCTACGCCACGCGCACGGCCGCGCGCGACGGCATTGTCCCCGTCATCATCGTCCCGAGCGACACACTCTGGGAGGCACTGACGATGAACGCCGAGGCGGAAAAGGGTGCGTTCGAGGACTACGAATTCGACGCAGACGCCGTCATCGCCTACCGCGAGCGTATGGCGCAAAAGCTGGTCAAGGACGGCAAAAAGATCCTCATGACGCGGCGTGCTGAGCGCACGGAGGACATGACGGTGAAAGAGAGCACGATGGGTGACACCAATGACCGCCCCATCGGCTACTGGAACTACGAGACGCAGAAAACGCATCCCGTGATCCTCGCCAAGATCCCCGTCAAGCATCCGTGGGAGATCTTCACCTACCTACCCTTCGGCGGGTGGAACGACTGCCCCGACACCGCCGCGCAGATGGCGGTCGCAAAGTACTGGCACAAGACGGACGGCGCCGTCCCCGCCGTCCTCACCTACGACACGCTTGAGTACCGCGTCCCCGCGCCCGTCGCGCCGGAGAACGCCGCCGCCCGCGCCGTGGAGCAGTACGCCTACTGCAGCGACATCATCGAGCAGGGCGGCCCCGGCATGAGCGTCAGCAGGCTCGCCGACAGCCTGCGAAAATCGCACATTTGGTATTTCTGGTGGGATTAGTATTGCCGTCAGCAGTACACACCATGGAGCTGGACAAAGGAGCAGCAGATGACGTTACTGGAACAGTGTCAGGCATGGCACAATCACGGAGATTACGAGAAGATCATCGCGGCGATTGAGGAGATCCCCGCCGCAGAGCGCACACCCGAGCTCGATGGCGAGCTGGCGCGCGCCTACAACAACGTTGCGCAGCCGAGCGAGTGGTGGTATTTCCAAAAGGCGATTGACCTCCTCGCGCCGCACGCAGAGGATTCTTCCGACGATCACGTCTGGAACTTCCGCATGGGCTATGCCTACTACTACCTCGATCAGGAAGACCGCGCCCTGCCCTACTTTGAGGCGGCGCTTGCGGCGCTGCCGGGCGACGAGGACACCGAGCAGATGATCGAGGACTGCCGCCGCGGGCTCTCCCTCCCGCTCTTTTCGCGCCCGTTCCGCATCCGCGTGCAGGAGGCATGGCTCGCGTTCTCCGAGGCGGAGGAGGAGCTGCGTGCGCTGATGGATGCGGGATCGGATCACGGCGAGGAGCTCATCGAGCGGTGCAGCTCTGCGCTGCACATCGCCTTTGATGATCTCTCATTCGAGCTCGGAAAGGGCGGCGAGAAATATGAGCTCATCCTCACGCCCGAGGGCATGCGCGCAAAGCTCTTTCCGCTCGTCTATTTCGCGCGCCATGCCCCCGCCTCCGTGCGCGAGCACTGGGACATCCACGTCGGTCGCACCGCCTCTCTTGGCTTTGCCCTGCGCACGGACGACTACTGCGTCGAGATGACGGATGTCGCCGTCTGGTTCGCGCCCGATGGCGACGGGATCGCCCTCACGGTCTACTGCGAAAAGCTCCTGCCGCTCCTGCGGGAGAACGAGAATCGCGCATGGTGGATGCTCTCCACCATCGTCGATCAGGCACTCGGCGAGATCGCCGCCATCCGCCTCATCCACGATTTCGATCTCCTCGATGCACCGCGCGAGGAGCCGTCGACCCTGCTGGCGGATCTGCCGCAGGCACTCGAGGCGGCGGGGTACTCCCTCGCGAACGATGCAGAGGAGTACCTTGACCACTACTATCTCGCCTACGAGCGCGAGCCGGACACATCGGACGATGCGGATCTGCGGCTCGACGTCTATGTGGGCAGCACGCGTCTGCCCTCCCTCCTCAGTTCCTATATGGATAGTGATGCGACGCTCGTGGACATCTACCATGCGGACGGGATCGCGGCGGGCTTTATCGCCTATCCGCTGACGGACGAGATGCGCGAGAGTGCCGACGAGATTCTCGATTTTCGCGATGCGCTCATGCAGGCGATCGAGGAGGAGACCGATTGTCTGCATGCGGTAACCTTCCTCGGCGGAGCGACGGGCACGAACTACGGCTATCTGGACTTTCTCGCGTGGGATCTGCACGCCGTCCTCGTCGCCGCAGAAACCGTTCTCAAGAGGACGAATCTGCCGTGGGCGGTGTTTCACTCCTTCCGACGGGACGCGGCGGGCACCGTCAACATTTTTGATCGCGAGGAGGAGGAGGACGCCGCCGCGCCGGAGAGCTCCGACACAGAAAAAGGCCCCCTGCTCACGGCGGAGGCCGTCGCCAAACTCGAGGCGATGGAGGATGGATCCACGGGCTATTTCTTTAAAATGCTCAGCTATCTGAACAAATACATCAAGAACGGCATTATCAAGGGGCGGTTCACACGCGAGGAGGCGCATCGTGACCGCGACATTGCGCTGTGGTATGCCTACGCATGCAACAATGTCGATCTGTACCCCTACTACTACCGAGCGATACAGTGGATGCCGGACTCCGAGCCGAATGCGCACGGGTGCGGGACGTGGTACTATCGCTACGCCGTCGCCCTCATGCACTGCGGCTATCTGGAAAAGGCGCTCCGCTATGCCGCGCAGGGAACGCGCGAGGAGTCGGACTATCCATGGTGCTATCTTCAGCTCGGCAAACTGCGCGCCCATTTCGGCGACCGTGACGGTGCGCTGGACGCCGTGCGGCAGGGGCTTTCCCTCGTGCCGGACGACCGCGAGTTCCTGACGCTGGAACGTGAGATCGAGGAGGGCGCAACGATTGAGCAGATGTGCTTTCACTGGGTCGACGGAGCGTATGACGAGGAGCTGCAGCAGGCATCACGTGCGGCCGAACTTCCGCAGGAGGGCGCAGCGGCAGATGCCCTCGATGACATGTACCAAAAGCAGCGTTCCATCCTCTGCATCCGCGTCGACGAGGAGGGGCTCTCCCGCGTCCTGCGCCTCTTCTCCCCCATATCGGCAGGCAGCTACACGCGCAACGCGCCCTACTGTCATTTCCCGCGCAAGGCCGGAGATACAGAGGTGGAGATCGTATTCCGCATGAACGAGGCGGGCATGTCCAAGCTCCCCCTCACATGGCTGACCGAGGTCAGGGATCACATCGACAGCGGGGCATGGGTGAAACATACGGATGAGCACGGCACGGCTCAGCTCACCGCCGTGCACATCTTACTCGATCGCACCGTCGTGCTCGAGTACAAATACCCGTGGAAGGAAAAGAGCGCCTACTTCGAGGTGGATGCTGACTGGAACGTCGGTGAGCGGAAGGGATAAGGCGAGCGGAAAAGAAAAAGACGGCAAACGCCGTCTTTTTTGTTGTTCATTTGTCCCGATAGTGCGAACCGCATTGTGCAATCTCCATGTGGTTATCCACAATCCGAAAAACGATGCGATTCTTCGCGTCGATGCGAACACTCCAAAAGCCCGAGAGATCGCCCTTGAGCGGTTCGGGCTGTCCCTGACAGTCATAGCCGCTGCGGTCAATGCTCTGAAGAAGACGATTGATTTTCTTGAGTGTCTTCTTATCCTGCGTCTGCCAGTACAGATAATCTGCCCATGCCGCATCCTGCCAAATCTTATCCATCAGTCAATCTCGATGAGTTCATGCTTCGTCAGATTGCGCCCCGCTTTGACGTCCGCAATCGCCGCACGGAGACGCGCCATGTTCTCCTCACTGTAGAACGGATCCTCATCTGCTGTGACCTCAAACGGAATGCGGCGATCCTGCGTCACTTTTGCCGCAAACATCGTAAATGCGGCTGTCAGTGTCAGCCCCATCTTGCGGCAGGTCTCCTCCATACGCTGTTTAAGCTCTGCATCCATACGAAAATTTACCATCGCCTGTGCCATGACCACCACTCCTCTCTTTTTACTTCAATATATCACATGTATACAGATATATCAATCATATCGTGTCACATTCTTTACATCATCAATCAAAATTCATCATTTTAGTACGTCTCGATGATGTTGAAATTGCTGTCACACGCGGCGGGCGTGCGTCCGATCTCGCGGATGATGCGGATGATGTGATCCTCGGAGAGGGCACGCGGGCTCTTTGCCCCCGCATCGTGGAGGATTGTCTCCTTGTGCACGGTGCCGTCGATGTCGTTCGCACCGAACCCGAGCGCGACCTGCGCCACGGGCACGGTCAGCATCACCCAGTACGCCTTGATGTTACGGAAGTTATCGAGCAGGAGGCGTGCGATCGCAATCGTCCGCAGATCGTCCCACATCGACGTCTGCCGCACCGTCCGCCCCAGCTCCGTATGCGACGGCAGGAACGGGAACGGGATGAACGTTTGAAAGCCCCCCGTCTCGTCCTGCAGGTCGCGCAGGCGCATCATGTGCGCGACGCGCTCCTCGAGCGTCTCGATATGCCCGTAGAGCATCGACGCATTCGTCTTGATGCCGAGCTCATGTGCCGTACGCGCCACGGCAAGCCACTCATCCGCCGTCGCCTTGTTCGGGCAGAGCTCCCCGCGCACGCGGTCGGAGAGAATCTCCGCGCCGCCGCCCGCGATCGACTGCAGCCCCGCATCGCGCAGGCGCAGGAGCACCTCGCGCACAGAGAGCCCCGATGTATGAGCAAAATGCGTGATCTCCACGCCCGTGAAGCCCTTCAGATAGAGTGAGGGGAAGGCCTCGTGCAGTGCGCGCAGACGCAGGAGATAGTCGTCAAACGTCCACGTCGGATGCAGCCCGCTCACAACGTGCAGTCCCGCGAGATGCGGGTCGCGCATCGCCTCCGCGACGTGTGCCACCGCCTCCGACGCGCTCATCTCGTAGGCGCCCGCATCCTCTGCGTCGCGCCCGAACGCGCAGAACTTACAGTGCGCCATGCAGATATTCGTCAGATTCACATGGCAGTTCACATTGTAGTAGACAATATCGCCGCATTTCTCCGCGCGCACATGGTCGGCGAGTGCGCCGAGCCACGCTATATCGTGCGAGGCAAAGAGCGCCACGCCGTCCTCATACGTCAGGCGCTCGCCGCGCTCTACTTTCTTCTCAATATCGAGGTATTTACTCTGCAATTCATCGTCTCCTAAACACACAAGTTATCTCTTTATGATTCGATACACAGCGCAAAAGTCCTGCCACAGAGACAAAAGGAGCCGCCTGCAACCCCGATAGGTATCGGCTTTGCAAAACGGCTCAAAGACGACGGCAGTACCACATTGCCGCAGGTCATTCCCTTATTTTTTCGGCGTAATCGCCAGCGCGCGTACGGGCAGCCCCGTCGCGCCCTCGATGTTCGGCCACCCGAGGAAGAGCAGCGCCCCTGCCGGCGCCACGCGGTCGAGATTCGTCAGCACCTCGACCTGCAGTTTCCCCTTGCCGAGGACATAGCGCTCGCACGCGAGATCCCCTGCCTTTGCCGCCTCCGTCGAGGCATCCGTGTCGAGCGTCTCATGTCCGTTCGCCGCGGCATTGCGCGTCTCATAGATATACCTCAGCGCATCCATCGACCACGACGGGAAGTTCTCACTGCCGTCCGCGGCGATCCCGGAGATCGCATCCATATCCGGCCAGTGACGGCTCCACCCCGTATAGAGCGCGACAAATGCGCCGTCGGGGATCGCGCCGTACTTCGCCTCGTATGCCTTGATGTCCTCCACCGTCACCGCATAGTGCACATCGCGCGCGACCTGCTCCGTCACGTCGATCACGCACAGCGGATAGAGCATGTGGCGCGCACCGAAGTCCTCCGCGAGTGGGAGGTTGCGCACGAAATGTCCCGGAAAGTCAATGTGCGTCCCGAACTGCCCCGGGAACTTGAACGTCTGGATGAGGCAGTCGAGCATCGGATTGCCCCAGTCAAAGCACGTCTTTGAGAGCTCCACCGAGCCCTCGGGGATCCCCGCCCAGCACGGGCTGTCGTTGTTCAGCGGGTGCGTCAGATCCACCCACTCATACGCGTCCGACTTCAGCTCCTCCAGTGCGTTCCACAGCTGATATCCCATATCCCCATCTCCTTTATTCTATAGCCCAATTTATATGTTATATGGCTGTAACAAATGTCAGAAAGCCTAAAATCACACCAATTAAATTCGGGACGATAAGGATAAAATCCTTTTTTGGCTCTTTCGTCCATCCATAAATAACCCAAATTAAACAGGAAATCGAAGCGGTAAGAGGCTGCCACGGTTGAGCCTTTACCCCTTCTAAATTAGCGATAATTTGAGGAATATAGGTGATAAACACAAAAACACCGATAAACGCTCCGATTGAACCCACGATAAGATTGATTTTCTTTTTTTCCATAAATTACCTCCATTTTTATATAACGTACACGTTTAGTATATTATCATGAGCCTTGCATTTTTTCAAATTAAATTCTTTTATGGGGTTGACAATCTTCTGAAGTTTTACTATACTAAGGATAGTTAGGGAGATGTTAGAGTGGCAGGCTGATTCAGGACAGGCTGCCCCCATGTGATCCGTAAGCACATGGTGTATCTCCTTCGGGGATTTCCCACCGTGTTGACCGACGGTTGTTGGAGAGGGACACGGGATGCACCTCGCTGGCTGAGTGAGGAAGCAGCCGCAGCGTCCACGACGGACTGGGAGGAGATTCCGATGGGTTACTGACTGGCCGCAAAGGTCTGCACCGTGCACCCCGACCCGGTGGGTCGGACGGGGATGCCGAGCGAAGGTGCGGCGGGGAATGCGGCAGCCCGCGTGGGGTGGGCACACAAGAGGGCATGGATTAGCGCATGACGAGGAGGACGTTCCCCAGAGAGGAACAGAATGTGCGCACAGAGAACATGTCGTGGTGGTTTTTCTCAGCGTTTTCGCCGGAAAGTTCCGCATCTCATGCTAGCGGCGATGCGGAATGAAGCGTGGATCGTTTGAATGCAAGAGAGTTACCTATCACTTCCCGTATTTTCCTCAGAACCGCCGATGTGTGACGAGAAAGCGCATCGGCGGTTTTGTTTTTGACGTCTCTTTCCTAGCGCTGGGGCAGACAGCACTAATGTATTTTTGCTATTTTGGATTTTCGTGCTATAATACAGATGTTTTTCATTTTATTATAGATAGGTGGTATTGGCATGAAACACTCCGAAAACGAGTTCATGCAGCACGAATTGCGGCTCCCTGAGCTGACGATGCGCGGCATGATCCTCGGCGCAATCCTCACCATCATCTTTACCGCATCGAACGTCTACCTCGGTCTCAAGGTCGGTCTGACGTTCTCCTCCGCCATTCCGGCGGCGGTCATCTCGATGGCGGTACTCAAGATGGCGAAGGATGCAAACATCCTCGAGAACAACATGGTGCAGACGCAGGCATCGGCAGCGGGGACGCTGTCCGCCATCATCTTCATCATCCCGGGCATGCTCATGATCGGCTACTGGCAGGACTTTGAGTTCTGGCAGACGCTCGTCGTCTCCGCCTGCGGCGGCTGTCTCGGTGTTCTCTTCACCATCCCGCTGCGGCGCGCGATGGTCGTCCACAGCGACCTCGCCTACCCGGAGGGCGTTGCTGCGGCAGAGATCCTAAAGGTCGGCTCGCACGACGACAGCCGCGAGCAGCACGGCTCGGGACTGAAAGAAATCCTCTCGGGCAGTGCCATCGCGGGCGTGATCGCGTTCCTCACGAACGGCCTGCAGGTGCTCGGCGGCAGCCTCTCCGCATGGTTCCACGTCGGACGCGGCATGACGCAGCTCCCACTCGGCTACTCGTCGGCACTTGTCGGCGCGGGCTACCTCATCGGCATCACGAGTGGACTCGCGATGCTGATCGGTATCGCCATCGCATGGGCGGGCTTCGTCCCCTATTTCACCATCACCGGTGCACTCCCCGACGGCATGACCCTGCAGAAATTCGCGGGTACCGTCTATCAGCAGAAGGTGCGCCTCATCGGCGCGGGCGCCATGGGCGTCGCCGCGATCTGGACGCTGCTCTGCCTCGCACGCCCCGTCATTGACGGCGTAAAGGAATCCATCGCAGGCGCACGCGCAGACAGCGCAGAGCGCGGTCTGCACCGCATGGACATCGACATGACGATGAAGAGTGTCGGGCTCGTCTTTGCCGTCACCGTCATCGGACTGCTCGTGATCTTCTACGCCTTCGTCAGCCCCGAGCAGATCCCGGGTGGGCAGAAAATTGCCTTTACCCTCGTCGGCGTCAGCGTTGCCGTCCTCATGGGCTTCTTCGTCGCTGCCGCCTGCGCCTACATGGCAGGGCTGGTCGGCACGTCCTCCAGCCCGATCTCGGGCATCGGCATCCTCGGCATCATCGTCGCATCGCTCGTCATGTACGCGCTGTGCTCCATGTTCGGCATCTTCGCGCTGCCGGGCGGCGAGAAATTTGCGACGGCGACCGCCATCTTTACCACGTCGATCATCCTCGCGATCGCCTGCATCTCGAATGACAATATGCAGGATCTCAAGACCGGCTATCTCGTCGGCGCAACACCGTGGCGTCAGCAGGTCGCGCTCCTCATCGGCTGCGTGGTCGGCGCACTCGTCATCGCCCCTGTGCTCAACCTTCTCTATGAGGCGTACGGCTTCTCGGGCGCGCTGCCGCGTGCAGGCATGGATCCTGCGCAGGCTCTCGCCGCACCGCAGGCGGTGCTCATGACGACCATCGCACAGGGCATTTTCTCGCAGAAGCTCGCATGGGAGTACATCTACATCGGCATCGGGGTCGGCATCGTGCTCGTCCTCATCGACCTCTTCCTGCGCCGCTCGACGAAGAACCTCGCCATGCCGCCGCTCGCCGTCGGTATGGGCATCTACCTCCCGCCCGTCATCCAGACGCCGCTCGTCGTCGGTGCGATCCTCGGCTACTTCGTCAACCGTCACCTGCGTCAGACGAAGGGTGAGGAGGCGGAGCGCGCAGGTCTGCGGCGCGGCACGCTCTTTGCCTCGGGGCTCATCGTCGGTGAGTCCATCATCGGCGTCCTCCTCGCCGGTATCATCGTCGTCTCCGTCTCGAACGGCGGCGGCGAGAGCCCGCTCGCCATCGCGCCTGAGGGATTCGCTGACACCGCCGAGATGCTCGGCCTCCTCGTCTTTATCGGCGTCCTCGCCATCTTCGGCAAGGTCGTACTGGGCGGGAAAAAAGAAGCATAAATTTTTCGTAACAGCAGAAATGCCATCGGTCACGGTTGATCGATGGCGTTTCTTTTCGTTTCTTTTATGCAGGCAATATTGTATAATAAGAAGAAAACGAGGTGACGAGATGAATCTGCGTGATGAATTTGAGCGCATCATGCGCGAGCAGCGCGAGATCGCCCTCGCGACGATGAGCGAGGGGCTGCCGCACGTGCGCATTGTGAACTTTTTCTACGATACCGAGACGCACTGCGTCTACTTTGCCACGTTCAAGGACAACGAGAAGGTCGTCGAACTCGCCGCGAACCCCTCCATCGCCTTCACCACCGTCCCACACAATAACACGACCGAGCACGTCCGCGCCAGCGGTCATGCGGTAAAGTCCGCCCGCTCCCTCACCGCGATCACGGATGCCATCGTCGCCAAGGCACCGCGCTTTCAGGAGACCGTCGATGCCGTCGGTGACGACCTCATCCCCTACGAGATCGCACTCACCGAGGCGGTCGTGTTGGTCAGGCGGGATCACTGGGGCAGGATTGTATTCTGAGAGGCGGCAGATCACAGCGGGCGAAAAACGTCACGACAGCGTTGCTTGCGCGGCGGAATTTATCAGCGATCCTTTCTTTTATATTAAAAGTATTGTATAATGGCATGAAGAGGTGATTAAAATGAATCTGCGGAACGAATTTGAACGCATGATGCGAGAGCAGAACGAGATCGCGCTCGCAACGATGAGTGACGGACTGCCGCACGTCCGCATTGTCAACTTTTACTACGACCCGGCAAAGCACTGTGTCTACTTCGCGACGGTAAAGGACAACGAGAAGGTCGCCGAGCTCACCGCAAAGCCCTCCACCGCCTTCACCACCGTTCCGAACAACGGAACAACCGAGCACATCCGTGCGCGCGGTTATGCCGTTAAGTCCTCACGCCCGCTCACAGAGATCACGGACGCCATCATCGAAAAGACGCCGCGCTTTCAGGAGACCGTCAACGCGGTCGGCGCCGACCTCATCCTCTACGAGATCAAACTCTATGAGGCGATGGTGATGGCTGCGCGGAGCGACTGGGGCAGGATTGTGTTCTGAAAAATATGAAGGACTGGAAAGACCTAACGATCAGTGACGACTATATGTTCAAGCTGATTATCAAACGGAAACGCATCTGCA